>Ga0307486_1002575_pt1 | contig 12535 bp, 12 predicted proteins | sample CBIW02metaG_FD_203663 | JGI IMG/M metagenome (GOLD analysis project Ga0307486, IMG submission 203663) | Sea-ice brine microbial communities from Beaufort Sea near Barrow, Alaska, United States - CBIW 0.2 | ecosystem: Environmental > Aquatic > Marine > Coastal | place: USA: Alaska | collected... | reverse complement strand
GTTCATTTTAATTCAATTTAGGTTTATACCAGGACATCCTTAAAATTAAGAAATAATTCTGCCTTAAATTGTTGACAAACGACTGTAAATGTATTTAACCGTTAAGAACGAATGGACTATATTTGAGGGTATTACCAAGATCCTATGGAAAAAAAATGTAAAATATGTAAGAAAATAATCAGGGGAAGAAGCGATAAAATATTTTGTTCGGCAGATTGTAAAAACTACTACCACAAACACCTTCGGTATGCCGCTAAACAAGCGGCCATCCAAATAAATGAATACCTGAAACGAAATTACAGCATCCTGCTCGAGTTATTGGGCAAAAATAAGATCCAGATAAAAGTGTACCGGAACATCCTGGAACAAAAAAAATTCAGGTTCAAATACCACACTCATTCCCACATCAACAGCAAGGGTAAAACCTTTCATTATATCTACGACATCGCCTGGATGGAATTCTCTGACGACGAAATATTAATTGTAAAAAAAAGATGATATTTCCAAATCAGGAACCGAACCCACGTCCAAACAAGAAATATTAAATTTTAAATAAGCATTTAGTAAAAAAGAAACTTTGTGACAAATATTGTTACACTTCCAAAAAATACGAATGTCTATTAGAAAGAAGCGCCTTAAAAGTTTATAGTGTAGGAAGATTAAAAGATAAAGAAGTAAAAAATGTAGGCTGTAAGTGAATAGATGAATAAGAAAAAACACATTTAAAATTGTCACCTGTATTGTCACCTACAAAAAGAAAACCCAGTAAACATAGGGTTTACCGGGCTATCTGGTGGAGTCGTAGGGAATCGTTCTAAAACCTGTGAATTGTGTCATGATATGGGGCATCCACCTATTGTTTGATTGTTTCAATGAGAAAGTATATAATTTAGAATGATACTTTCAAATATTATTCAACTGTTCTTGGTACTCATCAAGTGTATTACTCGGTAACGACTTTAAATAAATCTGAGTTGTGGATAATTTGCTATGGCCAAGCATTGCCGAAATTGCAGCTAAAGGTATGTTTTTGAATAACGCATGTGTTGCAAAGCTATGTCTTGAAACGTACGACGTTAATCTTTCTTCTATAGAGCATAAATTGGCAATCTCTTTTAGGCCTTTATTATATCTTTTTAGCCCCCATTGAGCATCTTTGTATTGAAGTTCTAGAGTGTCTCGTTTTACTACTGGAAGTATGAAGTCGTTCTGATTCTTTTTGGAAATGTAAAATTTCAAAAACACTTTCATCTGGTCAGTAATTTTGATGTCATAAATTTTTGATGTTTTCTTTCGTTGGAATTTTATTCTATCATCTACAATATCTTTTTTTCTAAGAAACACCATATCAATGTAGGACATTCCCATGGTCAAGTAGGAGAGTAGAAAATAGTTTCGGTAATGAAATAAGGAGTGCTCTTTGGTTAGTTTGAGTTCTAGAATCTTTTTTATGGACTCAACTTTAATAGCTCTCTTTTCAGTGGGATTTGTTTTAATTTGATATTTTAGGAAAGGATAATATTCCCTTTCAATAATGTCATCCTTAATGCCCTTGTTGTAAATTGCTTTAATTGTCCTCATGTAGGAAGCTAATCCGTTCTGAGTATTTCCTGATTTTGCTAAATGAAATTGTTCGAAACGTTTTAAGAAATCCAGGTTTAGTTCATTAAATTTTAGATTTTTTTGTTTGTTAAACACTTTAAGAATACTAATTATTCCTTCGTAATTTCTTGCAGTGCCAAAGCGTTGTGCAGTTCTAAGGTCTTTGGCAATTTCCAATCCATATTCAAAGAATGATTCATATTTAGACTTTCTTACAATTTTGGCTTTTAATTGTTTCATGGATAGAAAATCCAATTCCCCTTTATAGTGCAAACGGTTAATTATTTCTTGCGCTTTTGCCACTTCAGAAAGAAGCAAATTGTTTAGAAATTTAACAGATTCTACGCCCTTATAAGAGCTCCTAACTTGTTTTTTTGATTCGTTCCAGTACATTTTCTGTAAGGACTGACCTGTTGCTATAGAGGTGGTCTTTTGAAAATGGCCAAGCCTCATTATTATGGGATATGTATTATCTTTCCTTTTCCTTCGAGTATCCAACCTCAAGCTTATACTAGTTTGCATATTTAAAGATAGGAAATAATTTGCACATAATTTGCACATAAAAGGTTGTTGCCAATTACAATCAAATGATATTTAAATTTATTAAGAAGTTGTTAGTCAGTGAATTATGATATATTTTAATATTGTTTGCACCTCTAATCCTGACCCTGTTAATCAGAGGGTCCTTGGTTCGAGCCCAAGAGGAGGAGCAAAAAGCCTGACATTTCTGTCAGGCTTTTTTGTGTTTTATACGAGTTGGTATTTCGTAAACTTTTGGGGATCTCCCCTAAATCTCCTCACTTCGGAAAAGTTCAATGAAGCCTGAATTGCTTTACAAATTGAATTTTCGCCTGTATTCAAACAAGCCTTATTAAATTACTTCTTAACCATTCCGGGCTTAAGAGGTGGTTTTTATTTCATATAACTTCGGTTAGGGGTCAATGATCTGTTCGTATATATTCTTAAAATTTCCCATTATCTACTTTAATCCTTATCTTGATAGTCAAAAATTTTAAAGATGAAAGAAATTTTTAAAAACATCCAATTCGAAGGGGTAATAGGCGATATCGCCAACCAACCGGATGTAGAGGTGGTAGTAAATTCGGCCAATGCGCAACTTCAAACCGGCGGCGGTGTCGCCGGGGCTATTCATCGTGCAGCAGGACCGGAACTGTATAATGAATGCAGGAACCTGGCTCCAATTAAACCCGGGGAAGCGGTAATTACAAAAGCCTATAATTTACCTAATAATTATATCATTCATTGCCTGGGACCTGTTTACGGAAAAGATACACCTGAAGAAAAACTCCTGGCAAATTGCTATAAAAACGCATTGAGACTTGCTGAAAGATACCAGGTTAGATCCATTGCTTTTCCTTCTTTATCTACCGGAGCCTTTGGGTATCCCATTGAAGAGGCCGTCAATGTCACTTTTAACGCTATTTTGGCGGAATTGGAAGGGCTCAAACACTTGCAAAGGATTAAATTTGTCCTGTTCAGTGCGCAGGATTTAAAGCACTATCTAAAAAAGATAGAAGATTTAAATTAAGCTCATCCAATCTATTTTAATTTTCTATGATCGATTTTTCAGCTACGTATACAGACCAATATCAACTTGCCATGGCGCAGGTTTATTTTGAAAACGGACAAAAGGATCAGTCCGCCGTTTTCGATTATTACTTCAGAAAACTTCCTTTTGGCGGTGGTTACGCCATTTTCTCCGGTCTGGAGGATATTTTGGAGATCCTTGAAAATTTCAGGTTTAATGATGGAGATCTGGAATATTTGAAAAAGCAGGGTTTTCCTTCGGGATTTTTGGATTATTTGAAAGACTTTAAATTCTGCGGATCAATTTATTCGACTAAAGAAGGGAACCTTTTATTCCCAAATTCTCCTGTTTTACAGGTGGAAGCCAACATAATAGAAGCGCAAATCATTGAAACTATGTTGCTCAATATGCTCAATTTTCAAACCCTGATTGCCACCAAGGCAAGTAGGATGAGGTTAGTTGCTGGAAACAGGACCTTACTTGATTTTGGACTGCGCCGGGCTCACGGGCCGGGAGGATATTATGCCAGCCGTGCTGCGGTATTAGGTGGTTTTAACGGGACAAGTAACGTAGTTGCGGGGAAGGATTTTGACATTCCGGTCGCCGGGACTATGGCGCATTCATTTGTTCAAAGTTACGACGATGAAATCACGGCTTTTCGGGCTTTTGCCAAAGGACGGCCAACGGATTGCGTCTTCCTGGTAGATACTTATAATACCTTGCTTAGCGGACTTCCAAATGCTATTAAAGTTGGGAAGGAAATGGAGGAAAAACGCCAAAAACTTGCAGGGATCAGACTGGATAGCGGGGATTTGGCATATCTGGCAAAAGAAAGCCGGAAAATGCTTGATAATTCGGGTTTAAATTATGTAAAAATTGCGGCTTCAAATCAGTTGGACGAATATGTGATCAAGAGTTTATTGGAGCAACACGCGCCTATAGATGTGTTTGGCGTTGGTACCAATCTGGTAACTGGCAATCCCGATGCCGCATTGGACGGAGTTTATAAACTGTCTTTCTCAAATGGAAAACCAAGGCTCAAGATTTCCGAAAGCCTGGCTAAAGTGACCATCCCCCATAAAAAGCAGGTTTACAGGTTAAAAAATTTGGCAGGAGAGCTTATTGGAGCCGATGCAATCACAATGCGTGACGAAACGGAAGTAAACAGGATTTACGACCCAAAGGAGCCCGTAAAATCAATGGTGATAGAAAATTCCGCCAAGGAGCCGCTGCTTTTTCCAGTTATGGAAAATGGGAAAAGGACTGTCGCAAAACGCAGTCTTGAAGAAATTGTCAAATATTCTGCGGAATGTCTGGAAAAGCTGCCGGTGGAATACAAACGATTTCACAATCCGCATATTTATAAAGTTGGGATTAGCGAAAAATTAAAAGCGGAAAGGGAAAAATTAATACAAAAATATAAAGGCCGTTCATGAAAACCCTCGTTATAATTGATATACAAAACGATTTTATCCCGGGAGGCTCTTTGGCCGTGCCGGAAGGAGATCAAATTGTTATTTTGATAAATAAACTTCAGGAGGAATTTGATCTTGTAATTGCAACCCAGGATTGGCATCCCCGGGATCATTCCAGTTTTGCCGCAAATCACCCAGAAAAAAATGAATTTGATAAAATAGAGCTTCACGGGCAGGAACAGGTTTTATGGCCGGTACACTGTGTTCAAAACAGCGATGGGGCCGATTTTCATCCTGATTTAAATACCGCAAAAATCGAAACTATTTTCAGAAAAGGAATGGCTAAAGAAATTGACAGTTACAGCGGATTTTACGATAATGCACATTTAAAATCCACCGGGCTCGCCGGGTATTTGAAAGAAAAAGGAGCTGATGAATTATATTTTTGCGGCCTTGCAGCCGAATATTGCGTGTATTTTTCGGTAATGGATGCGCTAAAAGAAGGGTTTTCAGCAACATTAATAGAAGATGCCACCCGGCCGCTTGATGTTGAGGATTTTCAGCAGGCAAAGGAAAATATTTTGAAAGCTGGCGGAAAAATAATTAAAAGCGGGGAGTTGATCTCGAGTATTAAAAAATTTCTTTAAAGGCTGAAATCAATTTGTCCACTTCTTCTTCGGTATTATAATGAACTAAACTCACACGCACCACGCCGCCATATTTTTCCAGGTCCAGGTCGTGAATGAGTTTTTTCGCATAAAAATCGCCAAAGCGTATCCCTATGTCAGCTTTGTCAATTTCCCTGACAATTTCGGGACTTTTCAAATTTTGGTGTACAAATGAAATTGTGGGAACACGTTTTGTCGCATCGGCAGTTTTGTTTCCTATAATCCTGATCTCTTTAACTGAATTGAGGTACTTCAGCAATTTTTCGGATAGTTTTTCTTCATAACCGGCAATCAACTTAAAACTCTGCTCTAATTTTTCTTCTTCTGAAATCAATTCATCCTGTTTTTCAGCAAAGTGATGATCGTATAAGTCAGCAAAATATTCAGGAATTCCCCGAAGACCATAGGTGAGTTCAAAGTTGAAATTTCCGGGCTGAAATTTATAGGGCACATCTTCGGGCTTAAAAAAATTGTGATTTATGCCTTTCATCCCGATCAGCAAAGGTAATTTTCCGTACATAACAGCCAAATGAGGGCCGTAAACCTTATCCCAGCTGAAAACATAAAAATCTGCATTCAGTTCCTGCACATCCACTTTCCGGTGTGGGGCATAGGCAACGCCATCAACACAAATTAAGGCACCGGCCCGGTGCCCGATTTTTGCAATTTCCCTAATAGGATTGATAGTTCCCAAAACATTTGAACAATGGGTTACCGCTACCAGTCTGGTTTTATTGGAAAGCAATTTTTTGAGTTGATCAGTTTCCAGTTCAAAACTTTCCGGATTTACTTCCCAAATCTTTATTTTGATGCCTTTTTCCTGTAAATCGGTCCAGCAGGAAACATTCGCCTCGTGGTCTGTATTGGTCACGATCACTTCATCTCCGGCTTTCCAGGTATCGCTGATGCAAAGACTTAAAATACGCAACAACATCGTGGAAGAAGGGCCAATCACAATTTCCTGTTGCCCCGGGGAATTTATGAATTTTGCGACCTGTGCGGTAGATTGTTTCAATTTTTCTCCGGCAATTTCCGAAATTTTATACGAAGCCCCCAGTTGCACATTGAAGTTTTTGTAATACTCGCTGATATAATTTATGGTGCGACCTAAAATTTGTGATCCTCCGGCATTATCCATAAAAACAAATTCGTTTTTAAGCGCGGGAAACTGATTTCTTACAAAGTGTATGTCCATATTTTTTATTGAGCATTCTATGCAAGGTATGTAAATTTCAGCTTTTAAAGCAGGGTAAGAATTGATGCGCTTTATAGTCATAAGATGTTAATTAAGAATAGTTTAGCAATTTACTTCAGTTTTTATTTCTAAATTAACATAAGAGTTTCTTCTAAATATATGCATCATTAAGTAGTTGAAAATTTATTAAGCCATCCCCCTCAATCCTTTTAAGTTCGGTCTTTATTTTTAAGGCCGGGTCTTAAAAATGAAATAACCAAAGATCCTGAAGTACATTGAATTATAAATTTCGCGCTCATTGCACAAATAACAAAGCATAAATTAAAAGTGGAGACCAGGCATCACTTCAAAAGCGGGGCGTAACCGAAAAGCCAAATGAGTAGGAAATCAAAAGGAAATAAAATGAAACAAGTAATGGTACAATTTGACATTCCGGGGATGACAGTCAAACAATATGAGCAGATTTGGCAAGACCTTCGGACCGAGGGTTATTCAAATCCAAAAGGAATGCAACACCATTTTGGCGCATCGGCTGCTAATGGTTGGGTTGTAGTTGAAATTTGGGAATCGGCGGACCTCTTAAAGGAATTCGGTAAAATTCTAATGCCTATTCTCACTAAGAATGGATTTCCACAAGGTGAAGGGCCTCTTGTGTTGCCTTTACACTATGTGTATAGCGGTAAATAAGGAAATTTACCTCATCCATACATTTAATAGATAGAAATACCTATTTGTAAATTGGTAAATGGGAAAGTTTTGCCCAGTTTAAAAAACAAGAATAGGCATGAAAAGATTGGAAAGTACTTAAGCCTATTATTTAAGCAAGGGGAATGCCCTGATTAGGTATCAAATTAAAACAATAACCAATAGGTTAAAAATAATACATAAGGCCATGATAAAAGTATCAGAAATTGCGCCGGATGTTTACCGCATTTCGGTATTTGTTAAGGAATTTAATTTGCAGTTCAATCATTTTTTAATCAAAGACGATGAACCTATGCTCTATCACGCGGGAATGAAACAGATGTTTCCGGCTTTGTTGGAAGAAGTAAAAAAATTAATTTCTCCGTCTAAGATCAGATGGATTGGGTTTAGTCATTTTGAGGTAGATGAATGCGGGGGGCTTAATGAATGGTTGCAGGCAGCACCAAATGCCAAAGCTGTGTGCAGTGAAGCAAGTGCAATTGTCAATATGCCTGACTTTTCAATAAGGCCGGTTCACGCCATGCAAGACAATACGGTTTTGAATACGGGACAGTACTCTTACCGTTTTATTCGAACTCCACATTTACCTCACGGCTGGGATGCGGGAGTGATGTTTGAGGAAAAGAATAAAACCCTGTTATGTTCCGATTTATTTCATCAAAACGGTGATGTGGTTGATTTATCAGATAAAGATATTTTAGGGGCTCACAAAAATTCCATGCTTGAATATGAGAAAGGACCTTTAATGGGATACACTCCCTATACGCATAATACCCCAAAATTGCTTAAATCCCTGGCAGAACTTCAACCAAAAACCCTTGCAACCATGCACGGTTCTTCATTTCACGGCGACTGCAGTAAAGCATTGACAGATCTCAATTTAGTGATGAAAGATATATGGGGTAAAGAATAAAACAAGGAGGATTTCCTGTAGATTCCGTAAGCCGGGTCACGGCAATGATCGACCCTACAACTTCAGAATAATTTGTTCTTTCGGCAAAAACCTGAATAAATTTTGGTTGATAAAATTGAAAAAAATTCTAAACAGAAGGCTACGAATGGAATTTCGCAAAATAGGATCAGAAATTAATATGAAATACTATGAAGACCGTTATTGTTGTTTTTAAAAATTAAATCAGTATTAATTTAAAATTTATGAGTTATGAAAAAATTAAAAAATTTCCTGGAAGTACCCCAAAATTTATTAAAGTTTTTCCCCCTGATCATTGTTTTTTTATTTGCAAGTTGTGAAAAGGAAGCCATTACAGATATTGAAAATCAGTCGGCAGACCTCACTTTTTCAACTTCCAATTCGCATCCTGAAAAGATGAACACATTTTATGGTCCGGCAAAACCTTTTGGGAAGGGGGTTGCCAGGACTATGGTAACTATGACCCATGATGGAGCGCCACTGGCAATTGGAATTAAATTATCTGAAAGAACCCTTGAAAACCTTCCACCTTATATTGAAGAATTTTCACTGCAACTTCCAAATAAGGCAAAAGGATTAGCTTTTGATCATATTGATCTTGGGTGGAACCCAGAGGGACATGAGCCACCCGGGATTTATGACATTCCCCATTTCGACATCCATTTTTATATGATCTCCGGGGAAGAACAAATGGGAATTACAGATCCCGATTTGGCCGAAATCCTGCCCCCTAATGAATTTTGGCCAGCCAATTATTTCCCAACTCCCGGTTTTGTGCCCATGATGGGCAAACATTGGCTTAATATGTTTGCCGATGAACTTCAGCCGGGAGGCGTATTTACACAAACCTTTATATACGGCTCTTATAATGGGGAATTCATTTTTTATGAACCCATGATCACCCTGGATTATTTAAAGGAAAAGACCAGTATGCAATACGATATTTCGCAACCGGCGGAATTTCAAAGAACCGGGTATTACTATCCCACTACTTACAGCATTAACTACGATTCAACCAAAAAGGAATATACCATATCATTGGAAGGCATGGTTCTTAGATGATGTTTTTAACTGAATGTCATATAAAAGAGCTGCCGTAAAAGGCGCTCTTTTTATTTTTCTGCGGAAATCAGCGAGATCTGTTGGAGATTTTTTGGGTTCTGTTGAAATTATTTAGTTAACGCAGCTTTTGTCTTCAAACTATTGGCAGCTCTGGTATAACCTCCATCGGCGCCATCTACAAAATGAATATGCTCGGCGGTGCTCATATTCCTTACGTAACAAGACATTACACTTTCCTGGCTAACATACAAACCATATTTAATTTTATTGGAACTTTCCAGATGATCCAAAAAGGAGATCAGGGAAACCCGTTGTTCTGAAGTGCCAGTTATTACCGTGTTAATTCGGCCGTCAATGGTAAGTGTGTCTGTGAGTTCAACTAATTTCTGAAGGTATTTTACTCCAGCTTTACTGTTCTTTAAATATAATTTTCCAAAATTTGTTTTCACTAAATTTTTCAGGAAATAGAAAGTATCAAACCTCCCCAGTTTCGCACGCATTTCAGAATTGATCTTCTGGAAACCTGATTTGAGTTGTAAACGCTTTACTGAGATGGGTTTTCTTCTGTTAGGGGAGCCGTAAATTTCATCGATGGCTTTTAAAACTTCAGAAAATATTTTTGAAGGATCCTGGTTTCCGCATCCTGTAACTATTAAACTCACCACTTCCTGGGTTTCTTCCGGAGGCTTAATTTTATCCCATTTGCATTCCATTCCATTGAGATTTAATGGTAATTGGTCTATTCTGAAATTTTCTTTTTTGATAGGATCTTCTTTTTTAATCAGGTTTTCAGCATATTGTAACCCGTTGCCAAGAACCACCGGGATATTGAAAATATCGTTAATTTGAGCCTTGGCAATAATAAGTTCAATATTATCCTTATAAATTTCTTTAACAGATAAATGCCCGATCTTTAATTCGAACCCAAAATTGTTAAGAGTATTCTCCCGGTGCTTTTCTAATGCAGACATTGCATATTTAAGATATTTGGATGGCACCAAAATAGTGGCGCCATCGCCCCCAAAGAAAAAGGGAACACTTATGTTTTGAGAATAGACAATGTTTAAAACAGCAATAATACTTCCCGTTGCCACCAAATTCACCTCGTTATGCTTTCCGTTTTTGATGGCAAGTGTTGAGTTTTTAATATCGGCCACCAGCACGTGCCAATTTTCAGGAACTTTTGTAAACAAGGATTTATTTGCAACCAGGTCACTTACAGAAATTTTGTTTACAGGTAATTCTGAATAGAATTTGGTGTATTTGAAGACCATTATTTTTTGAATGTTAGTCGGTTATTTTTGAAAAAATTCAAAAATATTTGAGGTAGCTGAAATAAGAAAAAATGTTCTGTTTTAGGAAAGTGTAGAAAGCTGCTTAATTTTACCGCAAAGGTCATAAAGTCTCGCATTTCCGTTCGGCACTTCTGTCAAGTAGTCCCTTTTTTCCAATTCAATGATTATCCAGTTGGTTTATTTTCAATCAATATCTTTTTCTTAGCGTCCTCGGCGTTTTTATTGCGTGCTTTGCGGTTAATAAGGAATGAAGCAAAACGGCAATTCTTAATTGATGACTATAAAATAATCAGCAATACTCTAATACAATGCTAAAAAAACCAAACCTTAATCTGAAATTTTATTTTTTCAGATCGGCTCCTACAGGAACAGCGCAGTCGTGTCCGGGTTGACCGTGAGGCGGATTTTTTGTCGGAGCAGGTTTGTTTGCCCAAACCGGGGAAACATCCGAGGAAATCGTTGGATTGGTTTTTTGAACTGAATTTGCGGAAGCAGCCTGATTGAGGGGAGCTCCAACGGGAATATCACAACGATGTCCCGGCGCCCCGTGAACAGGGTTCAGGGCCGCAGTGGTTTTTGGATTTTCCTGGATCTCAACTTCAGAATTTGTGTGAGTCGCATCGTTTTTTTCCTCTTTACAGGAAATCGTTATTCCCAATATCCCTATAATGATTACAAAACCTATATTTTTAATTTTCATGATTTCCTGAGTTTATAAATGAATTGATTTTACCAAGATAAAAAATAGTTGTTTAATCTACAATTAGTTTTAATTCTGTTTCTGAAACATTTAATAATCCGGAAGCGGGTAACCGTATTGTCATCTTGCGCCAGTTATCATCTGCTTCAAAAATCGATTTAAAAACGGGAATGGCTTCTTTAAGTCTTTTGCTGTTTGCCAGGGCAACGGCTTTCCAGAATTTCATTTCTAAATTTTCGGGAAACAATTCTTCGGCTTTCCCATATTGTTTCAGGGCTTCATCCACATTATCTTCTTCCATGGCCAGATCGCCGCGGTTCATAAATTCATAGGCCCTCGCCACTTTTAGAAGACGCTCCAATTCTGTCAAAGGATCCTCGCTATCGTCCACGCGGAGATCTATTTTTTTGTCTTCCCAGGAATTTTCAACTTTATCAGGTCCCACGACAATTAAAGCTGCCGATTGTTTTCCGCGGATATCTCCGCCCGCTGCCTGGGCGGCCTGCAAAACTTTCACGACCCGTTCTGCCAATGGAAGATCTGTATATTCCTTAAATGCTTTGGCCATCGCAGGAACCACCTCGTCGTTTAACATCATATTTGCTTGTACCGAAAAGTTACTCCCAACGTGCTGTAAAGCCGATTCCACACATTTTTCTCCCGTAAATGCCGAAGCTTTGCCCGTGGCATCCAAAAAGGCCACCTGTCGGAAATCTTTTCCTTCATCTTTGGCAACCAACTCTTTTAATGCCGAAACCGAAGATTTTCCCTTTTCCATCAATTCAAGTCCTTTTGGACCATAAGCAGGATTCACAAAGGATTGGGTAGCGACCACCCCAACGCCAGATTTCCCCCAGGGAACCAAAACACCTACAGAAAACCAATGACTTTGAACCCCAACGGCCATTTCCCCGGTGATAGAATCCAGGGCAACTATAGAAAAAGTATGGGCAAAAGCATCTTTCATAATAGGATTGTTTTGAGCATTTGCGGCTCTTAATAAAAGAAGGCACAACAATGTAGCGAATATATAAGAAGACTTCATCACAGTTTAATTTTTCTTAAAAATAGGAAATTTCTTTTTAATTTTTAACGCACTTTCCAAACTAATTGGACACTTGCTTACAATCTGCCTAATAAACCTGCGATAATATTTGGAGTAAAATATTAAAATTTAAGCCGATTTTTAAGAACGGTATTTAAAAACGTGCTATTTTTCGAAAAAAACAGGTTCTAAATGTTGTAACTACTCAGAAGTTTATAAATTTGCACTCATTAAAAATAATGGCCTCGTAGTTCAACGGATAGAATAGAAGTTTCCTAAACTTTAGATCCAAGTTCGATTCTTGGCGAGGTCACTTTTAACATTTCAAAGGAAATCAAAACCCTGTTAATCTTATGATTATCAGGGTT
>Ga0307486_1002574_pt1 | contig 12544 bp, 6 predicted proteins | sample CBIW02metaG_FD_203663 | JGI IMG/M metagenome (GOLD analysis project Ga0307486, IMG submission 203663) | Sea-ice brine microbial communities from Beaufort Sea near Barrow, Alaska, United States - CBIW 0.2 | ecosystem: Environmental > Aquatic > Marine > Coastal | place: USA: Alaska | collected... | reverse complement strand
ATATGCACAGATTTATTCTTCAAATCCTCCTCGTTTTTCCTTTTTTATTACTGGGGCAAACGACCGAAACGCCACTTCGTGTAGGCTACTCGGGTTCAGAACCTTTTATTATAGGTCAAAATAAACCGGAAGGAATTGCCATAGATATTTGGCGGGAGATCGCCTATACCATGGATCTGGACACTTATGAATTCCAACCTTACCCAACCGTAGAAAATGGCATAAACGCAGTAAAAAATGGCGAAATTGACGTCTTAATCGGTCCGATCACCATTACGGCAGAGCGCGCAACACAAGTTTCTTTTTCGCAGCCGTATTTTGATACCGGCTTTGCAATACTCGCACCCGTTCTAGAAATGAGCATTTGGGAACGCTTGGGACCATTTTTCAGCACTAATTTTTTATACGCAGTTGTAATCCTACTTTTTATTCTAAGTCTGGTGGGCGTACTGGTATGGCTCGCAGAACGTAAAACTTCTCCAGACGCGTTTAGTAGCCATCCATTAAAAGGGATAGGAACGGGAATCTGGCTGGCCCTTGTCACTATGACCACAGTGGGCTATGGCGATTTTGCACCAAAAACCATTTTGGGCCGTTTTATAATTGGTACGTGGATGATCGTCTCGCTCATTATGGCCACCTCATTTGTGGCAGGAATTGCCAGTACGCTTACACTTACCGGAAGTCAGGAAAAGACGATAAAAGCCATAAATCAGCTCGATAATAAAAAAGTTGCCATTCCGCCTAGCGACAAACTTGTGGAAAGCATTACTAACGTAGGCGGGGAACCCATTATAGTTGACAGTGTAGAAGAAGGCTACAATTTACTGATGGCTGGCACCGTAGATGCATTTCTCTATGACAAGGTCCAATTGGAATATATCTTTTCCGAAGGAAAGAAGGATAGCTATATACTTACTAAAAACAACACCTTTACTCAGCATTATGGGTTTGCGTTTGCTCCCGGAAGTACCATTCAAAATAGTATAGACGTTACAATATTACAGCTTAAAGAAGCTGGTATCATCAATAGAATTGTTTCTAGCTGGCTCGTGAAATAGGAAGTGCAAAAGCCATTTATACCAACTAAAAAATCCCGTTCAGTTAAAAACCGAACGGGATTTTTTTATAAGGAAAGCGGCTTATTGAACCACTTCTTCTTTAACTTCAACCGGCTGTTTTAATGCCTTTTTCTTAACGCTGTCATACATAACTGGCGTGGCGATAAATATGGAGGAATACGTACCCACAACGACACCTACTATAAGTGCGAACATGAAGCCCATTATACTGGCACCGCCAAAGATAAAAATAGCCAGCAACACGATCAATGTAGTCATCGAGGTATTCAACGTACGACTTATGGTACTGTTGATCGCTTGATTGACGATTGTTCCCATTTTCCGGGTAGCATCGTGCTCATTAAGATATTCCCGTATCCGGTCAAAAACAACTACCGTATCATTCAGCGAATACCCAATAACGGTAAGAATTGCCGCGATAAAAGATTGGTCGATTTCCATATTGAATGGAAGGAATTTATAGGTCAATGAGAAAATACCCAGTACAATCACCACATCATGGAATACCGCAACCACTGCACCCAGTGAAAACTGCCATCTGCGGAAACGGAGCAGAATATATAAGAAAACAACCACAAGTGAACCTAAAACGGCCCATATCGAGTCTTTTTTGATATCATCTGCAATAGTAGGCCCTACCTTATTGTACTGTAGAATACCAATTTTTTCTGCATTAGAACCTTTTACAAATTCGTTGTAAGCCAGATTAGCCGGTAAATAAGATTTTAAGGCAGTGAATAATTTTCGCTGAATCTCATCATCAACCCCAGTGCCTTCATCATCAATCTTATATTTTGTGGTAATCTTAAGCTGGTTAGCATCACCATAGGTTTTGGCCTGTGCGCTACCAAACTGATCTACGAGTTTACCTTCAACATCACTTGCATTGACAGGGTTCTCAAAACGGACGGTATAATTTCGTCCTCCCACAAAATCAACACCTTGATCAAGGCCGTTTGTAAACAAGGAAATAACACTTATCAATACCAAAATACCGCTGATCGTATAGGCCACTTTACGTTTGCCCAGAAAGTCAACATTGGTATTCTGAAATAGCGTGCGCGTTGGAGGGGTTGAAAAGGCCAGTGTTTTCCCGTTTTTACCATACGCATCAATAAATAATCTAGTGATAAAAATGGCGCTAAATAAGGAAGTAGCTATACCTATCATCAATGTGGTCGCAAAACCTTGGATAGGTCCGGTCCCGAAAAGGAACAGGATCAATGCCGTTAAGAAGGTGGTGATGTTTGCATCAAGAATGGAAGATAATGCGTTGTTAAAACCATCTTTTATCGCATCGCGCTGCGATTTGCCTTTTGCCATTTCCTCTTTGATACGTTCAAAGATAAGTACGTTTGCATCGACTGACATACCTATTGTCAATACAATACCGGCAATACCTGGCAGTGTAAGAACAGCACCTAGACCTGCCAGAATTCCGAAGATAAAAAGAATGTTTACCGCAAGGGCGATATCTGCATATAATCCTGCCTTACCATAGTAAAAAATCATCCAGACAAGCACGAGCACAAGTGCAAGGACGAAAGATATCAACCCACTGTCTATAGCTTCTTGACCAAGTGAAGGCCCTACAACATCATAAGATATAATTTTCGCGGAAGCGGGAAGCTTACCAGCCTTTAATACGTTAGCAAGATCTTGCGCTTTATTTACCGTAAAATTACCCGAAATTTCGGTGGCTCCACCAGAAATTTCCTGTTTGGCAGTAGCGGCAGAATAAACAATGTCGTCAAGAACAATAGCAATCGCATTACCCTGCTGAGCAACCTCTCGTGTTAATTTTGCCCATTGGCTTGGTCCTTGACCTTCAAAATCAATACCTACTGAGGGAAGTCCCGTTTGTGTATACTGTTGTCTTGAGTCTTGCACGATATCACCGTCCATAGCGGGAGTACCAGAACGGTCTGATTGCAATGCGTAAAGTGGAACAATATTAGACTCCTCATTTTCTGTAACTCCCCAACGGAATTTTGCAAAGCGCAAATTCTGAGGACGTTCCCTTAAAATTTCGGGCATGTTCAGGTAACGGTTTACCGTAGCGGTATCCTGAATGGCCGCATAACCCAAAACAGAACTCTGTGGAAACTGCTGAATGGAAGGGTTAAATTGAAATATTTTAAATAGTGGATTTGCTCCTTTGCTGGCGGCAGTAGTATCTTCTTCACTCGCAAGGAGATCGTTAATAGCGTCATCTTTAGTAGCTGCGGTATCTGCTTTAACATTTTTGCTTTGGGCGGGAGCCACAAGATCTTTCAGTGTTGTATTGGCGTTAAAGAGATACTCTACAACGTCACCAGCAAAATAGGTTTTGTAAAATTCTAGTTGGGCAGTACTTTCAAGCTGAAATTTTACGCGCGCTATATCTGTTGCACCGGGAAGTTCTATAAGTATACGTGCGCGGTTATCCATGCGCTGTATATTAGGCTGGCTAACACCAAATTTATCGATACGGTTACGCAATACTTCAAAAGCAGAATTGATAGATTCACCAACTTCAGCATCTATCACGCCCATCACCTCATCATTGGTCATGTTGAAGTTTACCTTGTCCCCTAGCGTAGTATTTGCAAAAACATCTGGAGAGGCAAGTCTATTATCACCGGGAATATTCTGATAAGCATCATAAAAATCGTCAATAAAACTCTGCTGACTATTTTTCTGCGTTTCCGCGGCTTCACTTAGCGCTTGATTGAAGGCGGGATCCTGACTATTATTACTTAGACCACGAAGTATGTCTGCTACAGAGATCTCTAAAATGGCATTCATACCACCTTTGAGGTCAAGACCTTTGTTGAGTTCTTTGTCTTTAGCGTCATTATAAGTAATACCCACCGCGATAGGCTCGTTACCTATAGAATCAAGGTATATACTTTTGGCTTCGCCCCTTTTCTCCACATAATCTGGGATTGTTGTGGGCACTTTATTTTCAGCAAACACTTCTGCCTTATCTTCCACCGAATTAGTGAAATATGTAAAAGAAAGCTGGTATAAACTAACCAAACCAAATAAAATCGCAAATACCCGTATGAGTCCTTTATTCTGCATTATAATCTACTATTAATTAATTGAGGCCGAAAACATTCCTCCCCGTCAATTTATAAAACGTGCAAATATAGGGTTTCAATGCAATACTGACAATAATTATCATTTAGATTTCCTTAACTTTCAAAAGGTGATCAATCTAGAATTCAGCGCAAATAAAACTTTGATAAACAGCTTTTTAATACTCGTGCTGTCCCGATTCGAAAAAAATTGATTCGTAAATTTTATAATTTGATCATGTCGGCATTAAAGCTAAACCACTGAACAGCAAAGCTGATTTTAGAGGTCGCACTGATCTTTAATTCTGTTGAAAAACTTCTCTATCAAAAAAAGGAAAAGCATCAATCATCAATTAAAACCTTTAAAATCTGCGTCATACCAACTTTTCATTTTTTATTACAAAATTAAATTATTTGTCAACTTTCATTTGTTAATAAATAATTACATACCTGTTAGTCAGTTATTTAAGTTAAATTAATAGGGAACTTTCAAAAAATTTATTTCAATATACTCACTTAAAAAGACTACTTTTACGGGTTCCAAATCTATTCACAAGAACTGCTAAAAAAATTCCTATGCGCGTTGAAACCTCTCAAACAAAACCAAAAGCATTCACTCAGGACGAAGCCTTTAAGGCTGCCGTAGTCTATTTTAAAGGTGATGATCTCGCCGCCCGCGTGTGGGTCAATAAATACGCACTTAAAGATTCTGAAGGGAACATCTACGAAAAAAATCCCGACGACATGCACCGCCGGATAGCCAAGGAAATTGCGCGCGTTGAAGCGCGTTACCCAAATGCAATGAATGAGGATGAGGTTTTTGATCTTATCCGTGATTTTAAATATATCGTACCTCAGGGAAGTCCAATGGCCGGTATTGGAAATCCGTATCAGGTAGGATCGCTTTCTAATTGTTTTGTGATAGGTAATAACGGAAATTCTGATTCCTACGGCGGCATCATGAAGATCGATCAGGAACAGGTGCAGCTTATGAAACGTCGCGGCGGTGTGGGTCACGATTTGTCGCACATACGGCCAAAAGGTTCTCCCGTAAAAAATTCGGCTTTAACCTCAACGGGACTTGTTCCATTTATGGAACGGTATTCTAATTCTACCCGTGAAGTTGCTCAGGACGGTCGCCGCGGTGCTTTGATGCTTTCCGTTTCTATAAATCATCCCGATGCCGAAGATTTCATTGATGCTAAAATGGAACAGGGCAAAGTGACCGGCGCCAATGTTTCCGTTCGTATTGACGACGGTTTTATGAAAGCGGTCAAAAATCAGGACAAATACACTCAAAAATACCCGGTTTTCAGTAAAGATCCGTTAAATCAAAAGGAAATCAACGCTGAAAAACTCTGGAAGAAAATTGTCCATAATGCTTGGAAATCGGCAGAACCGGGCATATTATTCTGGGACACTATAATTAATGAATCGGTTCCCGATTGTTATGCAGACCTGGGCTACAAAACGGTTTCTACAAACCCTTGCGGCGAAATCCCCCTCTGCCCCTATGATTCTTGTCGTTTACTGGCCATTAATTTGTTTTCCTATGTAGAAGATCCATTTACTGATAAAGCCGCCTTTAACTTTGATCTTTTCAAAAAACATATCAGCAGCGCACAGCGCATCATGGACGATATTATCGATCTAGAACTTGAAAAAGTAGATGCCATCTTGGCGAAAATCAATGCTGATCCAGAAGGTGAAGAAGTCAAAAATGTAGAGCGCAACCTGTGGTTAAATATTAAACAAAAAGCCGAAGAAGGCCGAAGAACAGGCATCGGTATTACCGCAGAAGGTGATATGCTCGCTGCGCTGGGCATTAAATACGCTAGTGAAGAAGGAACAGATTTTTCGGTGGAAATCCATAAAACAATCGCCATTGAAGCGTATCGTGCTTCCGTTTATGCGGCAAAAGAACGTGGCGCCTTCCCTATTTTTGATTCCGAAAGGGAAAAAGAAAATCCGTTTATCCTTCGTCTCAAAAAAGCGGATGAGAAACTGTATTACGACATGCTGCAATACGGCCGTCGCAATATTGCATTGCTAACCATTGCCCCTACCGGAACTACGAGCTTGATGACGCAGACCACTTCTGGTATAGAGCCCGTATTTCTCCCCGTGTACAAACGTCGCCGCAAGGTAAATCCAAATGATAAGGGAGCCAGAGTGGATTTTGTGGACGAAGTGGGCGATTCTTGGGAAGAATACGTCGTTTTTCACCACCGTTTTAAAGAATGGATGAATGTGAATGGTCACAGCATCGATAAAAATTACAGCCAGGAAGAGCTCAATAAACTAATAGAAAAATCTCCCTATTTTGGAGCGACTTCCAATGATGTGGACTGGCTTAATAAAGTGCGTATGCAGGGCGCGGTGCAAAAATGGGTAGACCACAGCATCAGCGTAACCATTAATTTACCAAATGATGTAGACGAAGAACTTGTAGGCAATCTTTATATGGAAGCCTGGCAGGCGGGCTGTAAAGGCGTGACCGTTTATCGCGATGGCTCTAGGTCTGGTGTTTTGATTTCAAATGAAGAAAAGAAAGAGGATACTGATGATGGTCTTACTCCTTTTCCCACTAAACGTCCACAAACGCTTGAAGCTGATATTGTGCGCTTTCAGAACAACAAGGAAAAATGGATCGCATTTATCGGTCTGATTGGCGGGAAACCCTATGAGATATTCACCGGTATGGCCGATGATGAAGATGGTATTTTATTGCCCCGATCAGTTGAAGATGGTATAATTATGAAGAATCGTAACGAGGATGGAACTTCGCGCTATGATTTTCAATACAAAAATAGCCGGGGTTACAAAACCACTATTGAAGGGTTATCACATAAATTTGATCCTGAATATTGGAACTATGCCAAACTCATCTCGACCACTTTGCGCTACGGAATGCCAATCGAAAAAGCAGTAGAATTGACAAACAGCCTTCAACTGGACAGCGCCTCTATAAATACCTGGAAAAACGGTGTTGCGCGTGCATTAAAACGCTACGTTGCAGATGGCACCGTGGCCCACAAACAGAAATGTGAAAATTGTAATTCTACGGAATTGATCTATCAAGAAGGCTGCCTTACTTGTAAAGATTGCGGCTCTTCAAAATGCGGATAAATTAAAACATAAAAATAGCAAGCATAAAAAATGCCGCCCTAAAAAGGCGGCATTTTTATTTTAAATTCGCGTCAACCTGAACTTGTTTTAGGTTCGCATCCTAGTATGCACTATCTATAAATGAGATTCTGAAATAAATTCAGAATAACGACTTTTCACTCAATACTTACTACTCTACACTTACTACTTATTAAAGCTCAAGCAGATCATTGGTTTTCTTAACGGCCTCTGCGCTTTCTTGCATTTTATTCTTTTCGGCGTCTGTAAGTTCGATCTCCACGATCTCTTCAATACCGTTTTTGCCCAAAATTACGGGAACACCTATCGAAATATCATTCAGTCCATATTCGCCTCCCAATAATACAGAGCAAGGGAACATTTTTTTCTGATCGCAAACAATCGCTTGTACCAGGCTAGAAACGGCTGCTCCTGGAGCATACCAAGCAGAAGTACCCAATAATTTGGTCAAGGTCGCCCCGCCCACTTTGGTATCTTCCATCACTTGGTTCAGTCGATCTTCTTTAAGGAATTTTGTAACAGGAACACTGTTACGCGTGGCTAAACGCGTAAGAGGAATCATTCCCGTATCGCTGTGGCCTCCCAATACCATTCCGTCCACATCAGAAATTGGACATTCTAAAGCTTCCGCAAGGCGGAATTTAAAACGTGCACTGTCAAGCGCTCCACCCATACCTATAATTCGGTTTTTGGAGAGATCTGTAGTTTTGTGCACTAAATATGCCATCGTATCCATTGGGTTACTCACCACAATAATGATTACTTCAGGAGAATGCTTAATCAGATTTGAAGCCACATCTTTTACAATACCGGCATTGATCCCTATGAGTTCTTCTCTAGTCATTCCCGGCTTACGTGGGATGCCGCTGGTAATAACGGCAACATGGCTATCTGCTGTTTTGCTATAATCACCGGTAGTGCCCGTGATTCGCGTATCAAAGGCATTCAGTGATGCGGTCTGCATAAGGTCCATGGCCTTACCTTCGGCCACGCCTTCTTTGATATCAAGAAGAACAACTTCTGCGGCAAAATTTTTCATGGCTATATATTCGGCACAACTTGCGCCTACTGCTCCTGCTCCTACTACGGTAACTTTCATATTTGTAATATTTCTATAATTATTAAATTGAAATTGTGTGAAATATGGAGCATTTATAGCCCCTTATTTAAACAAAAATACAGCTTCTTTAACAGTTTAATGTGAAGTTAATTTTAAAGTTAAATAAAAACGTAAGCAATAACATTAACTATTGGCCTAACGAAAACTAAAAGCAATACCTGCAGTCAAATTAGTATATTCTGGCACTGTATAATCTAAAATTATCCTGTTCCAATAGCTTTCAGGGTTATAATTTGTTAGCCGTGGATGTCAAGAGCCGTTTTTTTAATTACGATTATATGTTTAATTTTAATACATTCAACAGTTATTTAACATATTGTATATACTTAAAATATGAAGCTTAAAAAATTACATCTATTTTTTTTATGTATCATATCTTCCTTTTTATATAGCCAAAACGATCTAGCGCAACTTCCTTACAGTAAAAATGTTATTTACCCAAAAAAAAGTACTCCCGGAACTGTAATGGCTAAAATGGTAGATGAATTGGGATACAAATACTACTGGTCTACCGACAGTTTACTCAATGATGATCTAAGGTATACGTTTAATTCAAATAACGTACCCAGGCTATTATTAGAAGGTGTTTATCAAATGTCTAAAAATGTTATCGATATAACTTCAGAAAATAAAATGAAGCCAGAAGTAAAACTTGAAGAAATGTCGTTTGAGGACTTTAGAAAACATACTTTATTAAATTTAAAAAAAGCAAGTTCAATATTAATCGAAAATAAAGAAGCGGCGCTATTTCTAGATTGGGATCTTTTTATGAAATCCATTGCTATCTCTGACGCGTATTGTGATCAAATTATATCTTTCAGAAAAAGTATAGGTATACCTTTTAAACTAAAAGATCATTTTACAGAACAGAAGCTCAGTAAATCAAAAGTGTTCGATCAAAGTTTAGGTGCGGACGGATTAACAACCAAGCAATGGATGAAAATTATGGAAAGAAGCGGAGGGCCAATTGCTGCAGATAAAATTAGAAGCGAGGGTAAAAACAATCAACAGATCATTTTCAAGCTTAGAAAAGAAGAACGCGCAACAGTAACAGTTGGAAATCTAGAGACTATAAAGTTGTCTTCAAATAGCGTAGATGGACTTACCTATACCTCTTTCAATGAACCACCCGCACAATTATCCTTTTTATTCAGCAATGATAAAGAACTGGTAGAAGGAATGATTGACTGGATTATTTATATAAATAGTGGACATCCGTCAAACTTTCTGAAATGTTCAGAGTTGGTCTCGACATTGTTATTAGCCTTGACACTGTTGAAGATCAATCACTTGTGCACAATAGATACAGAGATATCACAGATCTAGAAAAAAATAGAATCACATTAGAATTTTCAGAGCGATATTTTGATAAAACTAAATTTTCTGATATAACCATTAATGAAGTACATATAAACCACAATAATCAAATTGAATTTTTTGGAAAATCGAATAATCTATCTCAAAACCCCCAGCAATTAATCATTCTTTTAAAAAATAGTGAAGGAGATTTATTGGACAGAATCAAAGTGAATATAAACCAAATGAGAGAGGGTTTAAATGAGTATGATGATACTATAATGAATTTAAAAAAATATTAGGGAGTAATTAGAATTTGATTTTATTCGAAGATATTTGAAGTAAAAAAAGCCCATTGTCAATTGAAAATGGGCTTTTTTGGTTATCTGGTAAATTTTATTTACACATCAATATTGGCATAAATGGCATTCTTTTCTATAAACTCACGTCTTGGCGGAACTTCATCCCCCATAAGCATGGAGAAAATACGATCTGCTTCAGTACCGCTATCTATGGTAACTTGGCGCAGGGTCCTGAATTCTGGATTCATTGTAGTATCCCACAACTGATCTGCATTCATCTCACCCAGACCTTTGTAGCGCTGTACACCTGCGCTACCACCCATTTCTGCGTTGTACTCATCGCGATCCTTATCACTCCACGCGTAACGCATTTTTTTCCCTTTTTTAATAAGGTAAAGCGGTGGCGTAGCAATATAAATATGCCCATTTTCCAGCAATTCGCGCATATAACGGAAAAAGAAGGTAAGAATCAAGGTTGCAATATGGCTACCATCTACATCGGCATCACACATGATCACGACTTTATGATAGCGCAGTTTTGATAAGTTAAGCGCCTTGCTATCTTCTTCTGTTCCTATGGTCACACCTAGCGCGGTAAATATATTCTTGATCTCCTCGTTTTCAAAAACGCGGTGGCGCATGGCTTTCTCCACGTTCAATATTTTTCCACGTAGTGGAAGAATTGCTTGAAATTCACGGTCACGGCCCTGTTTTGCCGTTCCGCCTGCCGAGTCACCCTCAACAAGAAATACCTCACAAAGCGTAGGATCTGTTTCAGAACAGTCTGATAATTTCCCTGGCAGACCACCAATGCTCATTACAGTTTTACGCTGCACCATCTCGCGAGCCTTTTTCGCCGCATGGCGTGCCTGTGCTGCAAGAATTACTTTTTGCACTATCGTTTTGGCATCATCGGGATGCTCTTCCAGATAGATCTCTAGCATTTCTGAAACCGACTGAGAAACCGCTGCGGTCACCTCACGGTTACCCAGTTTAGTTTTAGTCTGACCTTCAAATTGAGGCTCTGCCACTTTTACCGAAATAATCGCGGTCAGTCCCTCACGGAAATCATCTCCCGTAATATCAAATTTCAGCTTATCTAGCATGCCCGAAGCGTCGGCATATTTTTTTAGTGAACCGGTAAGCCCACGACGGAAACCTGCCAAATGTGTACCGCCCTCATGGGTATTTATATTATTTACGTACGAGTGCAGATTTTCAGCATAACTGTCATTATAGATCATGGCGACCTCAACAGGAATATCATTTTTCTCACCTTCCATAAAAATAACCTCACTGATTATAGGCTGGCGGTTGCTATCTAGAAAACGTATAAATTCTTTAAGTCCTTCTTCAGAATGAAATGTTTCGGTAACAATCTCACCGTTATCATCTGGGTGACGCTTATCGGTCAGTGTGATCGTGATTCCTTTGTTAAGGTAAGACAGTTCACGCATACGGCTGGCCAGCGTATCATAATTGTACTCGATAGTCTGCTGAAAAATACTGGGATCTGGTGAAAAAGTGACCAGCGTACCCTGCTTTTCGGTCTCGCCAATTGATTTTACCGGATATACGGCTTTACCTTTTTCATATTCCTGCTCCCAGATCGTACCGTTTCGGTACACTGTAGCACGCAAATGATTAGAAAGCGCATTTACCACACTTACCCCAACACCGTGTAAACCACCGGAAACTTTGTAAGAATCCTTATCAAATTTACCGCCGGCACCTATCTTGGTCATTACCACCTGAAGGGCGGAAACACCCTCTTTCTTGTGAAGATCTACCGGAATCCCCCGGCCGTTATCTTCAACACTTACACTGTTATCTTCATTAATTATTACTTTTATGGAATCGCAATAACCGCCCATGGCCTCGTCAATAGAGTTGTCAACAACTTCATAAACTAAGTGGTGTAGCCCGCGTGTGCCCACATCACCAATATACATGGAAGGGCGCATGCGCACATGCTCCATACCTTCCAGGGCCTGAATACTGTCTGCCGAATATTGTTCCTTATTCGCTTCTTCGCTCATAATATCATATTAAATTTTAAGGCCGGACTTAGCGTCCGCCCGTTCAATTTTCCCCTAAATCAAAAAAGGTGTATTCGTTTAACAACGTTAGGGGATTACTTTTTAGGATAGCTAACAAATATAAGCCATCACCGGCTCTTAACGGAACAAATACCGTATTTAAACGCCGTAAGTTATCAACAAATTGTGAGAAGATAAACGATGAAAACTACTTTCTTTTCGCTAAAAGCTAAAATTCAAAAAATGGAAGGCAATTAAGCATAAAGAAATGATAAGCCATTCATACTGTTATTATTTTAGAGAAATCTTCACGAAATTTATAATGTAATGGGGATTTTAAAAAAAAAGATCAGTTCCAATTCAATATATCTCTTATGAAAACGAAAAACACTGCGCCAGAAATAAGCCCTAATCACAATTCTCGCCGGGGATTCATAAAAAAAGGTAGTTTGCTGGTAGCCGGCGGGACGCTCGTTAGCTTTTCCAGCATGGCGGT
>Ga0307486_1002570_pt1 | contig 12554 bp, 7 predicted proteins | sample CBIW02metaG_FD_203663 | JGI IMG/M metagenome (GOLD analysis project Ga0307486, IMG submission 203663) | Sea-ice brine microbial communities from Beaufort Sea near Barrow, Alaska, United States - CBIW 0.2 | ecosystem: Environmental > Aquatic > Marine > Coastal | place: USA: Alaska | collected... | reverse complement strand
CATTTGCCGCCAGCTTCCTTCAGATTCGCAGTCGCCCACGACACCCTTGCTATTGGCTAACGATAAGTACTGCAACTCTCGTTTGGGACTTTCACCCTAGAGCGTTATGATCATGCCTGACACACCAGAAAACCTGCCTACTGGAAGGCAGGTCGAAGGACAGTTTAGTCCCCCAGACGAGCCGACGACTTCTGTGTAATCAGATCCGTGATAGATACACTACTCAATCGTTCAGAAAACGTCTTGCAGTATCTGACTCATATCGCTATGTTGGTGCCTGAGTAGTTACTTCTAAAGAAGGGTGAAAATTTATAATGTTACCCTCATAATTCCTCTCATCATTCTCCAATGACCTGGAAATGAGCAGATAAAAGGATAATCACCGGTTTTGTCTGGGGCAGTAAAATCCAGTTGATAGATTTGGCTTGAATTGACCAATGGGGTAAAAAACAGCACCTCCTTCATCTCCGGCACAAAATTTCTTTCATAACCGTCCTCAAGACTTGCCATATTGTCCGCAGCTATACCTACCTTTTCGGTACTTCCCGGTTCAATAATCACCACATTATGCGGCATCTGATCCGGATTATCGAATACAATGGACACAGTTTTTCCGGCGGGCACTTCAAAATAGTCTTTATCAAAGCGCATTTTCCCCGGAAGCGTGCCCAACTCTATGACTATTTCGCCTTTTATTCTTTCTTCCGATTCCCCAGTCGTTCCAGATTCATTTATTTCCTCGGGATACAATAAATGCATATGGTTCTGCTTAAAATTCTCCACTGCGGGCACGTCCGCTAATTGATCAAAATCTTCCGTCGAAAGTGGATCCACCCCGTATTGCGGATAATTAGGATCATCCATAATGAACCCTGGAACTTGAAGCTCGGCTTTAGAAGCCAATGGACGGAGAAGCGCCGACGCTTTTTCAGGTTCGTCCGCTAAGAAGTTCTTGTTTTTCCTGAACATCTCCATCCACACTGGTTTCAGATGCTTAAAGGATTCTATTAATGCATATCCAATATAATCATCTGTTGGTAGCTCAGAAACTTCCAGCAGTGTATTCACAGTGGCCTCATTCTCAAAATGACTCAAAGCTGCAATGGCTTCCAGTCGCACACGGGGAGAGGAATCTTTTGTTTTAGAACTGAGCATATTTTGGACATCATCAACGCTATCTTTCCAGTAACGCAATACACGAGTTGCGGCGGCTCTTACATGTGCTTCCGGACTGTTCAGTAATTGCTTCAGTAAAGTCTCGTTAGGGTGATTAAACTGTTGATGTATCCAAAGCGCTTCCAGTTTGAAATGTTCTACCCCCGGATCCTGAGGATTCAATTGATTGATCCATTTTTCAAGTGCAGGCAATATTTCATCCCAGGAAAATTCTCTTAACTGCGTCCGAGCTCTATATCGTTCTCTGTCTTCATACACCTTAAGCTGGTCAAGTATCCCATTGATATCCAACCGTGTCATGTCGACAGGCTTTGATGTTTTTTTGTCTTTATGAGTGATTCTCCAGATTCTCCCTTTTGTGAAATCCCTCAAGGGATCCCGGAAGTTTTGCTCCCCATGTTGAATAATTGGATCATACCAATCTACTACATAAAGCGCACCATCGGGACCGAATTTCAAATCAACCGGACGGAAATTTGGATCCATTGACTGAAGGAGAGGTTTTATTTCGTCGGCTTCAATACCACTTCCTACATCCCTCACCACATGTTGCTTTACCCCTTGAAATCCTATGAATGTATTAAACAAAACATTTCCCTGAGCATTTTCTGGAAAGGCACTGCTGGAAATAATTTCTATTCCACAGGTCTTTGGGTTAATGGGTGAATTCAGGAAATCTTTCATTCCCATATGTTTTTTGGGATAGTCGATGGCTACCGTCAGCGGGGGAGCAAAATAATTCATTCCTGTGGAGACATCCGCAACCAAATGAGTTCCGTCACGCATAAAAACATTTCCCCAAGGATTAGCGTAGGGGTAAGAAATATTTGCTTCCAACTTCCTGGTATAAGGTTCATACCTCCAGGTAGTGCCGTAAGCTCCTCGTTGTGGGCCATAAGGAGTCTCGATCTGGGAATGCAGAAATGTTCCCATATGAAAGTATAAGGCTCCGTCCTGGCCCCATGTAAAAGCACTAAGGCTGTGGTGGGAATCTTCGGTACCAAACCCACTCAATAAGACTTCTCTGGAGTCAGCGCGGCCGTCTCCATTAGTGTCCTTCAAATGAACCAAATCTGGCGCCTGGGCAAGATATACTCCCCCGTCGCCCAGCTCAAATCCCAATGGAAGATATAGGCTGTCTGCAAATACAGAGTGCTTATCTGCCTTTCCATCATTATTTGTATCTTCGAGAATGACGAGCTTGTCCATAGGAGGATCTCCTGGAGTATATTGTGGATAAGACGGCATACTTGCCACCCACATTCTTCCCTTTGGATCAAAGGTTATCGCTACCGGATTTGCAATGGGGAAATCTAATTCAGAGGCAAACAGTTCTATTTCATAACCCTCCTGCAACACAAATTGTGATTTGGCTTCTTCAAGCTCCTCCAGAGTGGTTGTCTCGGCCTGTTCTTTTTTGGCCTGTTGGTTAAAACTAATGATTTTATTGACTTCTTCTAGGTCTGAAAGGGAGCTCTCTCCACTCCCAGACCATACCACACTATCGAGCCGCTGTATTAACTTGTCGATAATCATAGATTCTTCGTTCAGTTTCTCCCCTCCTGCCCAATCTTTACGACGCCCGTAGATGTACTCGCCATTTTGAGCTTTAAAACGGTAAAAGAAGTGTTGATTCTTTTTGAAAATAACTTCCCTCAGTTGCTGAAAAGAATCATTATCTTCCCAGGTTGCCACCGGAAAATCCAAGGCCTTCGCCATTATTTGGCTTATTGCAAGATATCCCTGAGTGTTAAGGTGGATCCCATTTGAAGTTAGAGAATCAGGCGAACTCATCAATTCCTTCGAAGGTTGATATAAATCAATAAAAGGAATGTTCAGGGTTGAAGCCACTTCACGCATCTGCTCCGTGTATAACTCCAGATTTTTATTATTTGCGGATGGATCAGGCAAAAAACCTCTCAAATCCTCATGGGCAATGGGAGAGACCAGTATAATTTGTGGATTACTGCTGGAATTATATTGCTGATCTTTTAAGTTAGAAAGAAAGCTATTCAGATCATTTTTAAAATTTTCTAAGCCATCAAGTCCTTTAAACGATTCGTTTAATCCAAAAAAAGCAAAAATAACATCCGCTTTTTGTTGGTATAAGTGCTCATCCAGTGTCCCAAAATTAAGCGGACGGGGGCGAAGGCTGATTTCATCTGCACTCCAAGCCAGATTCCTCACCTTAAGGTTTCGGTCAGGGAAACTCTTGTACATAAGGGTTTCAAAATAGTTGTCACTTTGAAGACGTTCAGCAAACGTGTTTCCAATGAAGACGATATTGCTGTTGTTCACCGGATCGAACTGATGCACTACATTTTTTTTTTCGCAAGAAAAGAAAAGCGAGAAAGCCAGTAATGATACTATCGATAGTAAGGGTGATGTAAGAGTTTTAAAGGGATTTTTAGTAATCATCAAAGTGTCGTTTTTTACCAGCCAGGGTTTTGTTCTAAGTTTGGATTTTTCTCAATTTCTCTTTGTGGAATGGGCATGAAATACATTTTTTCCTGAAAAACATACGGAGTCAGAGAAAAAGGCTTCGCTTCGTATGAATATGAATCTTCGCCATTTTTTGTAATATACATGGCGTGGAAGGTTTTACCGTTTAACTTTTCTACGGCCACTTTCCATCTTTTAAGATCCCAATACCTTTTTTGTTCAAATGCAAGCTCTATATATCGTTCGTGCCTAATCTTCTCTCTCATTACGGCCTTACTGAGTCCGGGAGGAAGATAAAAGGGGTTCAAGCCAGCTCTTTCACGAATCTGCTCCACAGCATCATACACGCTTTGATCCGGAGCACCTAATATCTCATTTTGTGCTTCCGCATAGTTCAGTAGCACCTCTGCATATCGTAATTCCAACCAATTCTGGTCACTTCCCGAGCCACCGTAATATACTTGATTGCTCTCATCTGTTCCTTTTCTCATCAAATAACCCGTTACGGTAGCATAAGCATGATTAATCCCATCGCTTGGAGCACCTTCGTACAAGAAAACGGGCTGATTTTGGAATCCGAAAGTTGAACCATTAACAATCAAGGTGGCGTCAAATCTTGGATCTCTATTTTCATAAGGATTGGCAGGCTCATAGCCAGAAGTTGGGTCTTCAATTGACTTTCCGTTTTCCATCTCAAAAGCATCAACAAATTCTTGCAATGGACTCCTACGGACAGCATCCTGTCTAGATCTTGAATCTGGCATAGCCCATGAATCCCAACCATGTTCTCTAAATGGACGTAGAAACTGCACACTAAATATCTCTTCTTCATTATTCTTTTCAACCATAATGTTTCTGAAATCTGGATAAAGCTGATAAACATTCTTATCCATTAGTTCCTGATTGACAGCAGCAGCTTTTTCCCATCTACTGAGGTCATTTTGTGAATTGTAGAGAGGACTTGCCCAATACAAATACACCCTTCCAAGAAAAGCCATTGCTGAATGTTTGTTGGCTTTACCTACATCAATAGAACGGCTACCATAAGTTTCTGGCAATAGTTCCACAGCTTCTTCCAGCTCACCTATCACAAATTCAAAACTTTCATCGGCAGTCTCACGGCTTACAAAAAGATCGTCTTCCAATTCCTGAGGCACTGTTATGATAGGGATTCCTCCATATCTTTTAATCATATTAAAATAATGTAAAGCTCTTAGAAACTTCACCTGACCCTTTAAGATTAACTTATCATCTTCATCCATAGGGGCGGCGTCAATGTTGCTCAAAAACATATTTGCTTTTCTTATCGGAGCATACGCCCAATATTCCATGGGATTATTATCGGCAAACCATTGTCCCTCGACAACATTTTGAGGGGCTCCTCCCCAATAACTTCTTGATTCGTCGGTAATATTATCATAGAGGTGGTGATCGAATGAAGGTACATCTAAATACAAGTTGTTCACAAACAATTGCATCAGCGCAGGATCTTCAAATACACTCTCCTCAAGGATTGCATTTGTAGCTTCTCTATCCAAAAAATCTTCGTTGCAGGAAGTCATTGTGCCCAACGAAAATAATATAACAGGTATAAGAATAATATTATACTTTTTCATATCAAATAGAATAAGTTAATTAGAAAGTTAAGTTTACACCCAAGTTCATAGAACGCTGCTGGGGATAATAGGAACCCGTAGGATTTTCCACCTCTGGATCGAACATTTTCAATTTATCAATTATGAAGAGGTTCGATCCTGAAAGATAAATCCTAAGTCTCTCTATCTTCAATGATCGCGCTAACGCCTCTGAAAAAGTGTATCCTAGGTCTACAGACCTTAGCCGGATATAACTTGCATCTCTCAAATAAAGCGTAGAATTCAAAGAGTTATTTGGGTGAGGGCCTTCCCAAGGCCTTGGGTAAAGCGCATCAGGATTTTCTGGACTCCAGTGATCTAAAAGATCCACAAAAGTATTTCGTGATCCACCTACAAGGAAATTCCTAGCCATTCCGTCCAGTAAGCGATTTACTCTGGAGGCTCCCTGGAATAGCACCGACAAGTCAAATTGCTTAAAATTTCCTCCAAAAGACAGTCCGCCAATAAACTTTGGAGTACTATTATCCATAGAAATTATAGCCTGATCATTTGCGTCTACCATCTGGTCACCATTAATATCCGCATATTTCACATCGCCAGGTCGCTGTCCCCCATTAAATTGGGGAAAATAAGAAGCAATGTCCTCATCAGATTGGAAAAAGCCAATGGCTTTATAGCCGGTTATAAATCCTAAAGGGCGTCCAGACTGTAATAAGTAATCTGGAATATTGGCAGGCTCATCAAGTGTAATTACTTTGCTTCGAGAAAAACTTCCATTGAGTTTGACAAAATAGTTCAGGGATCCAATTTGGTTTTGATGCGTAAGTGATAATTCAATCCCTTTATTGTCTACGACGGCATAATTTTCAGCAGGCAATTGTGCACCAAGTGTTGCGGGAATAGACCGGATACGCCCTAATAATATGTCTGATGTACGCTTGTAGAAGACATCTGCCTCAAATTGAAGTGTATTCTCCCAGAAGGATCCCTCAAGACCGATATCTGTAATAGTCGCCGTTTCCCAGGTGATGTTGGGGTTGGGTAAAATACCTGGAGTTATACTCGAAAGCCCCTCACTGCCTGATACTATCGTGCCAGAAGGATTATAAACCTGCAGGTATTGGAAGGTAGGAACTCTCCCATTATACACATTTCTGTCATTTCCTACCACACCATAAGAAGCTCTTAACTTCAAATCATCGATAAAAGCCAGGTTATCATTATCTCTTATGAACGATTCATCTCCAATCCTCCATCCCGCAGATACCGCAGGAAAAAAACCATATTTTTTTGATCTGGGAAATGCAACAGACCCATCCCTTCTGAACGATGCTTCTAGAAGGTATTTGTGTTGAAAGGAATAATTGATTCTAGCTAACGCACTTCGTCTTCCGTCATTGAACGAACCTCCGCCAGCATCTTTCTGAGCTTCTCCACCAAAGAAAAACTCATCTAATCCTTCTGCAGGAAAATTTGTTCTGAAAGCGTAGAAATTATTGGACTTCGCATCAAACTGCTCATACAAAAGTAGTCCGCTGATCTCATGGCTTCCAAAAGTCTTTTCATAATTTATTGAGGCGTTAAGCGTCGTGGCATTATACTCATCAAGACCTTGGTAAAGAGCTGTTTTACCTTGCCATCCACCAAAAGGATATATTTCCAAGGTATTCCCTTCTTCATCCTGCCTGTTCATTAAGATAGGCACATTATAGTGCTTATTATTAGAATACTCCTTTCCGAAGGACGCTCTACCGGAGATAGATAAACCTTCTACAAACGCAAGTTTTTGCGTCAGAGATAGGGTTGCCTGTAGCACATTAATTGTTGAATTATTGTAACCAGTTTTGATCTCTTCTACCGGATGTTGTTCTCGGGTATAGTAAATAGTGCCATCAGGATTATAAACCTGATCTAAAGGGTAAGCAGCGACTATATCGTCGAAGATTGCTTCTGGCGAAAAACCACTCGCCCTGTTTTGCCTCGTATGAGCATCTATATCTGCAGAGATCTTTAAATTATCATTAATATTAGCATCCACGTTGGAACGGATGGAATATTTCTTGAAATTAAGCTGATCGTACATACCATCCTGATCCACGTATCCCAACGATAGATAATACTTAATCGCTTTAGAACCGCCATTAACGCTGACATTGTGTTGAGTTTGAAAGGATTGATCTTTTAGTGTTAGACTGTACCAGTCTGTTTCAGGGATAATGCCCAAACGAATGTCTTCCAACTCCTGACCGGAATAAGGAAGAGGCTTACCTGCGTTTCCTGCTGCAAGGTTTTTTGTTGAAGCATATTCATAAGCGTTCATCACGTCCGGGTACCTGGTAGGTTGCTGTATACCTACAAAGCCATTGTAGTTGAATGTAGGCTTTCCTTCCTTACCTCTCTTTGTGGTCACCAGTATCACCCCATTCGCTGCCCTTGACCCGTACACAGCGGTAGCAGAAGCATCTTTCAATATCGAAATACTTTCTACTTCATTAGGGTCTATATAGTTAAAATCCCTCACTATGCCATCCACTACTATCAGGGCGCTATTGTCTCCGAATGTACTGGCACCACGGATAGAGATACTAGAACCTGACCCCGGCTTACCGTTCCCGTTGACTGCTATCAGACCTGGCAGACGACCGACTAAGCCGTTACTAAGGTTAATAGTGGGTGCCTTTAAGATTTCCTCCCCGTCTATAGATGCAACAGCAGCGGTTAAATTCACTTTCTTTTGTGTCCCATACCCTACCACCACCACTTCATCCATTGAGGTTTCATCTTCCATTAAAGTCACTTCAATAGTAGACCGATTTCCAACATTGATTTCCTTAGATACAAAGCCTATAAAGGAAAAAACCAAAGTAGCCTCTTCCGGTACAGTTAAAGTATAGCTTCCATCCAATCCTGTAGCAGTTCCTGTAGTAGTTCCACGCACCAAAACCGTCACCCCGGGAATGGGTTCTCCCCCTTCATCAACCACTTTCCCGGAGACGGTAACTTCCTGCAATTGGGTAACGTCCACAGGATTCCGCTTATTTCCGGTAACCGATTTCACATGAATATTTTCATTGACCTGCACAAAATTCAATTGAGTCTGCCTAGAAACCGCTACCAGCACCTCATATAATGAGGTGTTGTTTTCCACCACCGTTACAGGCTGTTTCAGATCAACGAGATTATCCGTATAGGTGAATTTGAAATCCGTAATTGATTCCACCTGCTTAAAAAACTGGGCCAGCGATTTTTCCTGTAAGTTTAAGGACACCTTTACATTTTCAATGCTGTTGCGCTGCGCATTGCCTGTGTTGGCCAAAATGACCGTGCAGAGAAAAAGCTGAATCAGAAAGGCATATATTAGTCGTTTTGACAGCATGATCAGTTGTCTTCGTAAATTATTTTTCATAAGTTTAAGTGGTTTAAGTGTTGAAATACTTGGACTGATGCCTCCCTCGGATTCCAAGTTGAATGAGGCATTCAAATGGGCAGGAGCCTGTTCCGCCAAGAACAGTTCCTGCCTTCTTTGCTAGCAGGTATTGATATCCAGGTTTTTCATATTATTTCGGGTTGGTTAGGGTTATTTGTTTTTTATTGATCTTATAATTCATTCCGGAAGTCATACAAATTCCCCGCAGCACATTCTCCAACATCTCATCTTTATATATTCCTGAATAAGTCCACTTCTCATCAAAATCACCTTTCAGTTCAATCTTGACTCCATACCATTGTTCGAGTTTCAGCCTGATTTCAGGTAAACTGGAAGTCTTAAAAACTAGGTAATTGTCTTTCCAGCCAATAACCTCCTTGGGATCAAAACCCGTTTTTTGAAACCTACCCCCTTCTTCAATGACCAACATTTCATTGGGCTCTAAGGTCATTTGACTGCCGTCCTGGGTATCTACACTGACTTTTCCGGTGATCAAGGCCACATAGAGTGATTCATTTCCCATCTTTTTCACATTGAAGGAGGTTCCCAAAACCTGTATTTTAGTTTCCCCGGATTGGACTATAAAGGGCCTGTTTTCCTTTTCGATTTCAAAAAATGCTTCTCCAGTTAAACTAACCAACCTAATGTCATTGGAAAATTCCCGGGGAAATTCAATTTCACTGTTAGCATTCAGGTGTATTGTGGACCCGTCCGGAAGATTAATAATAGATTTTTGACCGGCAGGGTTAGATCTTTTCACTAAAACAATTTCCGGTATGGGTTCCGGATCAGTCTTGAAATTAAATGCCTCGTATTGAGCCCATAGGCAAAACAAAACCAATAAAGAGGCTGCAACCCCACGAATCGAAAAAATTGAATACCATTTCATTTCGTTTGGTTTGATTGAGTTACATGAATCAATTCCAACTTCTGCTTTCAAAATATTCTCAAAAACATCAATATAATCTTCATCCGAAAACTCAAAGTTCTCTTTGTAATGAATAGACCTGACGAAACTGGCTGCCTCTGATACCAGATCTCTTTTTTTAGGATTTGAAGTCAGCCATTTCTCCCAGAAATGTGAATTATTCTCATCGGGTGATTTCACCCACTGTACGAAAAACTCATCAGAGAGAAAGTCTTCGAATTCATAATCCTCATACTTTTTATGATCCCTATATTTAGACATTGCTTTAATAACTCGTTGGTTTAATAAATTCTTTGAGACCAGCTAAAGCTCGGTAAATCAATTTTCTAGCAGTTTTCACTTCGCTGAAGTTCATGATTTCAGCAATTTCCTTGTAGCTCAACTCTTCTTCATAGAATAGAAGTATGGCTTTTCTTTGTTTTGTAGTCAGCTGGTTCAATCCTCGCTGTAGCTGGATTTTTCGCTGGACATCTGATTCTTTTTTAATAAAACTAACTTCTGGAGACACTTCTATTTGAAAATGAGATTCCAGAAAATTTTCCTCAAACAACTCTAATGATGCATTGGCTTTGATATTCTTTATTATTTCCCGTTGTATAGATCTAAATAAATACCCTTTAATATTGGTCACCTCACTTAGAGTCCCTCTCTTTTTCCTCAAGTAAATAAAGAGATTTTGTATGCTATCTTTCACCAAACTTAAGTCACTAGAGTACTGACTACCAAACTTATAGAGATCCTGTACATATGTTCTGTACAAATAGTTAAATGCCATTTCATCCCCCTTGTTAAAAGCATTCCATATATCACAATCAGATTTCTTTTCGAATACTTTGATTGTTTCTAAATGCTTGATAGGGATAAAAGTAGAGTTAGGCTGTTGCTTTGGGTTATTGTTCATTGAAAATCTGAATTTCTTCTCCTTCCTAATATTAAGAGTAAGTATAAGTGGTTTATGACCCCATAATATTCTAAATATTTAATTATTCTCAATATTTAATATGTGTATTCGGATAGCTGCACGTAGGGATAAATTCCTGCAATAATCAGTCTTTCAAATAGCTTTTCTCCAAAATATCTTCGATTTAGCTTGTATACAAACTCATTGAGATAGTTCTGAAGATATTTATAGGTAATCATATGATTTATTCCCAATAATTTGCGCTTCAGGTTACTGATTGCTTTGTGTACCCACTGAAGGGTGTCGTTGGTATTTTCCTTCCCAGAAATCACCGTAAAGTGAGTTGCAACAATATCCTCAATATGCTCATATGCAGTGTTTTTGTCGGTAAACAATACGATCTCACCACTCGTGTTTTTTTTAATAAATTTCTTAGCATGCTCGCCGTCTACTTTCCCAAGTACCTCCATTTTGTAGTAGCCACAAAAGCGGCTTGTTTTTCCTGTTTCTAGATCTTCCAAAGGAATTGATTCAGCTGAGACAGCCGTTGAGGCTTTCCGCTGACTCCCTTTGCCTCTTTTTAAATTCTCTTTTACTTTCTTTTCTGTTGCTACTCCTACATAGCATTCATCCATTTCCACAATATCAGTGAGCGTATAAAGCGCATCTCTTTTGCCCATCACTACTCTAATCTTATGCAACAATCTGAAAGCGGTATCATACCGACTCAATCCCAGTTGACGCTGAAACTCAAGACATGAAAAACCCTTCTTGGTGGCTGGCATGGGCATAAATGCAGTCATCCATAAATGAAGCGAAAGCTTACTTCATTCCATCACAGTTCCACTTTTTAGAGAACTCCGACGTCTACAGCTGCTACACTCAAAAAACTTACCTCCGCCAAACCAATAGTGCTTGGTAATAGATTTACAGGTTTTACAGCGGATTCCCACCTTCTCACGATAGGCTTTTAGATTAACTTCGCAGCTTTCATCATCAGGAAAATAATGGACAAAATTGATAATATTCATGGCTCTGACTATTTTTAACCAAGAAACACGAATCAAAACTATCGGACAAGTTAGTGTCACAAATTGTCTTTATTTGGCTACGTGCACTTATCCGAATACACACATACTTTAGTCGAGTAGGTAAGGGGAATTTCACCCCAAACCTCTCGCAGCACCGTGCGTGATAGTCTCCCATCACACGGCGCTTCCAAAGTCAGGTCTCCTGTTCTTTACAGGATGTTCCTTTGTTTCATAATAATCAATCAGCCCCTTTTACAAGTTGTTGTCACTATGTAAACCGACTCTGGTTCCACCCTTCGCTCCTCTCTGCTTTCACAGAATATCGTCACTACTACGATGGAATCCGCCCCCTTTCAGCATTACAGTATTCGCCTTGCAGGTTCGCTGCTTGTACTTTCCCTTAACTCCGCTGAAAGAGTTCCCTTGTTCCGTTGAAAAGCCTGTAACGGGTTCCTGCCTCCTTTACACCGCATACTGTCCGGCCGGTAACAGCTTACTTCTGCCGAACTCAGTTCCTGAGGACACATAAACCCCCTCAGTTTCAGTATGGGCTATGGATATATCGATGTTTTAATATGGAGGTTCACTCTCGTTCAGCTCCCCGTTACTCATTTGACGGATAACTCCGCCTTTTCTTTATCGCTCAATACGAATACCTTTCGGTGAAACGCACCATAAAGTGGTTTGTGAAATCTGGCTGACAGCTTCCACGATGGGCCTTCCATCATCTTTTCAACAGCATGCGATGGACTTATTCCTCCGCTTCAAGGCACACATATGTATATCCGCAATTGCACCAGTAGCCAAATAAGATGTAAGTGACAGTTTGTGACACTTCCTTTATCAGGTGAATAAGTTGCTTTAAATTAGATCAAAATAAACGGTTTTGATCAGGAGCATCATCAATTTCATTAATCGATTTGCAGCTGAAGCTTCCTGTGTGGAATTCATCAAGCATGCAAGGCTTCAACAAGGGATTATCTGCAAACGGTGTAGCCATTCCCAGCATTACTGGCTTGAGAACAAGAAATCCTTTCAGTGTGCTTCTTGCAAG
>Ga0307486_1002569_pt1 | contig 12555 bp, 12 predicted proteins | sample CBIW02metaG_FD_203663 | JGI IMG/M metagenome (GOLD analysis project Ga0307486, IMG submission 203663) | Sea-ice brine microbial communities from Beaufort Sea near Barrow, Alaska, United States - CBIW 0.2 | ecosystem: Environmental > Aquatic > Marine > Coastal | place: USA: Alaska | collected... | reverse complement strand
TGGCTGAGCACCACAACAGCATCAATTTCGCTGGCCCCTGCCCCGAGATTCTCATCAGCCACATCGCAAGCGTGACCGAGCGTATCCGAGTGGGCAGTGGCGGCGTTATGCTGAGCCACTACAGTCCCTACAAGGTGGCTGAGCAGTTCAGCATGCTGGAAACCCTTTACCCAAGGCGCATCGATCTTGGAATCGGCCGTGCACCCGGTGGCGATGCGCTCGCCTCGCACGCCCTTGCCTACCCGGCCCAGCCGGGGCTAGGAAACTATGCGGAACAGGCCTGGCTTTTACAGGGCTTGCTGCACGGCACCCTGCCCGACGATCACGCATACAAGGGCCTGCGAGTGATGCAGGGCCAACCCGCTATTCCGCAAACCTGGATGCTCGGTTCCAGCGGCGGCAGCGCGGGCCTCGCGGGGCAGCTGGGGATGAAGATGACGCTGGCTCTGTTTATCAGCCCCGACCTGGCGCGCCCCAGCGTGATGAACGAGTACAAACAAGCCTGGCGTGATGCCGGCCATGCAGGCAGGCCCGAAGCAAACATCGCTATTGCGGCCCTCTGCGCTGAAAGCCGCGAGCAGGCGGAATACTTCGCAGCACCTGCGGTCTACTGGAAGGTAAAAGCTTTTGGTCAAGGTATCCGGGAGATAGTGAAAAGCCCCGACGAAGTGTTAGTTCTTAAAGCGCAACTGAGCGCATCTGACAGAGCCTTATTCGATGCTATTTTGGGCTCTATGGTACTGGGCACGCCGGATGAGTGTGCTGAACAGATCCAGCGCATAGCCGATCGCTACCAGTCCGATGAGGTGGGAATCGTCACCGTGACCTATGATTACAAAGACCGACTGCGCAGTTATGAGTTACTGGCAGGAGCATTGATCTAACCATCTCATCAGAAATCCCTGCTGGGGCAATACCTATCATAAACGGAGCCGGACCAGCGGCTGTTCACCACCACCATTGTTATAGGCGTGCTAACCATGCGCTGTCGGCGACGCTAAAACAGCAACGTATGGCCGCCTTCGAGGCGCTGCCCGAGAATTAATGCTACTTCAGTCCCCACAGAGCAAGCGCTGGAAACAGTGCCACCAGTATCAACGCCAGAATTTGTAAGAACACAAATGGCAACGCGCCCTTATAAATTTCCAGCATGCTGATATCTTGTGTGGCGCTGCGTATATAGAACAAGGCCATTCCTACCGGGGGCGTCAGGAATGAGGTTTGCAAACACAGGGCGATCAGAATCGCGACCCAAACCGGCTCAAAACCGAAGCCCGTCAGGATAGGCATGACTAATGGCGCCACAATGAGGACGATCTCCATCCAGTCGAGAAAGAAGCCGAGCAGGAATATCACCAGAAGTACAAGCGCCAAAACACCTTCAGGGCTGAGAGGCAAGGCGTAAAGAGCACTCTCGATCAACTCATCGCCACCATACCCGCGCAATATCACCGCAAAGCAGGATGCACCGAAAATCAGTGCATAAAGAAAACCAACGGTACGCCCGGTCTGATAACACACTTGGCGAAGATCATTCCAGCTGAGCCGCTTGGACGCCAACGCAAGTATGGTCGCGCCCACAGCACCGATACCTGAAGCTTCAGTGGGTGACGCAATGCCAGCGAGAATCGATCCCAGCACTGAAATAACCAGCAGCAGCGGTGCCAGAAGTGCGCTGGCCATTTCCCGTAGCAGTTGCCAGAGATTACGCGAATCTTCGGTCTTCTCTATGGCAGGCATGTCCTCTGGTCGCAGTAAGGCATAGCCAAGCAAAAAGACCACAAAGCAACTTGCAAGCAGCAAGCCCGGCAAGACGGCCCCCATGAACAGGTCCCCCACCGGAATACGCAGCTGGTCGCCCATAACGATCAGCATGATCGACGGCGGCACCAGAATTCCGAGACACCCGGTGGCTCCCACTGTTCCAGCGCTGAGCCAACGGGCATAGCCAGCCTGCACCATCGTAGGCAGTGCAATGGTAGCCAAAAGTACAACAGAGGCACCGATGATACCGGTTGAGGCTGCTAGCACCACACCAATCAAAACCACAGCTATCGCCAGCCCACCCGGAGCCGGGCCCAGCACTCGGCGCATTGCCAGAATCAATCGTTCAGCAATGCCGGAGCGATCTAGCATGTAACCCATAAAAACGAACATCGACATGGGAATAAGCGAGTAGCTCGCTAACGTGTCAAATATGCGATTGGACACAAAGCCAATCATTCTCAAGTCAGCTACTTCGGCAATCTCGAAAGGTGCCAACACGCTTCCTAGCGCAGCAAATAAGACACCGACACCACCAAGCACAAACGCTACCGGGAAACCCGAGAAAAGAATCAACATAAAGCTGCCGAAAATCAGAAAGACAAAAAGAGCATCCATGGAAGGAAAATCCTATTCGGAGCAGCGACTGGTCAGGCGACAAAGAATATTGAGCAGCTGTGCAATGCCCTGCAACATCAGCAAAGTTAGTCCCGCCGCCATAATTCCTTTGATAACGTAGCGGGCTGGAAGACCGGACGGCATCGGCGACCCCTCTTTCAGCTCCCACGAATAAGAAGCCAGATCCCAGGCGCCCCAAGTTACCAGGGCGGTGAATGGCAGAAACAAAAACAAAAGACCGAACAGATTTACCCAGTCTTTTCTCCGCGGCCGCAGGCGACTGTATACAACGTCGACTCGCACATGCTCATCGGCCTTCATCGTATAGGCAAGACAGCACATGACGACCACCGCATTAAGGTGCCATTGAAGCTCTTCCAGCTCGATCAGCCCTATATTGAAGACATAACGGAGAATAACATTGACCAGGATGGTCACAGCCAACAGAGGCAGAATCAATGCTCCGGTCTTGCCAACCAGGACAGTCAAGCTTTCGATGAAGCCGGCGAGCTTTTGTACAGGCATATTGATTCTCCCTGGAAACAACAAAGCGAGCTTGCGCCCGCTTTGCTCGGGTCTCAGTTGGATTTATAGGTGTTCCAGAGAGCGGTTTTTTCACGATAAGCTTGCAGCGACTCATACACGCGCTTGAAGTCAGCATCTTCTGCCGACTGCTCTGCCATCACCTCATCTGTGGCTTGTCTGAATACCTCCATCACTGAATCCGGGAAAGAACGGATCTCAGTACCTGCGGCTTTAAACTTAGCAATCGCTTCAGCGTTAGGCAGCATAGTCGACGTGATCGACCAGATGTGGGTTTCACGACAGGTATCTTCAATCAAGCCACGCTGCGCGTCATCCATCGAATCCCACTTACGCTTATTAATGATCAGCTCATTGATCGCAGCGGGTTGGTGCCAACCCGGCAGGTAGTAGTACTTTGCAACCTTCTCAAAACCCATGGCAGCGTCAATGGCTGGCATGGAGAACTCGGTACCATCAATAACACCGCGCTCCAAGTTGGGATAGATATCCCCCCCGCTTAGCAGAACCACCGATGCGCCTGCTTTGTTCATCACTTCGCCTGCCAGCCCTGCAAACCGGACTTTTTTACCTTTAAGGTCATCCGCAGAATTGATTTCGAAGTTGTACCAACCTCCAGCTTCCGAATCCATCAAACCGCAAGGCACTGTGACAACCCCTTGCTCTGCGTAGATTTCCCGCCAAATTTCCAGGCCACCACCGTTATAGAGCCAGCTAAGATAATCCATAGCATCTGGCCCGAAGGGTACTCCTCCAAAAAGCTGTACCGCGGGGAAGCGTCCGGCTACATATAACGGCGAGGTATAGCCAGCATCGAGGTTACCTTGTCGTACAGAATCAAAAATCTGCAGCGGTGGTACCAATTTTCCCACCGAGTAGAGCTTTATTTTCAGGCTACCGTCACCTTTGGCATTGATTCGCTCGGCAAAGTGAGCTGCACTCTCGCCGCTAGCAGGAAGTGTTAACGTCCAGGCGCTTTGCACATCGAGCGATACTTTTTTGGCATGAACTACTGGTGACAAACACAGCGGCACGCTAAGCGCCAGTGAATACAGGACTGCTTTCATTTCAATTACCTATTTTTGTTATTGCGCCAGAACTGTGACGCTTTGCAGAATCAACCTATAATATTGGTCTCCCAAGGCGGGGTGTGATGCACTCGAGCACCCCACCGCCCGCAGCCTGCCAATAATCAGATAGCGTCCTGAATTTTTTTCAACATACTCTTGAGCGCATGTTGCTCGTCTTTATCCAGAACAGATAGAATTTTCTGCTCATGTTCGATACCCATATCTACCAGCTGTGCTGCGAGCTGCTGGCCCTTTTCGGTTAGTTGAAAACAATCATCGCTGACCGTTAAAAACCCCTTGTCTTGCAGCCATTCACCGGTATAGGCGAGTTCTGTCAGCGGCTGAGAAACAACCTGGCTGATTTTCTCGTCTGTTAACGGCTGCCCATCAGCAAGCAAGGTAAGTACACGCCACTCTTCAGCTGTAACTCCAAAGTGACTCAGTTGTGGGTAGAAATCCCCCGCGTACACGTTCAGAGTCTGCCGCAACTGATACAGTAAATAGTCACCGAGAAAACCATCACTCTCTAGCGACTTCATGGCCGGCTGCGCCGCTGGGTGGGTTGCCGGAACGGCATAACGACCGTTGTGGAATACCAAAGAACCTACGTTATCGGTATAACCGTAGTCAGTCACTTCGCCGACAATAATGAAGTGGTCACCGCCCTCGTAAACACCCCACGTTGTGCAGGCAAACCAGGAAGCGGTATTGGGAAAAACGGGCGCGCCATTCTCGCAGTCACTCGTCTCAACACCGGAAAATTTATCTTCACCACGACGGGCAAAGCCATTAGAAAGCTCCACCTGATCGCTGCGCAGTACGTTTATAGCAAAGCCTTTACCTTTGGTAAAAGCTTCAAGACTGTATGCGCCTTTGTCGATGCTCCAAAGCACCAGTGCGGGGTCAATCGACAAAGTGTTAAAACTGCTGGCCGTCATGCCGATGGGAGTACCCTCGGCATCGCGGGTTGTAATAATTGTCACCCCGGTAGGAAATTTACCGAGCGCCCGACGAAAATCTTTAGGATCAAATGACATTTCAGGGCTCCTCTATCAGGTCAGTACAGTCAGAAAACGTTCGTTAAGCACACGGTCATGATAGAAGATCGCCTTACCCAGTTCTGCGGCATCCCAGGTCACCGGCTCGTGGTCTGGGTAATGGTAGTCACCACCGGTAAACACTTCGTTACGGTTGCCTGACGGGTCAAAAAAATAGATGGTCTGGCCATGGGTCAAGCCGTGACGGGTTGGGCCAATGTCGATAGGCGTATCGGTCATGGACAGCAGATCGGCGGACTTGAGAACGTCCTGCCAAGTTTCGAGAAAAAACGAAGCGTGGTGGAACTTACCCAACTCTTCGTGGTGGATAAACGCAATATCATGAGCCTTCATGCTAGTGGTCAGGAACTGCGCAACCCGTTTACCATCCGGTGCTATAACCTGTTCAGCAAGGTCAAACCCGAGTACGTCACGGAACAGGTTCAGAGTTTCATCCAGATTCGGACCATACAGCAAGCAATGGTCAAAGCGGGTTGCCGCCATACCGTCAAGGCCGCGCGGCCAGGCTTCCGGGTTGCGGTTGCTCACGCCCCATTTACCCGTCTGTTTTTTGGTGGCAAAGAGTTCAAAGGCGTGGCCGGTGGGCCCGATAAACCGCACCCGGCGACCGCAGTCCTTTAGATCGCCATCGGGGATGTCTTCAACTTCGCAGCCAAACTCGATGAGTTCGCCACGCAATTGATCCACTACCTCTTCGCTGACACATTTAAAGCCCATAAAGTCCATGCCCGGCGCATCTGTTTCGCGCAGCACTACTGAGAACTTGTCGACTTCCGTCCACCCCTTCAGATAGACACGACCCTGATCATCACGGTCCATTTCAATTAGACCCATAAGGTCTTTGTAGTGCTTAACAGCCTCATCTATATCGAGAACACGGATTTGAACGTGGCCGGGACGCATTACACCCTTTTTCATCAGAATTACCTCACAACTGTTTTTTGTTTACTGCTCGTTATGTATTTTTTTATCTCAACCAATCGCATTAGGCAGCATCAGCGACAGCGACGGAATCGCAATAACCAAAGCCAAGCGCACGATGTCGGCTAACCAGAAGGGCAACACGCCCCGGAAAATAGTGGCTAAGCTTACATCCGGAACGACACTACGCAGTACGAACACATTCATCCCCACTGGCGGTGTAATAAGGCTTATTTCAGTTACCACCACGACCAAAATGCCGAACCAGATCAGGTCAAAGCCTAGCGCTTCGACGATCGGATAGAACACCGGTACGGTCAGCAGAATCATTGACATGCTCTCGAGTACACAGCCCAAAAGCAGGTATATACCCACCAACGCAAGAATGACCATGAAAGGGCTGAAGCCAGAGTCCACTACCCAGTCTTTCACCACTATAGGCATGCCACTGAGGTTGATAAAATTGGAGAAAATCAGAGCTCCGATTACCAGAAAGAACAGCATCGCCGTCGTGCGGGCGGCACCAACCAACGAGCGCTGAAGCATCTGGAAGTTCAACTTGCCGCTAAACAGAGAAATCAGAAAAGCGCCAGCTGCACCGACACCAGCGGCTTCCGTTGGCGTGAACACGCCGAAATAAATGCCTCCCATGACAATGATGAAGATCAGGTTGATACCCCAAACCCCCTTCATTGACATCAAGCGCTCTTTCCAGCTGGAGCGCGGGCCGGCCGGCCCTGCTTCAGGCTTAAGCCGAACGGTAACCGCTACTGCCAGCATATACAGAATTATCCCGAGCAGCCCCGGAAGCAGTCCGGCAATAAACAGTTTCCCTATATCGGTTTCAGTCATCAGTCCATAGATCACCAGGATCACACTCGGAGGAATCAGAATCCCGAGGGTAGCGCCCGCTGCTATGGAGCCGGTGGCCAGGCTGTCTGCATATTTATATTCACGCATGGACGGGATGGCGACTTTAGACATGGTCGCAGCCGTTGCCATCGAGCTACCACACACGGCCGAAAAGGCGCCACAAGACACTACTGTGGCCAGCGCGAGGCCACCCCTGAAGTGACCTAGGAAGGCATTTGCAGCGCGGTAGAGCTCCTTGGACATACCTGATTCTGTAATCAGATTCCCCATGAGCAGGAACAAGGGAATTATCGACAGGCCATATGACATGCCAGTATCGAATGCGGTACTCGATATCATGCCTAATGCCGACGACCAGCCATTTGGATTGCCGTAGGTAAATTGCTGCACCAGCGCAAAGCCGACAACTCCAACAATCGCCATTGCGATCCCCAGAGGCACTCGCGCCAAAATCAACACCATCAGTGCCGCGAAGCCGAACAGGCTTGCCTCCATTAACGCTCTCCTTCGGGGGTCTTGTTCGCTAGTTTAATGATGAACTGTGCTACGAGTACAAGAGTCGTAAAAGATGTCGTTACCGCCATCATAAACCCCAGCCAGGCATAAGGGATCTTGAGCACCGCCGTTGTATCTTCATACCGCAAAACCTTAAAGGCGTTTTCCCACAACAGCCAGGCGAAGATGCCGAAGGCTGCTATGTTGATCAACCGGATCAGCCAGGTCTGCACAGCGTGGACACGATCACTAAAGACTCCGTCGAGGATATCCACGGCAATATGGCCATCATCCGCAGTGATCAGCGGCAACCCCATAAAGATTACCGCCGCCAGCAGCAGCTCGGTCACTTCGTAAGCTCCAGAGACCGGGGATGAAAACAAGTAACGGCCTAACACGTCCACCAGGGTCAGAGCCATCATCGTAAACATGGCTGCTGCTGCCGTGCCACTCAGTAGCGCCCTGATGGCGTGTTCTGCACGCGCCGACCAGACATTGCTCTGTCTGTAAATTGGGATCATTTGTCAACCTCAGAGTATTTGCAACAAGTGCTACTTGTGGCTTTCTTCACGGAAGGCCTTCAGTGCTACCTCGCCGTCAACACCCATCTTTGCAGCTTCCTCCATCCATTCCGCTTCCATTGACGCACTGGCGTTCCTGATTTCTGTGATGAACGCTTCGTTGGCAGTCACAATCTCATTGCCATTTGCCTTCATCACTGCAAGACCTTTGGCATCCTCGACATCCCACATACGGCCAGCCAGGCGAGCGAAGGCTTCACCAGAGACGGACTCGATCGCCACCTGATCCTCTTTCGACAGACTGGCAAAGCGATCACGGTTCATAACCAAAAAGAAGCTGAAGTTGTACATGCCGCCTGGTATCACGGTGGTATGGGTAGCCATATCCTCAACCTTGAACGCAACCACGGACTCAAACGGAAACAGAGTTCCATCGGCGACACCGTTAGACAGTAATTCATAGATGCTCGAAGACGGTTGCTGCAACGAGGTCGCCCCCAGTTCGGAACTGAGGTCGTTCATGATGCCGCCACCAACACGCAGCTTCAGACCTTCCATATCGTTGGCGCTGTTAACAGTGCGTTTGCTGTTGTGAATATGGCCCGGACCATGAGTAAATAAACTCAGCAACTTGACATCTTTATGCTCACCGGCCGGTTTCAGGTATTCGTTATAACCACGCCAGTACGCAACAGAGGTAGCTTCAGCGCTGTCCCCACTGAACGGAAATTCAACCATTTTATACAGCGCAAAACGTCCAGGAGTATAACCGTGAGCACCGTATGTAATATCAGCTTGCCCCTGACGGGCAATATCGTAGTGTACTTTGGGGTGGCCCAAGGGAGAGGGCAACATGATGATTTTCACCCGGCCTTCAGTCGCCTTCTCGACGCTGGCAATCCAGGGCTCCATCACATCACTCACCAGAGGATGTGCAGAAGGTAACCATGAGGACATGGTCAAACGAGTCTCGGCGTGTGCAGTTGACGCCATAATCAAAAGCGTTGCCACCGTTGCAATGGTCAGAATTTTTTTCATTGTTGTGGTATCCCATTTGAGTTTTTATTTATTGTTAACATAAACTTAGATGTCTAGCACAAGTCGACCGCTTTTCGAGCGCGAACAGCACACTGCAATTTGGTCGTTGTCTTCTTTTTCCTCATCCGTCAGGAAATGGTCACGGTGATCAGGAGTACCTTCTATGACATCGCAAATACAAGTGCCACAGACACCTTCCTCGCATGACATTTGGACCTTTATGCCCGCCGCCTTCAGTGCTGTTGCAATACTTTCATCCGGCCCGACCCGCAGCGTTATCCCGCTCGCTTCGGCAAAAACCTCAAAAGCCTCACCACTAATATCTACCTCGGCACTGAAGTACTCAAAATGAACCTGTGAATTCGGCAATCCGGCCTCCTTGCCCTGAGAGAGCACCCAGTCCATGAAACCACTGGGGCCACAGACGTAGAGGTGTGTCTTAGGGTTTGCGGCCGCAAGTGATTTGGGATTTATCCGATCTGCTTCCCCTGCATCGTCGAAGTGCAAAACCATGCTGTCGCCGAATTCGTTGCGTAGCTCGTCTAAAAACGCAGCCCGGCTTTCACTGCGAGTGCAGTAATGCAGCTCGAAAGACTTGCCGGCTGATTTCAGCGCGTAAGCCATGGCAATCATCGGAGTGATTCCGATGCCACCACCAATCAGCAGGCTGTGCTCTGCCTCCATAGCCAAAGGAAAGTGATTACGAGGGGCACTGATTTGCACCTCAAGACCGACCTTCATTTCGGCGTGGATCTGGCGAGAGCCGCCACGGGAATTCGGATCATTGAGAACACCCAAACGGTAGACCGCCTCACCGGGTGCATTGCTCAATGAGTATTGGCGGATCAAGTCCGGGCCGAGCACAACATCAATATGAGCACCGGCCTCAAAAGCTGGCAGGCTGCTACCGCCTGTTGCAGTCAGTTCAAACACTGCGATCTCGTCGGTATGATCGTCGCGACGGGTGATCGTCGCTTGAATACGTGTGTTATCAATACTATTTGTCATAGCTTCCACCTCAGCGCATGAACAGGCCGCCGTTGATATCCCATGTCGTACCCGTGACAAAAACGGCCTCCGGTCGCGCTAATTGCACCACCATTTCACCGACAAAATCGGCCTCGCCCAACTGGCCTACTGGAATTGCACTCAGCAACGCAGGCATAAGCTCTTCAGGAACAAGAGCCTTCACCATGGGTGAATCAATCGGGCCAGGTGCAATCGCATTCACCGTCACACCCCGGCTTGCCAGCTCTTTAGCGAACACCTTGGTTAGCGTCAAAATGCCACCCTTAGACGCTGCATAATGGGCACCGGTAGAGGTGCCTCCGTTCTGGCCAGCCAGAGAAGACATGTTGATGATGCGGCCATAACCTTTCGCCGCCATGTAACGACCAATCACTTGGCACCCGAAAAAAGTGCCACCCAAGTTGGCATTCACAACCTCTGCAAACTCACGGGCGTCGATTTCCATCACCGGGGTAGCACGTGTCACTGCTGCGTTGTTCACGAGCACGTGCACATCGTCCCAATGCTCCAGAATCGACGCCAGCGCAGCGTCAAAGTCCTCTTTGCAGGAGACATCCAGCGGCAGCGGCAATACCCGCTCGCCGCTGGGGTCCAATACAGCAGCAGCTCGCATGGCGGCGGCCAAGTCAATATCCGTCAGAACTACCTTGTACCCAGCGTCCATAAGGCGGGCGGCAATGGTATAGCCCAACCCTTGGGCGGCGCCGGTCACCATAGCGATCTGAGTCGATGCCTGGTTAGTCACACATCACCTCCTCAGAAGATAAAGCTAACAGTGCGCAGGAAACTATCAGAGTGCATAAGCCGCACCACCTTGCGAGCGATGCGGTAGCCTTCCGCGGAGGGCTGCAACTGATACTCAACGTCTGCGGGGTAGGTCACCAGCTTGCCGTGGCGCATCTCGTTCAACGTCATCGCACAGCGAGCAGTAATAAGATCCTCGCCGGCGTCCAGAACCCGCACGCGCGACATCATGCGCACGGTATTACCCGTGGCGTTGGCAGATACAGATTCGCCATCTTCCAAACGTCGAACACGCATGACGCGCATCTCGGCGTCGTCCCGGGCAAGGTTTAAGGTATCTTCGTAATTCTCGTCAGCGTCAAAGTCTGCGGGCACGATGTACAGGCCTCCTTCTGTCCACAGCTGTAGCCACTCTTGGTAACCCTTGTGATCAAGCAGGTCTGCTTCACACCAAATGAAGGCGGTAACGTCATTAAGCACTTGAGTGTTTGCGGTCATGATTACTTCTCCTCCCCTGCAGACATCATTTTCTTGTACTGGCGGTACGCGCCGCGCATGCCGGTTTCAGAGCACACAGCACCCACAACATTGCCATCTTCCGATTGATGTAGGTTGTTCATACCGCGGTTCACCAGAATCCAACCGTCCGGACCTGACTGGGAACCCTTATGCACACGCTCCCAAGCTTCACCATCATCGGGCGTACCAAAGCCCATCGGGCCCTGAAAGTGCTCATGCAGGCGCATACGCTTGCGGTTAAACGGAGCAGGGGCACCATCACCACCAATGGCCACGTGCTGAATCTCAGTTTCATTCACGGTCACCGGGCGCAGTACACGGAAGAACGCCATGGAGCAGGCAACGTTGGGGAACAAGTTGACGTTGAAGCCCGAACCATGAGCCGCACGCACCAGCTTCTTCACTTCATCTTCAGGCCGGCCCTCGGCACGCAGTTCCTCAGCCAGTTTCTCGAAGCGCTGTGGAATCGGCTGATCCAGATTTTCATCCAGATCAACCAATTCAGGAATCATCACCATCACACTGTGACCATTGCCAAGATCTTCAACGAAACCTTCACCGTCCAGGAAATCGAAAATATCGGCGGTGGCATCGTCCAGCGAGGAAATAAATGACTTGTGAATAATCGGGAAGTGGTAGGCGTCAGTGGTGTTTTCTAACTGAATCTTCCAGTTGCCGGGGAAGTTGAAACGATGCTCACCCAGCACTTTCAGAGGATAGCCGCCACCCTGTTTAATGAAGAGGTCAATCCACTTCTTGGCACCACCAAGAAAATCCTCAAGCGACTCAATATCGGTGCGGTAGGTCGCAAACACCAAGCCCTGATAAGTCTCTACACGGAGGCTTTCCAGAGGAAGCTCCTCCTTGTTGATAACACCGTCATACTCTTCCGGTTTGGGTAGCGCCCGTAACAGACCGTCCAGACTGTAACCCCAACCATGGTATGGGCAAGTAAAGGCCTTGGTTTTACCTTTACGAGCTTCGCACAGTGTGGCGCCGCGGTGCCGACAGCGGTTCTGCAGCACGTGAAGCTTCATCTTCCTGTCCCGGCTCAAAATCACCGACTGACGACCGATCCAAGTCGTTTTAAAAGAGCCCACTTCGGGCACTTCACTTTCGTGTCCAACAAAGACCCAAGTGTTATTGAATATTTTATCCAGTTCTTCTTCAAAGATGTCCGGGGCGGAATAAAGTGACTTGTGTACCCGGCCCTCTTCAACCATGTCAGCCGCTCTCAGGCTGACGTTTTTCATATCGATCAATTCGCTCATGGTCACTCTCCGTATTCATTCGCGACCCCGGGATGGTCGGGGTGTGGTTATTTTTCGGGTACAGGCAGTGGCTGCGGGTTGTCCCACGGAG
>Ga0307486_1002567_pt1 | contig 12571 bp, 13 predicted proteins | sample CBIW02metaG_FD_203663 | JGI IMG/M metagenome (GOLD analysis project Ga0307486, IMG submission 203663) | Sea-ice brine microbial communities from Beaufort Sea near Barrow, Alaska, United States - CBIW 0.2 | ecosystem: Environmental > Aquatic > Marine > Coastal | place: USA: Alaska | collected... | reverse complement strand
GCGGGGAATGAAGGGGTTCGTCATGGTCACAATTTTAGTCTCTCGTTCACGGTGGGTCGCTCGGTATCTTCTCAGTGTGCCCCAGCGATGCGCCCCCTCTAGCACCATAAAAGCGAGTCTTACTGACCGATATTCATTAGAATTATTGACGAATGGTTATGACCCCCCTGAGGAGGGCGAATGCTCGACGTCCGTCGACTACGCTTGTTGCGCGAATTGAAGATTCGCGGCACCCTCGCCGGGGTCGCCGAGGCCCTCGCCTACAGCCCATCCGCCGTGTCGCAGCAGCTGGCCCTGCTCGAGAAAGAGGCCGGCGTCGAACTGTTGCAGCGCGTGGGCCGACGGGTGAAGCTCACACCCCAGGCCGAGATTCTGGTGGAACACACCGGGTACCTGCTGGAGCGGCTTGAGTCCGCCGAGGCCGATCTCACGGCAACACGCACCACGGTGTCCGGAACCGTGCGGGTCGCGGTTTTCCAATCCGCCGCCCATGCCGTGATCCCCCCGGCACTGACCATCCTCGGCGAGGAGTTCCCCGGGCTTCGGGTGGAAGTCACCGAACGCGAACCGGAAGCGGGTCTGTTTGCGGTGTCGGCGCGCGACTTCGACCTCGTTCTCGCCGAGCAGTACCCGGGGCATACCCGCGAGCATCGCACCGACCTTGACCGCATCAACCTGGTCACGGATGCGCTGCGTCTGGCCGTTCCTCGCCCCCGGGACGGTCGCGCGGTCGTGAGCAGCCTCGAGCACGCCACGATGCTCCCCTGGGTGATGGAACCGGCTGGAACCGCCAGCCGGCAGTGGGCAACGCAGCTGTGCCGCTCGGCCGGGTTTGAGCCCGACGTGCGCTTCGAGAGCGCCGACCTCATCGCCCACATCCACCTGATCGAATCCGGCAATGCCGTGGGGATCCTTCCCGACCTGGTGTGGGCAGGCCAGTCACCCACTGTGCACCTGCTTGAGTTGCCCGGGCTGCCCCACCGAACGGTGTTCTCCGCTGCGCGGCGCTCGAGCGCCGGGCGCCCCGGTGTGCTCGCGGTGCGCGACGCCCTCGCCCGCGCCGTGGCTCAGGTGGCCGCGCCCTCCCCCGGCTGAACCACGGGCGCCACGATTAGGCTCTGGTCATGAGCGAATCGCGGTATGACGTGGTGATTGTGGGCGGCGGCCACAACGGACTGACCGCAGCCGCGTATCTTTCCCTCGCGGGCAGGTCGGTGCTGTTGCTGGAGCGCGAGGGCCGGGTCGGTGGCGCGGCCGTGTCGGCGGATACCTTTCCCGGCATCGATGCGCGGCTCTCACGCTACTCATACCTCGTGAGCCTGCTGCCCCGGCGCGTCATCGACGAGCTCGGCCTCGACGTTGAGCTCGTCCGACGCCGTTACTCGTCATACACGCCCGATCCCGCGGCGCCGGAAACCGGACTCCTCGTCGACCACGGTGACGCCGCGGTCACGCGTGCCTCGTTCGACCGGGTGGCACCAGCCGATTTCCGCGCCTGGAACAGGTTCTACGACGACACGGCGATTCTGGCCCGCGCCCTGTTCCCGACGGTCTGCGAGCCGCTCCTCACCCGTTCGGAGGCCCGCCGTCTGGTGGCCGATGACAGGGTGTGGAACGCGTTCATCGAGCGCCCGCTCGGTGAGGTGATCACCGAGCGTTTCGAGAGCGACCTCGTTCGCGGCATCGTGGCCACGGACGGCCTGATCGGGACATTCGCGTCGCTCGACGACCCCGACCTGCACGCCAATCGCTGTTTCGTGTACCACGTGATCGGCAACGAAACCGGTGACTGGGATGTGCCCATCGGCGGCATGGGCGCCGTCTCCGGCGCACTCGAGAAGGCGGCCGCCCAGGCCGGTGCACGGATCGAAACGGGGGCGGAGGTGACCGCCATCACCCCGACCGGCGCGGTGCGGTACCGGCAGAACGGTCAGGACCACGCGGTGACGGGCGCGTTCGTGCTGAGCAATGTGGCGCCGTGGGTGCTGGGCACACTGCTCGGGGAGCCGCAGGAGGCCACCAGCAAGCCGAGGGGCGCCCAGGTGAAGGTGAACCTGGTGCTGTCTCGGCTGCCGCGACTGCGCGACCGGGGAGTCTCCCCCGAGACCGCGTTCGGGGGAACGTTCCACATCAACGAGACGTACGCGCAGCTGGAGCGAGCCTTCACCGCGGCGCTCGAGACCGCTGAGGAGGGCGGTGCGTTGCTCCCGTGCGAGATCTACTGTCATTCGCTCACCGATCCGAGCATCCTCTCGCCCGAATTGCGGGCCGGTGGCGCGCACACCCTCACCGTGTTCGGCCTGCACACCCCGCACCTCGAGCAGAGCGAGGGCGCCAACACCGAGCGTCGCGATCGCCTGCAGGCCGCGGTGCTCCGGTCCCTCAACTCGGTACTCGCCGAGCCGATCGAAGACCTTCTTCTGACGGATGCCGGGGGCGACCCGTGCATTGAGACCAAGACCACCCGAGATCTGGAGATCGCCCTCAACCTGCCCGGCGGGAACATCTTTCACGGGCCGCTCGCATGGCCCTTCCTCGAAGACGACGCACCACGATCGACGCCTGCGGAACGGTGGGGAGTGCAGACCCCGCATCCGCGCATCCTGCTGTGCGGCGCCGGGGCCCGGCGCGGCGGCGGTGTGAGCGGCATCGGCGGGCACAACGCCGCGATGGCTGTGCTCGAGTTGTGGCCGGACGTCGCTCATGCTGGCCACGACGACGAAAGAGGCCTAGCCTGAAGGGAATCACGTTTCACTCAGCACGGAGGAAACCATGACAGGAAAGCCCACCGGACGTCTCTCGCAGCGCGAGGACGGACTGTATCTCATGATGGATCGGCTGTTCAAGGCCCCGATTGAAGACGTGTGGGCGAGCATGACCCGGCCCGCAGAGTTGGCCAAATGGATCGGGACCTATACGGGTTCGCCCAGCACCGGTGCGGCCAGATTCCGCATGTCGGCGGAACCGGATGCGAAATGGGAATACGTCACCATTCTGGAGTGTGCCGCACCGCACCGGTTCTTCGGCGACTTCGGCGAAGGGGAGGATGCCTGGCGCGCCCTGTTCCACCTCGTCGAGGGCAACGGAATGACCACCGTCACGTTCGGTCAACGACTACGCAATCCGGCGGAGGCGTCGACCATGGGCCCGGGGTGGGACTACTACCTCGACCGGCTCGTCGCGTACCGCGCGGGGCGCCCCCTGCCGGAGTGGGACTCTTATTACCCGGCTCTGGCCATGCACTACAAGAACCTGGTCGTGCCCACACGCACCGTGCGGGCGAGCGCCGGTTAGAGGTCGGGTTACTGCCAGATACTCGGGGCGGGAGCGCGCGTGGCCGGCATGGCCACGTCGTCGCTCCACTCGAGGAGCCACGTCGGCACGGTGACGTTGTCGGGTGCGATTCCCACGGCGTCCTGGAGCTCCTCGATCTGGACGACTCCGCCGGTGCGCTTCAGGAACCGACCTCGGATGAAGCCATGGGCGTAGATTTCCGGCACTCCGGAGGCGTCGGGTCGCACAAACCGTTGCTCCACATAGACCGCCTTCGCGTCAAAGCCGAGAATGCGCGATTCAACGGTGAAGCGCTGACCCACGGTGAGTGACTTACGAAAGCTGATGGTCTCCGCCACGACCACGGGGTACCAGCCGCGTTCCACAAAGATCTTCCACACGCCTGTGCGGTGCAGCATGTCGAACCGGGCCACGTCCATGATCGACAGATAGACGCCGTTGTTCATGTGCCGCAGGATGTCGAGGTCGGTCGGCGACGTCACAAAACGAGTGCGGGCAACGTCGTAATGGCCGATACGCGGCCCGAAACGCGACAAGAGGGAATGCAGGAGCGTACGAAAGAACATATGCATGCTGTGATGCTATCGGGCCGGGCTACCGCGCGTGCTCACACGGCCGGCTACCGGGCTACTCGGCCGCCTCCGTCGGCGTCGGCAGGTCCCGCTGCGGCGCTCCGACGTACACGGAGAGCGGCCGGATGAGGGCGTTCGCGGCCACCTGCTCCATGATGTGGGCCGTCCACCCGACGGTTCGGGCGGCCACGAAGATGGGGGTGAACGTTTCGGTATCGAACCTCATCACGTGGTACGCGGGTCCGGTGGGATAGTCCACGTTCGGCAGGATTCCGGTGCGCTCCTTCATTCCCTGCTCCAGACGCGTGTACATCTCGAGGAGATCGGGCCGGCCGAAATGTTCAAGCATCGACGTCATCGCCGCGCGCATCGTGGGCACGCGGGAGTCGCCGTGCTTGTACACCCGGTGGCCGAAACCCATCACCTTGCGTTTGTGTGCGAGCGCATCGTCAAGCCACGCCTCCACGCCGCCAGGCGTGCCGATCTCGCCGAACGCATACATGACGGCTTCATTCGCGCCACCGTGCAGCGGACCCTTGAGCGCGCCGATCGCGCCCGTCACCGCAGAATGCAGGTCGGAGAGGGTCGAGGTGATCACCCGCGCCGCGAAGGTGGAGGCGTTGAATGAGTGCTCGGCATAAAGCACGAGCGACAGGCGAAAGGCATCGGCGACTTGGGGATCGGGCACCTCACCCAACGTCATGTAGAGAAAGTTCTCGGCGTAGCTGAGGTCGCTGCGCGGCTCCACGAGCGGCAGGCCGTTGCGGCGCCGCTGGTCATAGGCGACGACGGCGGGCAGCCGCGCGAACAAGTGCCGGGCCTTGCGAATGTTGTCTTCGGGAGCGTTGGATTCGGCATCCGGGTCGCATGCCCCGATGACGCTCACGGCCGTGCGGCACACGTCCATCGGATGCGTCGTCACGGACAGATCGTCAATGGCCCGGCGCACCTTCGGCTCGAGCGCTCGGTGCGAGCGTTCCTCGCGTTCGAAGTCGGCGAGCTCGTCGCGGCCGGGCAGCTCACCGTTCCAGAGCAGCAGGGCCACCTCCTCGACGCTGCACCGCGCCGCGAGTTGTTGCACGGGGTACCCGCGGTAGAGCAACGAATTCGTGTCGGAGTTGACCATGGAGATGGCCGTGACGTCGACGGGGACGCCGGCCAATCCCTTGAAGATGCGAGGCTCAATGGCCGCTGACTCGTTCATGGTGCTCCCTCCGAACCCTGCACGAACTGGACTTCACAACAAGAATCTACTCGTCAGAAGCTGTAAATGCGGCCCGGATTCCTTGTGCGGCCGAGCGTCGCTCTAGGCCGTGTGGGCGCCCGTCGGGGCGGGAGCCACGGCAGCGGCCACGAGGGTGCCTGCGGTGGCCGCGAGGTCGGTGACGGCGGTCACCGCGCTGGCCACCGGGCGGCGTGGGGCGACGCGACGCACAAAGGCGCCCAGGCGCCGGTACACCTCTTGCGACTCGGGGTGACTGGCCTCCTGCTGCCAGGTGTGTCGAGTATTGACACGGTTTCTGGCGTAGATCAGGGTGTCGACGAGGATCGACTTGTTGCGCAGCTCCGCAATGAAGTTCAGGTTGGCGCGGTAGAAGTAGTCCCGCTCGGACGTGGTGATGAATACCGGCGGAAAACCGCTGTCGAGCCACTCGATGGGCGACATGAACCGGGCGGCGCTGCGCAGGTGAACGCCGCGGCCACGCTCGGGCAGCAGCATCCGCAGAAAATTGAGGCTCAGCACAAAGCCGCGCTCGAACATGACCGAGAAGTCGGCGATGCTGCAGTGCTGCACGAGGCCGACCAGGTGAGAGCGGTCGACCCGGGGGCTGATCTTGTAGTGCGCCGCGAGTTCGGGTTCGAAGGCCGATGCCGTGAGGAGCGCCGCGATGTGGCCTCCCGCGGAATCGCCGCCGAGCACGATTCGGGAGGGATCGCCCCCGAAGTCGCTGATGTTGCGTGCAACCCAGTCGAGCACGTCGTTGCCGTCGTTCATCATGTGGGACAGCTGAAAGCGCGTGGCCATGCGGTAGTTGGCGTTGACGACGACCATGCCCTCCATGGCCTGGCTGGCGCAGTACTTGGTGAGCGACGATTTATCACCGGAGGTCCATCCCCCGCCGTGAAAATACACGTACACCGGCAGGGATTCCGTCGCGCCTCGCGGCACGAGCACGTCGAGGCGGTGATCGCGCAGGCCGTCACCGGCGTAATCGATGTCATGGTGGTAGTCCACCGTGTCGATGGACTTCGCCTTGACCCGGGCGGCGTCGTTTTCGGGCAGGCGCAACATGAGCGCCCGCCACACCCAGACCGGAACCCGGGAGAGACCGGTTTCCTTCGGGGAATTACGGGACTTTCGCACCGGATGAGGTTAACTCGCGTTCGTGTGGGTCGGCTGGGAAGATCCCCGAACTGCTCGTAAACCCCCAAATGGGGGACGAACGGCTCCATCGGCGGCCGAGACCGCACCAAACGGCCGCTACCGGGCGGCCGCGCCGCCCGCGACGGCCGTGGCCTCGAGCACGGCCCGGCCCAGGGTGTGGAAGTGCGCGTTGAATCCGAGCACGGCGGGAGTCGACTCCGGGTCCAGGCCAAGGGACGGCACGTCGAGCGCGTGCACGATGAACTGGTACCGGTGCGTGCCGGTTCCGGGAGGCGGCCCCGCTCCTTCGAAGGAACGATGCCGGGTCTCGTTAGGAAGCGTGCGTGCCTCACTCGGCAGGAGCGGGCTCGACGGGGCGCCGGCTCCGGCGGCGAGCGACGTGACGGATGCCGGCAGGTCACAGACCGCCCAGTGCCAGAAACCACTGCCGGTAGGCGCGTCCGGATCGTACATCGTCACGGCGAAGCTCTTCGTCTCCGGCGGGAAACCTGACCACGCCAGGTGCGGCGAGCGGTCATCGCCGCCGGCATCCGCGGCGTACTGCGCCGCGGCGAGGGGCGAACCGTCCGTCATGTCGGCGCTTGTGAGCGTGAACTGCGCAACGGCGCCGAATCGGGCAAGCGGGTCATTCGTCATGTGGCCTCCAGGGTTTGCCGGAAGCCTACGGCGTCGAACCTCAAGGCGGCGGTGACACGCATAAAATAGAGGGTGGCCATTCCGAAGATCCTTCTCTATTACGTCTTCACTCCGCTCGCCGACCCCGACGCCGTGCGGCTCTGGCAGCGCGACCTGTGCGAGGCGCTCGGCCTGCGCGGCCGCATCATCGTGTCGAAGGACGGCCTCAACGGCACCCTCGGCGGCGACCTCCCTGCCCTCAAACGCTACATTCGCAAGACGCGCGACTATCCCGCCTTCAAGCTCATCGACTTCAAATGGAGTGAGGGAACCGCCCTCGACGAGTCGGGGCGCAGCCTGGACTTTCCGCGGCTCGTCGTGAAGGCGCGCGACGAAATTGTGAGCTTCGGCGCCCCCGGCGAACTTCGAGTGGATGCGGACGGCGTGGTCGGCGGCGGCACCAGGCTCGACCCGGCCGCGCTGCACGAGCTCGTGCAGGAGCGCGGCGACGACGTGGTGTTCTTCGATGGCCGCAACGCGTTCGAGGCCGAGATCGGGCGCTTCCGAAACGCCGTCGTTCCCGACGTCGCGAACACGCGCGAGTTCGTGGCGGAACTCGACAGCGGCAAGTACGACCACCTCAAGGGCAAACCGGTCGTAACGTACTGCACGGGCGGCATCCGGTGCGAGGTGCTCAGCGGGCTGATGAAGTCGCGCGGGTTCGACGAGGTGTACCAGTTGGAGGGCGGCATTGCGCGCTACGGCGAGGCCTTCGGCGACGATGGGCTGTGGAACGGCTCGCTGTACGTGTTCGATCAACGCATGTCGATCGAGTTCAGCGATCACGCCACCGTTCTCGGGCACTGCCAGGTGTGCGGCGACCCGACGCCGAACATGCTCAACTGCCGCGACGTCTCGTGCCGCGAACAACTCGTGGCCTGCGAAGCCTGCGTGGCCCGGGCCGCTCCCGCCTGCGCGGTGCACTCGTAAGCCGGGCACGCACTCCTGTGATTGGATTCACGAGTGACTTACAACGCGCTGGCCGTACGCTCCCACTTTCCGTCCCTCACCGAGGGCCTGGCCCACTTCGACGCACCGGGCGGAACGCAGACTCCCCGCCAGGTCGCGGCGGCGATTGCGCTGACGCTCACCCGGCCGCTCTCCAACCGCGGCACGCGCAGCGTGCCCGAACGCAATGCCGATGACGCCGTCACGGGATTCCGACAAGCCTGCGCCGATCTGCTCGGGGCCGATCCGCTCGGCATCGTCTACGGACGCAGCGCCACCGCGCTGACCTACGACTTCTCCCGCCACCTGTCGGCGAATTGGGGGCCGGGCGACGAGGTCGTCGTGACCCGACTTGATCACGACGCCAACATCCGCCCGTGGGAGCAGGCCGCAGAGCGCGCCGGCGCCACCGTGCGCTGGGTCGATTTCGACCCGGCCACCGGCGACATGCCCGCAGACGCATTCGCCGCGGTCATCAGCTCGAAGACCCGGCTCGTGGCCGTCACCGCCGCGAGCAACCTCATCGGAACCCGCCCGCCGATCGCCGAGATAGCCGCCCTCGCGCACGCCGTCGGCGCGTTGATCTGGGTCGACGGAGTGCACTACACCGCGCATGCGAGCGTCGACGTGCAGGCCCTCGGCGCCGACTTCTTCGTGTGCTCCCCCTACAAGTTCCTCGGCCCGCACTGCGGCGTGCTCGCCGCCGCCCCGGCGCTGCTCGACACCATTCATCCCGAGAAGCTCCTGGCGTCGACGGATGTCGTCCCCGAGCGTTTCGAGCTGGGAACGTTGCCCTACGAGACGATGGCCGGGGTGACGGCAGCGATCGACTTTCTCGCCGCGCTCGTTCCCGCAGACCCGGCTGCCGGCCCGATCTCCCGCCGCGAGCAGCTCGTTCGTTCATCGGCTGACCTCGACGGGCACGAGGCCGCGCTACTCGCGCGGCTGGAGTCCGGCCTCGCCGACCTGCCCGGGGTGACCATCCACTCGCGCGCCGCCGATCGCACGCCCACCCTGCTCGTCACTTTCGCAGAGCACTCCGCGGCCGACGCCTCCGAGTTTCTGCTGGGACGCAAGGTGCTCGCCCCGGCGGGATCGTTCTATGCGCTTGAGGCGAGTCGGCACCTCGGCCTCGGCGACGCGGGGGGCCTGCGCATCGGCCTCGCCCCGTACACCAGCGCCGGCGAGGTGGAGCGCCTGCTCGTCGGCCTGGAAGACTTCCTGCTGCACGCTTAATCGCTGATCGGGCCTCAAAAGAGCGCCCGCTCCCGCGGGAGGCAATAGGCTGGTGCCACCGACGGAGGGACCAGCATGCCAGCGGGAGAAACCATCACGTTCAATAACGTGTCCAAGGCGTTCGGCACTGCCACGGTGGTCAGCAAGCTGTCGTTCACGGTGGAACCCGGACGCGTCACGGGGTTCCTCGGACCCAACGGTGCGGGTAAGACCACGAGCCTGCGCATGCTTCTCGGCCTCGTCACTCCGGACAGCGGAACCGCGACCTTCAACGGCGTACCGTACCGCGCTCTGCCGCGCCCGTTGCAGACCGTGGGGGCCGCGCTGGAGGCGGCAAGCTTTCATCCGGGACGCACCGCCCGCAATCACCTCGGCGTCTACGCGATCGCGGCCGGGCTCCCCCGCGACAGAGTCATGGAGGTGCTCACCCTCGTTGGCCTCGGTGACCATGCCGCCGCACGCGTGGGCGGCTACTCCCTGGGCATGCGGCAGCGCCTCGGCCTCGCCTACGCCCTGCTCGGCAACCCTGGGGTGCTCGTGCTCGACGAACCGATCAACGGCCTCGACCCTGAGGGCATCAAGTGGATCCGCGGCTTCTTGCGTGAGATGGCCGCGGAGGGGCGCACGGTCCTGGTCAGTTCCCATCTGCTCTCGGAGGTGCAGCAGAGCGTCGACGATGTGGTGATCATCGCCCGCGGGGAGCTCGTGCACCTCGGCCCGCTGTCCAGCCTTGATACGGATGCCTCACCGCAAGTGGTCGTGGATTCTCCCGACCGGGAGGCGCTCGCCTCCGCGCTCAGCGCCGTCGGCATCCCCTTCGTCGCCGGCCGTACCGGCCTGCTCGCGGCAGCGGCCAACCCAGGCCAGGTGGGTCATATTGCCTTCACCGCCGGCGTGGAACTGAGCGTGTTACATCGGCAGAAGACCGGGCTCGAAGATTCGTTCCTCTCCCTCGTGGGCGGGGGGCGGTCGCTGTGAGCATGCTGCTGCGCGGGGTGAACGCCGAGTTCGTCAAGATCCTCACCACCCGCATGTGGTGGGTGCTCCTGCTGGTGCTCTTCGGCTATATCGCCCTCCTCGCCGGCGGACTCGCGGCGCTCTTCGGCGGCATCGCCAACGGATCCATCCCGGCGGAAGTGGCCAGCGGCGGCGGAGCGGGCACTCCCGACGTCGCCGCGCTGCCGCCACTCATCTACAGCTTCGGCGCCACGATTGGCTACGTGTTCCCGGTACTGATCGGCGCCCTCGCCACGACCGGAGAGGTGCGGCACCAGACTCTCACCCCCACGTTCCTGGCGAATCCCCGCCGGGGCAGCGTACTCACCGCGAAGGTGGTCGCCCTGTTCGTGGTCGGCGCCGGCTTCGGAATCGTCTCGGTTATCGCCTCTGTCGGCACCGGCGCACTCACCCTGGCCGCGTTCGACGTTGCCCCGCTCCTCGGCGAAGGCGACACGTGGGCGCTCGTCGGCAGGCTCGTGCTCGCAATGGCGCTTTGGGCGATCGTGGGCGTCGGACTCGGCGTTCTCGTGCCGAGCCAGGTCGCGGCGATCGTGATCGTGCTCGCTTTCACGCAATTCGTGGAACCGCTGCTGCGACTGGCCGCGTCGTTCATCGATTGGACCGCGACGGTGGGGCAGTATCTGCCCGGCGCAGCCTCTGACGCCCTCGTCGGTGCGAGTTTCTATTCGATGATGAGCCCGGCCGCGTCCGGCGCCCTGCTCGAGTGGTGGCAGGGTGGCCTCGTGTTGCTGGCCTATGCCGTCGTGTTCACGGTTGCCGGCTACTTCGTCAGCTGGAAGCGCGACGTCACCTGACACCCAGGCCATGACATCCAGCCCCATATGCTGAGGTCATGGCCTATGTCGCAGGATTCTTCGTCGCCCTCGCCGCCCTGCTGCACGGATACATCTTCCTCATGGAGAGCGTGTGGTGGGAGCGCCCTGCCCCGGCGTGACCCTCATCCTGTTCGCAACGGCCTGCATGGTGCTCGCGGCACTCGTGCTGCGCACGTCCGGCCGGAGCTACACCCGCGCCGCGCTGATCCAGGGCACGCTGCCGCTCATCGGCTTCGTGCTCTTTTCTCGTGACCCTGGTCGGCTGAGTGCGCCGTCTATCGGTGGTCGAGTTGCAGTGACGCGATCAGGTCGGGGGCGTGCTGACTCGTGAGAATCAGGCGCGAGAATTCTTCGTCGACGAGGTCGATCACCACGGCCTGGCGGTGACGCTTGATCGACACAAAGTCCTTGCCGCCATGGAATTTCCAGGTGCCGGCGGCCAGCACGAGGGGTATGAACGTGCCGGGCGAGCGGATGCCGCGCAACCAGATCCACGGATCTTCCGTAATGATCACCGAGCGGATGTTCTCCCGCTGCACCACGAGCGACTCCCGGCGCACGGCCAGCGTTCGCTCGGTGCGGGTGAGGTGGATCTCAAGCCGATCGGGGTGGACGCTCAGTGAAGCCATGTCTCTAGTCTGCCGGTTCGGGCAGCGTCCATGTCGCCGAATCCAACAATTGACCCCAATCCGCACCGATGCGTCCGCTCCGGCGGCCCCGAACCGCGAGGACCTCGCGCCCGGACCTCCCCCATTGCCGGCTCTCCGAGGCCCCGCCGAATGGCCATCGCGAACTCGGCGCTGAGGGTTCCGTAACTGACGGCCGAGCCGGGCGAAATAAGGCACGTGCACGTCCCGTGGCGGCGCGTCCATGTGTTCCTCAGCGTCGCCCTCGGCCCTTCCTGGCGCGGGCTACGGGGCTACGGGGCTACGCCGTGGCGACCGCCGCGGCCCGGGCTGCCGCCGGAAGAGCGTCGAAGATGCGGCCGATGGCGATCTCATCATGGGAGTTCGACACGAACCACGCCTCGAACACCGACGGCGGCAGCGAGACGCCACCCTCGAGCATGGCGTGGAAGAACGGACCGTAGCGGAAGACCTCCTGACGCTGCACCTCGGCGTAGGTGCGCGGCGCCCGCGCCTCGGCCTCCGCGCCGAAAACGAAACTGAACAGGTTGCCCGCCCGCTGCACCCGATGGGCGACGCCCTCGGCGGCCAGCGCGGCAGAGACGGCCTCGGACAGCAGGAGCGACGTGGCATCGATGTGCTCGTACACCGCGGAATCCACGGCCTTCAGGGTCGCGATGCCGGCGGCGACGGCCACGGGGTTACCCGACAGGGTTCCGGCCTGGTAAACCGGCCCGAGGGGTGCGAGGTAGTCCATCACGTCGGCGCGACCGCCGAGCGCGGCCACCGGCAGCCCGCCACCGATGATCTTGCCGAAGGTAAGCAGGTCGGGCTTGTACCGGTCATCGGTCGCGTTTTCGAGCCCCCAGTATCCGCCCGGTCCCACGCGGAACCCGGTGAGCACCTCGTCGAAGATGAGCAGGGCACCGTACTCGTGCACGAGCGCGGCGAGCCCGGCGTTGAAGCCGGGGTCGGGAGCCACGACGCCCATGTTGGCGG
>Ga0307486_1002566_pt1 | contig 12571 bp, 31 predicted proteins | sample CBIW02metaG_FD_203663 | JGI IMG/M metagenome (GOLD analysis project Ga0307486, IMG submission 203663) | Sea-ice brine microbial communities from Beaufort Sea near Barrow, Alaska, United States - CBIW 0.2 | ecosystem: Environmental > Aquatic > Marine > Coastal | place: USA: Alaska | collected... | reverse complement strand
TAGCCGCTGTCCCGTATCGCCCGCCTTCTCGTTTTTCCTGCCTGCCGGTGAGCCAACCGGGGGAACAGTGGATGTGACCACTGACAGGACGTCCCTAACCGCTGCACTCGCCCGATGATTGCCTGCGATTGGGCATACGTGGTGCTCGGGGTGGCGACTGGGGAGTATTTGGGCACAAAAAAAGGCGCCGAACCCGAAGATTCGACGCCTTTCTTTTGGGTACAGAAGTACCTAGCTCCATCAGTATACATGCATTTCGATTCGAATTACAAGAGTGTAATTCTGGGTGTGGGTTATTCGTTCACGAGCGCGGCCAATCGCGGCAGGTCTTCGCGATGCCAGACGACCCCACAGGCTGCACACTTGGCCTCCAGCGTCGTGCCCGTCTCCCGGTCGCGGGTCATGCTCAGTGCCGACGACTGGATCTCCACGCCGTCCTTCACGCGGGACACGTAGCGCACGCCGCACTCCGGTCGCGGGCACGGTGCGGTTATCTCGGCGGTCACGGGCGGGTTGAAGAATCCTTCCACCCGATCCACCCACCGTTGTGCGAGCTGGTAGGCGGGCATCTCGAAGCGTTCCTCGAAGATGCCGCCCTGGTCCGTTGTTGCCTTGGCCGTCACCGCGAACATCTGGCTTTCGCTTGACTGCCCCGCCCACAGTCGCACGTACGATTCCGCGTGACCGTATGGCGTCGGCATCTTGGACACTTGCGAGAGTGCCTGCGTGGCTTGCTTGGTGATTTCTTCGAGCAGGTCAACGGCTGCGGGGTCGAGCGGTGGGCGCGAACCGTACCCGGCAGATGAGCCACCACCTTCCATGCCGCCGAAGATGGCCTCTCGCAGTTGTTCCAAGAGGCCCTGTTTATTGTGGAGTTCCATTCCTGCATCACGTCTGACGAATGTTGGCGTGTCTAAGGTGAGCAGGTCGATGAGGTGGTTGAACGTTGGCGCCGTGGTTGTCATTCGTCTCTCCCGTCGTCGCTGTTCATCGGCTTGACCGCGTAGTGCTTGGACTGCTCGCGGAGATCCGTGGTGTGAGCGGCTGCGAGGGCTGCGAGGGTCGACGGCATGAGTGTTTCAAGCACCCATAGCGCGCTCATATCGAAGCCTTCGTCGCAGTCGTCAAGACCTGCACGCGCGGCATTCGTGACCTGCGCGATAACCGCATGCAGCGCGGCCACTTCAGCGGATCGCGAATCCCACCCGTCACCGAACCCGTTTACCTTCAGCGCCCGATATCCAATAGCGAGGTTGTCGTCTCGCATTGGATTGTCATAGGCCACGATTGCGTCATTTCGTGCGTCACTCATTCCGTCTCCCTCTCAAATGCCCATAAAAATGGCCCCCTACCATCTGGCGGGTGCCGGTTGTCGTGCGTGGTGTGCTGCTAGTCGGTGCGTGCAATCCGCCCGTTCATGTACGCGATCCGCTGCGAGTACGTGATGTACTGGCCGAGTTCGCGGTCCATGCGTGCAGCCGAGCGATGATCTGCGCCGGTGGGTTTGCGTCGAATGCCCGACAGTGCGCCAGGATCATCAGGCAAACCCGACATGCCGAGCGCGTCTCGTTTCGCAATGAGACGGTCTCGCTCGGCAGTCAGCGATTCGAGTGAACGCAACACTCGCGGCTTACGAATGCGTGTAGGCTGCGGGGTGGTCAGTGACTCGCCACGACCAACCGCAGCCGACGCTTCCGTGTAGCCGGGTAGCTGCTCAGGTGCCCACTCGGGCAGTGGGACCATGAACGGCTTAGGAGTCCAGCCGGCGCCCGTGAAAGTCATCGGCCCGCCATCCACTTGCTCGGTATCGGAACCACGTCGGGGTGTCCCTCGTGCAGGCTGTTGGCGTAGTTCATGGCCGCATCCAGCGTGTCGAAGTCGCCCGGCCCTTCGCGCCTGCTCCACATGAACCCTTCCGGCGTCTGGACCTCCCAGATACGCTGTCCACATTCACAACCGGGGAGCACTACGCAGGAGTGCAGCCACACGAACGGCTTGGTAGCGCGGCTCACTGCTCGCCATCCAGCGGAATAAACCGATACCGGATCGTCAAATGCTCGACCTTGCACGACCCGCAATACAGCAGCCCCGACTCACGCATTGCTGCGACCCGTGACGCACATTGCAACGGCTTTACACCGCAGCACGGCGACATGACGATGAACGCGGCAGGTTCGCCGGGGTTGTGACCAGACAGGCCGCGTGCGTGGTGTTGACCCTCACACTGCGGCGGGTTGTCGGAGGGGTTGAAATCGAGGTGGGTTAGATCCTCGATGATGGCCTGGGTTGTCATGAGGTCGGCCCCCACTGCCCACGCTGGACGGTTCGTGTCTCAACGATTCGCGGGGCATCCGAGCACCACGCCTTGTCATTCTGCGCGCAATCCCGCGCGGCCCACTCATTGTCGAACACCTTAGTTTCTGAGGGGCGCTCTCCATCAATCCGTACTCCCCACTCAACAGTGGTCGGTGACTCAGCAGCGACGGGGGTAACGTGCGGATAGTCTTGCCCCACTTTGAACCCCTCGTAGTACGCGGTGCGCCGTCCCGATTCCATGTGCCCGGTGAAGTCACACTCAGCGACAAGCGCCTTGTACCCACGACTGCGCGCAAGCCTGAAATCCGGCTCCAGCGCTTCCCGTTCCGTCTCTCCTGCTACGGGAGTGGTCGGCGACTCAGCGGCTTCGAGGGCGTCGGCGGCTGCATCTATCCACGAGACGGCATCCTCGGTGGTTATTGAATCGTCCGAAGCTGCCGGGTCATTCAGCCGCCTCAGGTTGGCGATCAGTTCCTTGTTGCCCATTAGAACGGGGTTTCGGCGTCGTAGTTGCCCGCGGGGGGAGTGTGCGTCGATGCAGCCGGGGGAGTTGCTGCCCACGGTTCGTCCTGTGCGGCCGGTGCCTGGCTTGCCTGCTTGCCGTCGCCAACGTGCAGTGCGCCGTTGAGGGACACCTTCGCGGAGTGTCTGGTCTGACCTTCCTGGTCGGTCCACTCATCGACCTTGACGCTGAGTGCACCGCGCCACTTGCCCGAGTCGCCTTCGTTGAGGTTGTGAGGCTCCTTGAACCACAGCGAGTAACGCGACTTGCCCTCGCTGCCGTCCTGCTTCTTGAATGTCTCGGTGACTTCTGCACCCTTGCCGTTATAGAACGTGCGGGTGACGGTGCCAGTTACTTCGGTAAAAGCCATGTTATTTTTCCATTTCGTTGTTGTTTTCGTGATTGACGGGAATCCATGCGCGCCCGTCTAACGCGCTCAAATTGTTCCGGTGCCCACCTGTGCCCATTTACGGTGCTAAGGCGTCAGTGACCGGCTCAGCGCCAACACGAGGCACATCACGCACACTCGGCCATTGACGCGCCGACGTGAACGGCACCGGGTGGAATCTCTTATCGTGCGCGGCCATGATTGCCACGGTCGGTTTCTGCCCCGAAGCCACCGCCTCGAACACCGGGCATGACGTGCACCCGATCGTGTAGTTGTCGTGCCCGTCGTTGATCGCTTTTGCCGTCATGCCCTTACTCCATTTCCTGACTCGGGATGCCCGCCAGAGCATCAATCACCTGCTGTGCACTCATCGTCGCCATCGTTCGCATTGCCACCAGATACCGTTTCGCCTGATCGACCGACGCAAACTTGTACCCGGCAATCCGCAAATCAGCGAGTGTGCGTTTCTCCCACTCGATATGCCCGCGCATGATCCGCTCGAGCGTCTGCGCCTTGGTTCGCTCTGCCTTCGTCACAACACCCTCCCAACTGCGCCGACATCAGCCGGCGATCCGCCACCCTGCTCGAGCTCATCCCGAGTAGTCGCAGCCCTACGCTCAAGGTCACGCAACGTCAGCAGCGCATCCTTGACGTCATTGGGGAGCGCCTGACGATCAGGCCAGCCCTTCGAGATCAGCCCGCGCGCCTTAGCCGAACGCACATCGGCCTCAATTGCCGCCCGCGTGTTGCGCCCGCCATCAGCGACCGCGTTGAGGATGTGCCGAACACTGAACACTTCCTTTGCGAGCGGGCCGGTGAAGTGACCGATGACCGCGGCCTGTGCTTCGTCGTAGTCGATGGCGCCGAGAACCAGGAACCATGCCTCGGTGGTCACGCGGTCGACGGTGATGAACCTGTCGAAGCCCGACGCGATGGTGAGGATCTGACCGACCTGGGTTTTGTTCACTTCGCGTCACTCACGATGGCAACAGCGACCCATTGCAGAAACGCGACCAGGGACGTAATCCAGAACACGGCCCATACGACATGCATCGCCGGATCTTCGATAATGGATAGCGTCATGGCGGCAACGAACAAGACGCCCAACGTGATTCCGTGGACTATGAGCAATGCCTTCATGCCGTGATTCCTTTCTGCATCATTTCTTCTTCGCGGGCCAGTTGCGCCACAAAGTCGAGGTTCTGTTCGGTGCGGGTTGGCTTCCTGTCACCCTCGGGCGCAGTCGGCAGGTCGTCCGTCCATCGCTCTTTGCCGATCCACACACCAAGCGCCGGCGTGTACTGCTTCGACGTCGTGGCCGTGTAGGCGTCACCGAATCGGATGATGTGCTCGGCGAGGGTGTCGAGGTCAATGCGCTTGGATGCTGCCTTGAACTTCTCGAGGGCCTGTTTGCGTTCTACCTTTTTGGGCCATCGGGCATAAGCAGCATCAAAAGCAGCCTCGACATTGGACGATCGTGCGTCGGAGACGGACAAGGTTTTTAAAGCCTTTGTCTTTGTCTTTGTCTCTGTCTCTGTAATAGCTAGGGGTGCAGTAGACGTTTGCTTCCGTTCTGCTAGGGGGTCTGCTAGAGGTTTGCTAGCTTTCTGCCCTAGCACTTCTGTAGCAGGTGCTAGAGAAGTGCTAGACGTTTGCTTGGCTTTTGCTAGCCCGCCCTTACGACCGGCGTCCCTTTTGGCCTCAATGTCAGCCGTGGTGGTCTGGTGCTTCTCGTAGTCGTGAATCATCAGGCCAGAAACGCCGCCCTTCACGAACGGGTAAAGAGAAGGCCGCTCCGGGTCGTTCGCCGACAACTCTGCGATCGCCTCAGCAGGCCAACGACGACGCACAACGCCATCAGCCAGGAAACCGTCAGTGAGCTGTCTTCGAGAGAAGAACGTCACCTCCATCAGCGTCCGAAAGGCAGCGTCCGACAGCAGCATTACCTTGGGGTGTTCATCCATTGCGATGTCGAACCGTGCATAAAGTCGTTCGTCCTTAGCCACTGGTCACCTCCTTTCCTTGTTGTTCGTGTCATGCCGTCACACCTCGAACCGTGGGACGACCGTGTGTGCCTGTCGTGTGCGCCACTGTGCGCGCATGTAACGGCGCCTCACAGTTGTGCACGATTCGCCACCCTCGGACCCGGCGGGGCAATCCGTTTTGCATCCTCTTGTCGCGCCGGTGATGGTTCCGTGGCGCCAGGATTTGCGCGGCTTGGGGACGTAGACGGCGTGCACTCGCGGGCCACGTTTCTTCGGCGCAGCCTTCTTCGCCGGCGTCTTTGCTGCTGCCCGCTTATCGGCTGCGGCTTGCGACTCGGCAACGACCCGCGGCGCCTTGGCAACCTTGTACGTCTCTTTCGCCGCTGTTGCCGTGCCAGCGTCAACCGCAGTCCGGTACACGTAATCGCCCTGATAGCGGATGTGCGCCTCGATGCAGGTCATCAGCTTCGTGCGGTGATTGCGGCACTCTGACTTCCCGCGGCATCCGTCCGTGTATCCCTGTGGTGTTCCGTGTGCGCTCATTTTGTGGCCCGTGCTTTCGTGGCGAATTGGAGAAGGATGGATGCGAGGTTGGTGGCTTCTCGCGGGGTGAGTGTTGCGGCCTCGACGGTGAAGGTGTCGTCACTCATCACTGCATCCCCTTGAATACGAGCAGGAACACGCGCCGCACCTTTTCGAGCCAGCCGATGTCTTGCATGGCGTGTGTCATGTGGCGCGGGTTGCGGCTCATGATTCGTCTCCTTCTGTCTGCTCGGGCTCGTCAATGATTTCCCCGTGCACGACTTCCTCGGGGGCCGGCAGTGACCCGCCATGACTGGCGAATTCTGCGTGGAGGTTTTCGGTCCATTCGCCGGAGTCCTTGAGCTCCCCAAAGAGTGCCTTCAGGTCCGCGCGGTTGTCGATGGCCTTCATGGCGCCGAGCCAATCGCGGGATGTGGGGACGGGGGTTGCGTTGTCGACTTCTTCCGGGGTGTAGAGCCCGGAGAGTTCCATCGGGAACGCTCGACGCAGCGCGAGGGATTCAGCAACCTTGGCGAGCATGTGCGCGGGCATGGAACGCCACGTGCTATTCGTCTTGCCGAACTCGGACCAAGTGGCGACGCCATCGAGCGGCGTGGGGTAGTCGGCGTGCTTGACGCGAACACGGGCCGCGGCAGGGTTGCCGCTCGCAAGCCACACGGGGGTCCAGGTAACGCCGTCTGCGGTCCATTCGGTCGGCAGTGCGCCCCGGTACTTTCCTGTGCGCTGAGCAACGAGTCGCAGCCCGTCGATCGACACCATGATGATGTATTTGCCGCCCATTTCGAGGCAGTAGATTTGCCGTGCGATCGGGTCTAGCTGCGTGCGGTGGCAGGCTGCAAGGAATGCTTCAATGACGGGTCTGGGGACGGGGATTTTCGTTCCCCCCTGGCCGACCTTTACGAGTCCCGAGAACTCCATGAGTGCTGATTGCTGGGGGGTCCAGTCGCGGTCGGCGCCGGTGCTGGGAATGGCGAGTTCAGTTGACATTTTCAAGCTCCTTGGAGAATGCGTTAGCAGAGTCGAGCAGGGTTAGGACTCGATCTGCGATGGTGATGAGATCCGCGATCATGGGTTCATTGCGCGGGATGGTGAGGCTGAGCGGGTCGAGTTCGGTTGGGATGAATCCTTCGTGGACTTCCCAAATGAATTCGGTCTGCTCGGCTCCGAGTACGTATTGCTGCCACGCGACTTGCCGCAGGTATTTCGGCGGGATCGTCTTGAACGGCTTGTTTGTTGTCTTGGCTTCCGCGAGGATCAGTGCGCCGTTGTCGGTTCGGATTCCGTCCGGGGTCGCTACGTGCCGCTTATTGTTCTCGGAGTGGACTAGCAGCGTGTTTCGGTCGAAGCCCCGAGCGCGCAGGATGAACGATTCGCGGCGGTTGCCGTGGTCGGTGTAGGCATTGCCGGTGAAGTGGTTGTTGAGCTTCGAGCGGGCATATCCGGGGGCGCTGGCGAGCTTGGCGAACACTCCCGCGTCACTGGCTCCGATACGGTTTGCGCGCGCTCTGGTCCACGCCTCCCGGTCGAGAGAATCAGCCAGGATGCGGGCCTGCCATGTCATGCGCTCCGCCCCCTCGACATCCCTCCGTCGAGCAGGTCTGCGAATGTGGCGAGTGTCATGGTTACGAACTGTTCGCCGGGTGCGCCAACTCCGCGGCGCTTGTGGGTGACGACACCAATGAGGGCGTCGTCGTTGCCGCGTTCAACTTCGGCTTCGTCTACCCATGAGCCGAGGGACATGGCGCCGACGTTCTTGGCTTCGATGACTACGCGGCCACCTTGGATGGTGCGTACGTTGCTGATGTCGCCGCGGTCGTCGGTGCCGCCCATTACGCGGCGTTCGATGCGGTCGTCGTCTAGTCGGTCTTGCAGGTAGTCGGCGACTTGCTGCTCGAACTTCGCGCCGGCTTGCTTGGCTGACTTGAGGTTGCGGCGGGGCTTCTTCTTGGCGGGTGTGGTGTCTGCTTGGTACGTCGCCGGCCCAAGCCCATCGAACGATCCGAGGCTCATAGTCCGACCGTCCGCTTCTGCTGGTCCCGTGCGATGCGTTCCATTGCTGCGGTCTGTGCGTTGGTTGCGTCGACCAGTGCGAGGGTTGCGTAATGGACGGCTAGTGTCGCGTCGATCTGCCTGTCAGCGGGGGAGGAAAAAGGCGCGTGTGCCTCCGCTGCGTGGACTCCCGCCAGTGCTCTGTGATCCGTCATTCTGCGTCTCCGATCTTGGGAAATTCGAGGTACAGCGGTCTTGGTTCGGTGCACACCTGCCCACATCGGTGGCAATGGCCCAGTTCGTGCGTGCCCCACTTGTGCTCGCAGTCGTCAGTGAATTCGGCTAGGTGCAGCGGGTAGGTGAGATTGTCAAGAGCGGTTAGGCTCCGGCCCCCTTTTGCCATTGCCATGCGCTGCGGGAAGCCCATGTGAGTATTGATAAGGCAATAGGGGTTGTCAGTGGAGTCGAAAACCCATGTGGCATCCGGCAAGGCGTACGCGGCCTCTGTGGTCAGCACCTCGTTTTTGTCCGTCATTTCGTCACGTCCTTTTCGTCGTTCCAAGGTGCGGGGCCATCCGAGAAGATGAGTTCAGGGATGACCGGGTTGTATGCGGGGAAGGCGTAGGTGGTCACTTTTTGGCGGCCCAACGTGCGGCGACTGTGCGAACATCGGCCTGATGGGACATGAGGTTGGGAGCATCGAACTCCGCGAATAGCTCGGCGAACACTTCGGCGGCAACTTCCACCTCGGGGCGGATGCGTGTGTATGGCGCCCACTGCTCACGGAGCGTCACGCTGTCGTCCACCTCCCACGGGTGGCCATCCTTGTCGAAGTACCAGCCCGGCGTGGTGGGCTGCACGAACATGACCTTCTCAACTTCGAGCACCCATTCGGGCCGGTCGTACGTGCAGATTTGCACGATTGATTGCGAGCTTCTGAGCGTCACGCCTGATGCTGTGGCCTTGGTGCTCACGGTGAATTCGAGGTGTTCGCCATCTCGTGTCGCCCGGACCTTCTGCCCCGTGGTAATGGTGGCCCAGTCGGTTACTGCGGTGTATTCGGTCATGTTGTTCACCTTTCGAGGTGGAGTGCGTGGGATACGAGGCCGTACCAGGCGAGGATTGCCGCGAGTGATGCGATGCCCCAGAGTGCGGGTGAGATGAAAACGCCGACGATGACGCCGGCGAGTGCGAGGATCAGGCAGGCGGCGAGGATTGCGTTTGTGTAGGGGGTCATTCGTTCAGTCCGTCCCATGTCGTTTCGTTGACGTGTCCGTTGCCGCATGTGAAGACGGCGGTGTTGTCGCTGTCCACGTACACGTCGACGTCGCCGTCCCATTCGCAGGTGAGGTCGAACGATCCGAAGTATTCGTGCGGGCGTGTGCAGTACGTGTTGACCGTGTATCTGACGACGGCCTCACCCGATGTCGCCATTAGCGGCGTGCTTTCGGGTGTGTGTGGTTGTCGCCGTGAGTGGCCACGATGGTGTCGAAGTAGTCGGCGACTTCAACGGCGAACAGGCCGTTTTCGATCGTGCGGCTCGAGTACCCGCATTTGCAGGTGACCGTGTACATGCCCTCGTCATCGGCGGTGATGATTGCAATGCCGATCTCTGTTGCGCGGGAAATCTCCGGGGCGCTCATGAGGTGGCCATCTTGCGCGCCTTGTATTTCGCCACTCTCGCCCTGATGCACGTCCTGCAATCCCGACGAGAATATCCTGGGGCGCGATACGTGTTGTCCTCCGTGAAAGGGTGCCCGTTTACGCACTTTGTCCGTGTGGACATGGGGTTGTGGCCGTGACGGACGGTGTCGAGGTTGTTCTCGGATGACGTGCCGTATGCGAGATTCGCTAGGTTGTTATTCCTTGCGTTCCCGTCGATATGCCGCACGAGCGGGCCGGTTGGTTCGCCGATAAATGCCCGCGCCACGAGTCGGTGCACGGAATGGGTCTCGCGCTTCCCGTCCCTGTTGAGGTTCACGTGCATGTGCCCATGTGGCACTTGTGATGCGGGTCGCAGCACCCGCCCGCAGCGAAAGAAGGACCATATCTTCCCAGTGCTACTGACGGAATAGAACCCCTCGTACCCGACAACCGGGCGCCATTCGGCGCTCATACGGAAACCATCCATCCGCGCCACGTCTGCAACTCGTAGCCTTCTTCGCCACTCGGCCCGCGCTTGTCGTCGTGGAGCGTCTTTGCTCTGATCTCCCAGGTGCCGATGTACGTGATCTCGACGACCACTCGGTTCCACTTAGTGACGCTGATGAGTTGCGTGCCCACCTTGAGTCCGTTGGTGCGGCATGTTGCGGCTGAGGTGCTTTCTATGGTTATCATGCGGACACCTTCTCCGTGTCGAGTGCGTGACCAGCGGCGCCCTTGGGTGCTTCGTCGCCGTCAACCGTGACCTTGAACATGGTTCGACTCGCCACCTGAAAGACGACGACACCCTCAGGGCTCTTGAACCCCGGCGCGGCATATGAGCCATCGGCGGCGAGTAGGTCTACTAGGGCGTTGATAGTGTCGACGTCGAACGGGCCGGTGTAGAGCAGCGGGACAGTTCCAAGCCCGTCGACTGGCGTGAGGTCGGTGTCTGCCCAGCGCGCCGAGTTGAACAGGCTGAATCTCTTGTCGCCACCGGTCAGCCCGTACTTGCGCTGGATGCCTGATCCCCACCATTCGCCGAAGTGGCGACCGGGGCCGAGGATTTCGACCAGTGAGTTTGCGTTGCGCTGCACCCATCCGGCGAACCCGTAGTTGTCGGCCTCTGGGGTAATGAGTCGGTTACGCGACTGCGCCCCGATTTCGCCATCTTCGGTGATGATGACGGCGGCGTTTGTTCCGTCGATCTTTTCGGTGATGACCATTCCGCGGTTGAGGCGGGGAATCTTGGGGAATGCTTCGAATTCGATCATGATTTGGCTTCCGATCCGGTTTGGATGGTGCGTGAAGTTGCGATGGTGATGCATTCGTGGATTGCTGCGGCTCGGCTTGAGTCGCCCGCCTTTTGGGCTTCCCATGCGAGGGCGGTCATGCGTGCGATTGCCGTGCTGTGCGGGTTCACAAGGTCAGCGACCAGACACCGACCCAGACGATGAGGCAGCCGATGATGATGAGCGGCCAGGTGAGGTTGAGTCGGGGCTGTGTTGGCTGCTCGGTGATCTCGATGAGTGCCCGGTATCTGTCGGGTGCTTGGTAGGTGCTTCGGCGCCCCTTGTTGAGGCGGTCTTCGTTTAGGGTTGGCATGGTGACTCTCCATCTACTTGGTGTGTTGCTCGGCCCCCTGTTTGCGCAGGGGGTTGTTTCGTTGGTTGGCTAGGTGAGCAGGTCGCGCTTTTCGGCGTGGTACTTCTTCTTCTGAGCGCGGATAGCCTCCCGGTTGCGTAGCTGATACGCCGCTTGGTACGCCTTCTCTTTTTCCTTCTGGTCGTCCGTTCGGCCCGCGCGATTGGCGATCATTCGGGCACGTACGGAGACGCCGTTTTTGACGTAATACGCCGCCTTCTGGGCGCGGGTGGACTCAACGTGCTTGGACCTGTACCAGACTTGGTACGCCGCATTTCGCTCCTTGTTCTCGGATCGGTTGGCGGCAGCCCTGGTCAGGTGGACCTCGTGATTAGCCAGATAGTGAGCCGACTTGTACTCAGTCATGAACTCTTCGAAGACCTCAACTAGCGCATCCGTCGCGCTCTCAACCGCGCTCACCGGAGTTCCCCCAGTGTTGCCACGGCGGCAGAGCGCAGGTCGTCAATCGCGGCCCGGTGAATCGCAGCGGCCGCGAGGTCGCCCGCTGCCAGACCCTCAAGCTGTGATGCCCGGAGATCGTGCTGTGCGGAAGTCGCCCCGGCCCATGTGACGCGCTCCCCGTTCGGCAGCGAGAACGTGCCAGCCAGGAGCTCGGCAGACCATTCTCTGCGCAGACTGTGCGCGAGTTCCGTGGTGATTAGGTTCGCCTTGGCGCGCATCCGCGCCTTCGCGCCGCCCACCGCGTCATTGAACTTCGCCGTTGCCTCCCGCGAGCGACCGTCTGCCCGATCCCTCAGCTTCGACTGTGATGCGATGTAGCGGCGGGCGCATTCTTCGATAACCGCGTCCGATTCCTGCGTGATGCTTTCGGGAATGCCCGACGACACCACGGCGCTGATCCGTTCGTTCAAGTCCACTAGGCGGGACTTGCTCAATGTCATGCTCATTGCTGTCTCCATTTCTGTGTGAGTTGCACCCGGCGTCGGAGTCGAACCGACGCTGCGACCATCCGGGCATTGGTGCTAGAAGGCGTTCAAGCTGACCCGCCCCGTGGTGACCCCTCGCCATGCCTCTTGGGCAAGCGACTCGGCCATGTCCCTCGGGATGCCCTCGCTGAGCAAGCCCGCGTACAGCTCCCCGATCCATTCCGTCGCCCGGCGCTTGCCGTCAATCTCGTTCGCGGCATCCCGCAATTTCCCAGCAGCGAGCCGGTTGGCCTGTGCCGCGTCGGTCGTTCCTTCGTTCGTTGCCATGTCGTTCTCCCTCTATAGGTGGTTGTTTCGTTGGTTGAGTGCGACGCCGGGACTGTTCACCCGGTCACTCCTATGACGGACGCGCCGCTAGGTGGTTACGTTCGACGCCACCCGCGCCTGCCGGTCCCCGAGGCTTAGTCGGTCCCAGCGCGGGATTCCTCCCCGCTCGCAGCCGGTTGTAAATCGTCTGCGCGCCCCTTCTCTTTTCTCGGGGCTTCAATGTGTAGTTTTCAAAGGTCTTGCGGGCTCGCCCTCTGTCGAAGCAGGACCGCCAAGTGGTGCAGGTGCCGGCTTTGTGACACGCCAGCGGATTGCCACCCAGTGGGCGGCGAGAATATGAGGCGCGAAA
>Ga0307486_1002565_pt1 | contig 12573 bp, 14 predicted proteins | sample CBIW02metaG_FD_203663 | JGI IMG/M metagenome (GOLD analysis project Ga0307486, IMG submission 203663) | Sea-ice brine microbial communities from Beaufort Sea near Barrow, Alaska, United States - CBIW 0.2 | ecosystem: Environmental > Aquatic > Marine > Coastal | place: USA: Alaska | collected... | reverse complement strand
TTGCGGTCATCAGCCGTGGCGCCGAGCGCCTTGTCAGTCAGCAGGTAGCGACGGATGTAGTCGCACGAGAAGGCCGCGACCGACTCGACGCAGCCATTGGGGAACTTGGTGATCTTCAGGTCAAGGGGTTCAGCCTGGGCCTTCTCAGCGGTCGGGATGACGCCATCGCGCGCCATGACCGCCAACACGGTGTTGCGTCGCTGCAGAGCCTTTTCTGGGAACGCGACCGGATTGAACTCATCGGGATTCTTGACCAGGCCGGCAAGCAAGGCGGACTGATTCACGTTCAGCTTGTCGGGGCTGACAGAGAAGTAGTGATACGCCGCGGAGTTGATGCCCCAGGCGCCATCTCCGAAGTACGCAAGGTTCAGGTAGCGCTCAAGGATCTCGTCCTTGGTGTGCGTCCCCTCGTAGCTGATGGCCAATTTGAGTTCGCGAATCTTGCGGGCATTGGACTGCTCGGTGGCGGCCCGCTGCTGCTCCTTAGTGGTGGCCTGGGAGACCAAGGTGAGCTTGATCAACTGCTGGGTGATGGTCGAACCGCCCTGGGTCTGACCGTCTGTAGCGTTGTTCGCCAGTGCGCGCAGGGTGCCTTGCAGATCCAACGGTCCGTGCTCGTAGAAGCGCGAGTCCTCGATCGACAGCAGCGCCTGCTGCGCGAGGGGTGCGATCTTGTCGAGCGGCACGTCCTGGCGGTTCTCCTCGTAGAAGTACGCGAGCCGTTCGCCATTGCTGGCCAGCACCACCGTGGTCTGTGCATTGGGCTGGTCTTCCAACGTCAACGGGAGGTCGACGATGTCGTTGCTGACCTCGTTGGCGGTGACGGCCACGAATGATGCGGCGGGGATCGCCATGGCCGCGACGCCCACGCCGGCAATGACCGACAAACGCACCATTGAACCGAGCGCTCCAACCGAAGACTTGGGGCGTCGCTCGGACTGCACGAGCCGGCGCAAAGAGTCGGAGAACGTCATGAATTCAAGGATACGGGACAAGCCCGAATGCGGCGGAGCGACAGTTCCAACCCGACGCCCGGACTATGCGCCATAGTCCAGGCGAACTAGACAAGATGACACTGATCGGGGCTGCCAAAATGCGCCAGACTTTCACAGTATGGAGGGGACGAATCAACTTTCAGTCCATTTGGGGGCTGTCTCGGGGAAGGTTCCGGATTGTGTGGAACGATAATTGGGCCGCAGAGGCCGCGTGCAGAGGCAAGTCTGATCAGCTGTTCGTTCAGGGCGCTGAGCAGAATCGGGCCAAGGCTGTGTGCTCAGGCTGCCACGTCAAGGCCGAGTGCCTGGTCGAAGCGCTGGACAACCGTATCGAATGGGGTGTCTGGGGCGGCATGACTGAACGTGAACGTCGTGCCCTGCTGCGCCGTCGCCCCAATGTCACTACGTGGCGCAACATTCTGGCTGGCAGCGTCGCTGTCTGACGGATCAACCGGCGAGCAGCCGGCCGATCTCGCGCAGGGCGGCCAGGTCATGCACGTCTCCTGACAGTGCCGCCACTGACACTGTCGGCACGGACGGATGCGCCGAGGTGAAGCCGCGGCGTTGACGTCCTTCGCGCGCTCCGACACGCAACCGCTCAGCGCGCACCGTCAGCAGGTCTGCGGTCTTCTGGTCGGCATCGTCGCCGTCGCGCAGACGAGCGGCGGCGCTTTCGGCTGCGGCCGCCGTGATGCCGCTGCTGTCGTCGTCGTGCACCCGATTGACCACGAGGCCCGACAACGGCATCTTCTCGCCCGCCAGACGCTCAACGAAGTAGGCGGCCTCGCGCATGGCCGCCCGCTCGGGCGCCGCCACCACCAGGAAAGCGGTCTCGGGAGCCTGGAGCAGGGCGTACGTGGCTTCTGCGCGTTGTCGGAATCCGCCGAAGAGGGTGTCGAAGGCTGCGATGAATGTCTGCAGGTCGGTCAGAAACTGGGCACCCAGCACCTTGTTGAGCGCCGACGTGACGATGCCGAGCCCAGCACTCAACAGGCGAGCGGGGCCCTTGGCGGGGGCCATCAGCAGCTTGATGAACCGGCCGTCGAGCAGTGAGGACAGGCGTTCAGGGGCGTCGAGGAAGTCCAGTGCTGAGCGCGACGGTGGGGTGTCGACCACGATCAGATCCCAGCGCCGGCTGCTGGCGTCATCGGCCACCGCTTCGCTGTGGAGCTGGCCGAGCTTTTCCATGGCCATGTACTCCTGCGTGCCAGCAAATGAGCTCGACAGTGCCACGTAGAAAGGATTGCTCAGGATCTGCGCCGCCTTCTCCGGCGAAGCGTGTGCCTCCACGACCTCGTCGAAGGTGCGTTTCATGTCCAGCATCATGGCGTCCAGAGAGCCGTCGCCCTCGACGCCCTGCACGGGGCGCGGGGAGTTGTCGAGCTCGGTCAGACCCATCGACTGAGCGAGCCGTCGCGCCGGGTCGATGGTGAGGACACAGACCTTCCGGCCCTGCTCTGCTGCCCGCAGGGCCAAGGCTGCTGCGGTCGTCGTCTTGCCGACTCCTCCCGAGCCGCAGCACACGATGATCTCGGTGCCCCGATCGTCGAGCATGCCGTCGATGTCGATGCGGCCGTCGCGGCTGGCGTCATCGATCAGGACACGCGGACGAGCGCGCGCTCGACGCTTCGATCCCTGGGTGTGCGGTTTGCCAGTCACGTGAGGTCTCCGAGCTGCTCGGCCATTTCGTACAGAGCGCCGAGGTCGATGCCATCGGGTCGCCGAGCCAACTCAACGACCGGGCGACCACAATCGGCGAGTTCGGCCCGGTTGTCGGTCTGCAAGGTGGCGCGGTGGGCGGCGTCCATGCCGCCGTCGATCAGCGAGCCTGCGGCATCGGGTGGAAGGCCGACGCGTTCCAGCGCTGCGCCGACCGTCTCGGTGTCGAGGGAACCGTTGATCAGGGCGTCGCGAGTGGATGTCGTCAACAGATCGGGCTGAATCAGGTTGACCGCGACGTGGCTCACCGGAAGCTTCTCGGTACCCAACTCCGCGATGGCGTCGATGGTCTCGGTGACTGGCATCTCCTCCAGCACTGTGACGAGGTGGATGTGCGTGGAGGGGGCCCGCATCATCTGCATGATCGCGTCGGCCTGGCGACGGATCGGCCCCACCTTCGCCAATCCGGCGAGCTCGGAGTTGACGTTCAGGAATCGCGTGATACGACCGGTGGGAGGCGCATCCATCACGACCGCGTCGTACGTGAATTGATCGCCGCTTCGGCGTTTGGCGGCCTCGTAGACCTTGCCGGTCAACAAGACATCGCGAACGCCGGGCGCGATGGTGGTGGCGAAGTCGATGATCCCGAACCGGTCGAGTGCTCGGCCAGCGCGACCCAAGCGGTAGTACATCTGCAGGTACTCCAACAGTGCCGACTCCGGGTCGATGGCCAGAGCGTGCACTTCGCCGCCGCCGGGCCCGACGGCGATCTTGCGCTCTTCGTACGGCAGGGGCGCCACGTCGAACAGTTGGGCAATACCTTGGCGTCCTTCGACCTCGCACAACAGCACCTTGCGGCCATCGCCAGCGAGCGCCATTGCCAAAGCGGCCGCCACGGTGGTCTTGCCCGTTCCACCCTTGCCGGTGACGATGTGTAGATCAGTTGCGATGGCCACGCTCATGACCTTACCGACGGGTGACGAGGTCGGCAGGCCTACGGCGCAGCGCGATGATGCCGACCACCGTTACAGTCAGGGTCATGACTCAGTGGGAGTACCTGACAGCGCCCGTGCTGGTGCACAACACCAAGCAGATCCTCGACACCTTCGGTGAAGACGGGTGGGAACTCGTGCAAATCGTTCTCAATCCGCTCAACCAAGAAAATCTGGTGGCTTACTTCAAGCGGGTGGTCACATCATGAGTGTCGCCGAACGGCTCGCAGCCGAGGGCCTGAAGGTCCCCGGCGCGCCCAAGCCCGTCGCGGTCTACGTACCGGCCGTCCGGTCGGGCAACCATGTGTTCACCTCCGGGCAGCTGCCCATGGTCGCTGGTGAGTTGATGGCCACCGGCAAGGTCGGCGGCGACGTGAGCGTCGAGACTGCGTACGACTGCGCCCGCCAATGCGCCCTGAACGCCATCGCGGCCGTCGCTTCGCAGGTTGACGTCGAGCAGATCGTCCGGGTCGTCAAGGCGACTGTGTTCGTGGCGAGTACCCCGGACTTCACCGGTCAGCCAGGAGTCGCAAACGGGGCGAGCGAACTGTTCGGTCTGGCATTCGGTGATGCTGGTCTGCATGCTCGCAGCGCAGTCGGCGTATCCGCTCTGCCGCTGGATGCTCCCGTCGAGGTCGAGTTGGTCGTCGAGATCGCATGAACCTGACGCGTATCCCGATGCCGGAACGGTTGCGTGCCGCGGCCGAAAGGCACGCAGGGCCAGCCGCCCCGACCAAGGATGCGGCAACCATCGTCGTGGTGCGCGATGGCACCGATGGTATCGAGGCGTACCTGATGCGTCGCCAGACGAGCATGAAGTTCGCGGCTGGCTTCTACGTCTTCCCCGGCGGTGGAGTGTCGGCTGGTGACCACGACCTGCAGATCCCGTGGTCCGGTCCCGGTGCCGACGCCTGGGCCGTGCGGTGGCGTTGCGATGTCGGCTTGGCGCGCGCCCTCGTCGTGGCCGCAGTGCGTGAGACCTTCGAGGAGACGGGCGTGCTGCTGGCCGGCCCTGATGCCAACACCGTGCTGGCCGACACCAGCACCCCTGACATGGAGCAAGCTCGTGAGGACCTCGAGGAAGGTCGCATCGGTTTTGGGGAGTTCCTCACGTCCCGCGGATTGGTGCTCCGGGCCGATCTGCTCGGCGCGTGGGCACACTGGATCACTCCTGAGTTCGAGCCGCGCCGCTACGACACCAGGTTCTTCGTGGCAGCCCTGCCCGAAGGTCAGCGCGTGGGCACCATCAGCCGTGAGGCGGACCACGCCACCTGGGCGCCGTTGCGGCAGGTCCTCGCTGACATCGAGGCAGGCGAAGCCACGATGATGCCCCCGACCATCGCCACCTGCCGGGCTGTCGCGGTGCACGAGGCGGCCACCGTGGTCGAGGCTGCCGAGGGCCGCGAGTTCGAGACCATCGTGCCGCAGTTGATCGAGGTCGATGGAGACCTGTTCCTGGAGACCGATATGGGGGAGACCTCGTGACCACTGCCACCACCGTGACCGCGCGCGCATCGTTCGTGCTCGCGCAGAACCCGGGCATCATGACGCTCGAGGGCACCAACACCTGGATCCTGCGTGAGCCCGGCGCAACCCGTTCGGTCGTGGTCGATCCGGGTCCGGCCGACGAGGGGCACCTGCAGGCCGTGCTGGCCGCGGCCGGCGATGTCGCGCTCATCGTGTTCACCCACCGCCACTTCGATCACACCGAATCGTTGGGCCGCTTCGCCGAGCTCACCGGGGCGCCGGCCCGCGCCATTGATCCGGAGTTTTGTCGCAACGCCGACGTGTTGGTCGACGGCGAGCAGATCGTCGTCGATGGTCTGGTCATCACCTTCGTGGCAACCCCGGGACACACCACCGACTCGGCTTGCCTGCTGCTGCCCGAGGACGCGAGTCTGCTCAGCGGTGACACCATCTTGGGTCGTGGCACCACGATCATCGCCCACCCCGACGGTGTGCTCGGCTCATATCTCGACTCGTTGGCGCACATCCGTGAACTGGTCGCCGAGAACGTGGTCGAGCGCATTTTGCCCGGCCATGGACCGGTCATCGATCAGCCAGCTGAGGTCGTCGACTTCTACCTCGAGCACCGCGCTGAGCGCCTCGACCAGGTGCGCGCTGCCGTAGCGGCAGGGGCCACGACGCCCAAGGAGGTCGTCGAACGGGTCTACCAGGATGTCGCCGAAAAGCTGTGGCCCGCAGCCGAGCTCAGCGTCGCCGCCCAGCTCGACTACCTCCGGGACTAAACCCCGAGATTTGGGTGTCCCTGCACCACGCAGAGCTCTTCGGTGGTGCACCAGTCGCCAAATCTCGGTCCACAGGCGCAGGTGACTGCGCGTTCGATCCACAGGTTGGCCCGCCGCGGTTCCGCCGGAGCGTGCTGACATCGATCGTCGGGGAATGCCCCGTGCCACTGACCTACCGTCCGAATTGTGCGATCGGGTGTTCACGATCGCTGAAGCTGAGTGTGTCGGACTGAGTCGCCGCGTGCTTCAGGGAAGACGCTTCGAGCTGGTGATGCCAGGCGTCTACCGGTATGCCGCGACACAGATGACCTTCGAGTTGGGAGTCGCTGCCTCCGCACGGTACCTACCGCCGGAGGCTGCGATCAGCCATGTCAGCAGCCTCCGGTGGCGCGGTCTGTCGATGCGGAACTCCTGGCCCGTCCACGCGTCCGTCAAGGGCTGGTCGCGCAAGCAGCAGGATGGGATCACGGTGCATCGCTACTTCGGTCGGATCGATGCCGAAGTAGTGCGCGGCGTACGCGTACTCGGCCCGGAACGCACCTTCGTCGACTGCGGCACTCTGTTGTCGGTTCGTGAGCTCGTGGAAGTTGGTGATTGGCTGGTGCAGTCGAGTCTGGCCACGCTTGAGAGCCTGTTTGACTTCACGACCCGTTCGCACCTGGACGGGGTGCAGCGAGCCCGCAAGGCACTCCACCTGGTCCGGGTGGGCGCAGAGTCACCGCCTGAGTCCGGGCTTCGATTCGTGCTGGTGTCGGCCGGTCTTCCGGAGCCTGAGGTCAACACCGACATCGTCGACGACCGGGGCACCTTCTTGGCGCGCGGCGATCTGGTCTACCGCACGCCCAGAGTCATCGTGGAGTATGACGGTTGGTACCACGAGCGCTCCGCCGAACAACGCCAGAGCGACATCCTGCGACGAGAACGTCTCGAAGCGGCTGGTTGGCGTCTGATCATCGTGACGGCTATCGACATGAAGCATCCGGTCGCGGTCGCCGAACGTGTGCGTCGAGCGCTGGGATGACGAGATTTGGGTGTCCGTGCACCACGTAGGGCTCCTCAGCAGTGCAGGGACACCCAAATCTCGGGACTAGCGGGAGCGGCGCTGGAGCCGTTCGAGGTCGAGGATGACCACGGAGCGGGGCTCAAGGCGCAACCAGCCGCGGGAAGCGAAGTCGGCCAAGGCCTTGTTGACCGTCTCGCGGGAGGCGCCGACCAGCTGAGCGAGCTCCTCTTGGGTGAGGTCGTGGTTGACGTGGATACCGTCGTCAGCGCGACGGCCGAAGCGAGACGCGAGATCCAGCAGCGCCTTGGCGACTCGCCCGGGAACGTCGGAGAACACCAGGTCGCCCACGACCTCATTGGTGCGGCGCAGCCGGCCGGCCAACTGGTTCAGCAGCGCCTGCGCGACGTCAGGGTGCGCGACCAGGACCGGATTGAGCGCCTCATGCCCCAGGCTCTTGAGCGCGACGTCGGTGACAGCGGTGGCTGTCGCCGAGCGGGGGCCGGGATCGAAGAACGAGAGCTCGCCGAACATCTGGCCCGGACCCAAGATCGCCAGCAGGTTCTCGCGGCCGTCCGGTGATGTTCGACCGAGCTTGATCTTGCCGTCGACGACGACGTACAACTGATCGCCCTCATCGCCTTCGTTGAACAAGATCTCGCCGCGGCGCAGTCCAACGTCCGACATCGAGGTGGCCAAGGTGCTGGCCGCGTCGTCGTCCAAACCGGCAAACAAGGGAGCCTGCCTCAGAATCTCGTCGCTCACAGCCATTCCTTCACGTCGTGTTGTCAATCTCACACATGGGTCGGTGGCAGTTTCCCACATGTGTGGTCACTACCGCGAGTAGGCGCGCTCCGGCACTTGTCGGAACGTAGTCTGTTGTGATGGCTGCCGACGACTCCCGAGCCCCCGAACCGCCCCCCGACACCGCCCTAGTGCGTCGCGCCCGCAAGATCGACCGCGTGCTGGCACAGACCTATCCCGAGGCTGGTTGCGAACTCGACTTCGACGATCCCTTTGAGTTGCTGGTCGCCACGGTGCTCTCGGCGCAGACAACCGATCGACGGGTCAACGCCATCACGCCCGCCCTGTTCGCGGCCTATCCCACCCCGGCAGCCCTGGCCGAGGCCGATCGATCGGCGGTCGAGGAGATCATTCGTCCCACGGGGTTCTTCCGGGCCAAAACGGACAGTCTGCTGGGTCTGTCATCGGCGCTGGTCGAGCGTTTCGGCGCAGAGGTGCCCGGCCGTCTTGACCAACTCGTGACGCTGCCAGGTGTGGGGCGCAAGACCGCCAATGTGGTGCTGGGCAATGCGTTCGGTGTTCCCGGCATCACGGTCGACACCCATGTGGCGCGGCTGGTTCGTCGCTTCGAGTGGATGGACGAAGCAACCTCGCGCGATCCGGTCAAGGCCGAGCACGCTCTCGGTGCGCTGTTCCCGCGACGCGACTGGACCATGCTCAGTCACCGCCTCATCTGGCACGGCCGTCGCCGCTGTCACGCCAAGAAGCCCGCCTGCGGCGCATGTCCCGTGGCCCGCTGGTGTCCGGCGTTCGGCGCCGGACCGATCGACCCTGACGTGGCCGCTGGCTTGGTCACGACGCAGGGTCCAGCGTGAGAAATCACGCGGCACACGACACAATGGGTCATGACGCGGCACCACCGTCTCGTCCGTGCGGCGTCGTGCGTGTCATCGAGTGGGGGTCAGGTCATGAGCCGAAGTGACCTGCCCGAGTGGCTGCACCCGGTGGCTGACGTGATCGAACACGTCAGTGCCAAGCGGCTCGCGCCGAACACGCCTGCGCCGCCCGATGATGCCCGACCGGCCGCCGTGCTCGTCTTGTTCGCCGAGGGCATTGATGGGCCCGAGCTCCTGCTGACTCGCCGCGGGGCGGCGATGCGGACCCACGCCGGCCAGATCTCCTTTCCCGGTGGTGGCGCCGATCCGGCCGACGCGAACGCCGCTGGCACGGCCCTGCGTGAGGCCCACGAAGAAGTGGGGCTCGACCCGGCCACCGTCGAGATCATCGGCACGCTGCCCACATTGTGGCTGCCGCCCAGCAACTTCGCGGTCAGCCCGGTGCTCGCCTACTGGCGCACTCCTGAGCCGCTCGTGTCGACCAGCGAGCACGAAGTCGTCGAGGTGTTGCACCAGTCGATCCGCGAGCTGCTCGACCCGGCCAATCGGTTCAGCGTCGCCCACCCGTCCGGATGGGTCGGGCCTGCCTTTGAGGTCGGCGCAGCCGTCCCACTGTGGGGGTTCACCGCAGGCATCGTGGCCCGCCTGTTCGAGGTCGTCGGCTGGGACGAACCGTGGGACACCGCCGATCGTCGATCCTTGCCGGAAGGCGCCTGGTGAACTCACTCGACATTGTGTTGATCGTCATCGTGCTTGCGTATGCCATCAGCGGCTATGTGCAGGGGTTCGTCGTCAATCTCGTGTCCACGACCGGCCTGCTGGTCGGTGGCCTGATCGCGGTGGCGTTGGTGCCACGGTTCATGGATGACGCCACTCAGGACCTCGGATCGTCACTGCTGGCGCTGGGGCTGGTCATCGCGGCGGCAGCGGTCGGTCAGGCGATCGGCACCTACGTCGGATCTCAGCTGCGTTCAGGCTTGAGGTGGCGGCCGCTGCGCTGGCTCGATGCAGTCGGGGGCAGCGCCCTCAGCATCGTCGCGGTGCTGGTGGCCGGCTGGGCGTTGGGCTACTCGGTCAGCGGGACGAGCATCCCGTACCTGGCGTCGGCCTCACGATCCTCCGCCATCTTGCAACAGGTCGATGAGGTGATGCCGGCGCGCGCCACATCGGTGCTCCGGTCGTTCAACGACGTGCTCGACACCAACTTGTTTCCTCGGTACATCGATCCGTTCGAGACCGAGCGCATCACCGAGATCGGCCCGCCAGACGATTCCACCCTGCAGCAGGCCGGCGTGCAGGCCGCCCGAGGCAGTGTCGTCAAGATCCTGGGAGAGGCCCGATGTGATCGCGGTATCGAAGGTTCCGGGTTCTCCTTCGCCCCAGGACGCATCATGACCAACGCCCACGTGGTCGCGGGGGTGAGTAGCCCCAGCATCGTCGTCAACGATCAGCGCGTCGCCACCCGGGTCGTGCTGTTCGACAAAGACCTCGACGTTGCCGTGCTGGCCGTCGACAACGTCCAACTTCCGACGTTGTCCTTCGACCGCACAGCCGAGCAGGGCGATGCCGCCGCGCTTCTCGGCTTCCCCGAGAACGGCCCGTTCGATGCTCGCGCCGCCCGCATCCGCGACCGCATTGACCTGCGCAGCCCTGATATCTACGACAAGGGGCAGGTCGTCCGCGACACCTTCTCGGTCCGCGGGCTGGTGCGTTCGGGCAATTCCGGCGGCCCGCTGGTCTCGTCCGAAGGCAAGGTGATTGGCGTCATCTTCGCGGCGTCGATCTCCGACAAGTCCACCGGTTATGCGTTGACCGCTGACCAGGTCGCCGATGCGGTCAGCAAGGGCACTGCTGCCACCCAGGAGGTCTCCACTGGTGGATGTGCGTGATCCGTTCGATCCTGGCTGGGCTGGCTGGGTTGGCGTCGGTGCTCGCGATCGCCGCGACTGTTCCGGTGGGCTGGGTGGCCCACCACGTGGCCGATGAGAATGGCTACGTCACTTTCACCTCGGACCTGGTCGCCGATCCTGCTATTCGCAGCGACGTGGTGCAGATCGTCACCGACGACGTGGTGGAGCGCACCGGGGTCTCGGACGGGTTCGCTCCAGGTGTTCGTACGGCCGTCCAGTCCGCCGCCGCCACGGTGGTCGACTCTGCTGTCTTTCGCGACGCCTTCGCCGATGCGCAGCGACAGTCGCACCGGGCGCTGTTCGGCGGTGCCGAGGCCCCCGTGGGTCTCGAGGACTCTGATCAGGTTCTCATCGATCTCGCGCCGGCGGCCCAGACCATCGTCGACAGCGTGACCGGCGAGATGCCGGTCGTCATCGATGCGCCCGATCAGTTGTTGGTGGCCGTCGGTGGCAGCGAAGCGCGCCGCGCCGTGGAAGCTGTGGATCGCACGCCGCAGCAGACCGCTCTAGGAACTGGTGTCGCCGCCATCGCAGCAGGCCTCAGCCTGCTGCTGGCTAGGCGCCGGACCACGATGTTCGCCTGGCTGGGTGCCGGCACAGTTGCTGCGATGGGAGCTGTCCACCTGATCGCCAGTGGCGCGGTTCCAGCAGCACTTGGCGCCAGCGAAACCTCCAGCGACTTGGCCGGGCGGGTGCAGCAACGACTCGCCGACGCGGCACTGTCCTCACTCGATGAGTGGTTGCTCGTCGCTGCCGTGCTCGGTGCAGCGGCTGTGCTGATCGGGCTCGTGGCGCGCGCGGTAGCCCGCTAGAGAGGTCAGTCGGTCGGCGTGATCGATGGTGTCGGCGCGGCCTTGGAGCGTTTGAACACCGCGGGGATTGCCTTGGCTGTCGAGATGGTCTGCTCGGGCGCACTGACCTTCTTGATCAGGCGAATGCCGGCGATGGTCAGGACCACCATCAGGAGTAGGTAGAACCCGCTGACGATCAGGAACGCCCAAGCCGGGTGCAGGCCTGTCATGGTCAGGAAGAACGCCGTAGTGATCGACAACAAGATGATCAGCAACAGCGCGAAGAAGGCGACGACGCCGAACAGTGCGGCACCAATGCCACCGGATTTGACGCTGACCTTCAACTCGCTCTTGGCCAACTGAATTTCGGACTGCATCAGTGCCGAGAGGTCGCGACTCGCGTCGGCGACCAAACGGCCGATGGTCGGATCGTCGGCAGGCTTGTGTGGCGTGCTCATGAGCCCGACCCTACAAGCCTTGCCACTGGAGTGCTGTCAGAGGACGTGCAGCACGAACCGCGCAACAACCAGAATGGTGAGGATGGCGGTGCCAACCCAGAGGTCAGCGCCAATGCGGGGGACAGTGCGCGACTGCTCCGCCGCTGCGTCAGGGCGGATGACCTGCTGGGTGGGCATGCTTCGATTGTGATCTGCTCAGGTGAAAGGACGCTGAACAGAGGCTGTCCGTGGCCTGACAAGTGAGTTCTCGTGTCAGTCCTCGTCGGTGGCGGTCTGCATCCCAGCGGTGATCTTGCCCATGATTTCAGTGTCTGCGAGGGTCGATGCGTCTCCGACCTCGCGGTTCTCGGCCACGTCCCTGAGCAATCTGCGCATGATCTTGCCCGAGCGTGTCTTGGGCAGTTCTGGCACGACCAAGATCTTCTTGGGCTTGGCGATGGGCCCGATTTCCTTGGCGACGTGATTGCGCAGCTCGGTGACGACGTCCTCGCCTTGTCCGTCGGCGCCAGCGCTGTCGCGCAAGATCACGAAGGCCACCACGGCCTGGCCGGTGGTGTCGTCCGCGGCACCCACAACGGCTGCCTCGGCCACCTTGGGGTGCGACACCAGCGCCGACTCGATCTCGGTGGTCGACAGGCGGTGTCCGGAGATGTTCATGACGTCATCGACGCGGCCCATCAGCCAGATGTCGCCGTCGTCGTCCTTCTTGGCTCCATCGCCGGCGAAGTACAAGCCTTCCCAACGCGACCAGTACGTCTCCTTGTACCTCTCATCATCGCCCCAGATGGTGCGCAGCATGGCGGGCCACGGCTCGGTCATGACGAGGTAGCCGCCTTCGCCATTGGCCACCGGCTTGCCGGTGTCGTCGACAACCTCGGC
>Ga0307486_1002564_pt1 | contig 12586 bp, 14 predicted proteins | sample CBIW02metaG_FD_203663 | JGI IMG/M metagenome (GOLD analysis project Ga0307486, IMG submission 203663) | Sea-ice brine microbial communities from Beaufort Sea near Barrow, Alaska, United States - CBIW 0.2 | ecosystem: Environmental > Aquatic > Marine > Coastal | place: USA: Alaska | collected... | reverse complement strand
TTTCTTTCCTTGACTTCCTTAATTATAAAGTATATATTCATTCGTGTATTCGTGGCTTAAAATTGCATCTTGATAAAGTTTGTCACATGCTCGAAGCAAATCAAAAAGAAATTTTTATTAAATTATTGGTGCATTAGTGGCTAATATTTTTTCATCCTGATCCAGTAAAATTAATGTTTTGAAAATTTAGGGAAAAAAGTTGTCAATTTTGGTTAATTTTGGACCCGATAGAAAAAATCCCCAGTAATTATTTTATAAAATTATTCGTGTATTCGTGGCTAAAAGTTTAATGAAAATGAATAAAAACAAAAAACCTCTACATAAACAAGATCTTAATTTTGTCTTCGGAAAAAAGAATTACACCTTTATGTTCATTGGCCTTGCGGTTATTGCATTGGGTTTTCTCCTGATGGCTGGCGGGGGAAGTGACGATCCGAATGTCTTTAATCCGGAAATCTACAATTTCAGAAGGATTCGCTTAGCGCCGGCTTTGGTATTGCTTGGATTTGGAATTGAAGTCTACGCTATTTTAGTAAATCCGAACAAAAAATAAATGAATTATATTCAAGCTATTATTCTGGCCATCATTGAAGGCATCACAGAATATTTGCCCGTTTCTTCTACAGGCCACCTCATAATTGCATCCTCCTTTTTTGGAATTGCCCAGGAATCCTTCACAAAACTTTTTACCATTGCCATCCAACTTGGAACCATCATGTCTGTTTTTGTGCTGTATTGGAAACGATTTTTTCAAAGTGTAGATTTTTACCTGAAACTTTTAGTGGCTTTCATGCCCGCAGTTGTGCTGGGATTATTATTTAACGATGTGATAGATGAACTTCTGGAAAGTCCGCTGGTAGTTGCAATTTCCTTGATTATTGGTGGGTTTATACTCTTGAAGGTAGATGAATGGTTTAAGTCTTCTGACGGAGATAAAATCACCTATCTCACGGCTTTAAAAATCGGATTTTTTCAAACACTCGCCATGATTCCCGGAGTTTCCAGGAGCGGCGCCTCAATTGTAGGGGGAATGAGCCAGAAACTCTCAAGGACTACCGCGGCTGAGTTTTCGTTCTTTTTAGCGGTCCCCACAATGTTAGGTGCGACTTTAAAGAAAAGTTACGATTATTACCAGGATGGATTCGTATTGAATTCAGAGCAAATAAACCTGTTGATCATTGGAAATGTCATTGGTTTTCTGGTCGCGATTTTGGCAATAAAATCTTTTATCGGTTATTTAAGTGAACACGGGTTCAAAGTTTTTGGTTATTACAGGATCATTTTTGGATTTTTTATTCTCTTTTACAACTTTTTCATCAACCCACTCACCGTAATATAATGGAAGCCGAAGAATTTAAAGAGGGACAGGTACTGCTTTTCGATAAGCCTTTGGGATGGACTTCCTTTCAATTGGTAAATAAGGTGAGATGGCTGATCCGAAGAAGCTGCGAAATTAAAAAGATAAAAGTTGGGCACGCCGGAACTTTAGATCCCCTGGCTTCAGGGTTACTTATAATTTGCACCGGGAAATTCACCAAAAACATAGTTGAGTATCAGGGAATGGAAAAAGAATACACCGGGACTTTTACCCTGGGCGGCACTACTCCATCTTACGATCTGGAAACTGAAATTGACCAGGTTTTTGAAACCGCTCATATTTCTGAAGAAAATATAACTGAAGCTGCTTTTGGTTTTATAGGCGAAACAGAACAAGTTCCACCGGTATTTTCAGCATTAAAAAAGGACGGAAAACGACTTTACGAATATGCCCGAAGCGGCGAAGAAGTAAAAATAGAGCCGAGAAAAATTGAGATCACCGAATTTGAGATCACTAATATTCGTTTTCCCGAAGTTGATTTTAGGGTGGTTTGCAGCAAAGGCACCTACATTCGAAGCCTGGCAAACGATTTTGGGATAGCCCTTGGCAGCGGCGCGCATCTTTCGGCATTAAGACGGTCGAAAATCGGCACATTTAATGTAGATAATGCCCTGGACCTATCATCTTTTGAAGATTTGTTGCCCTAATTGAAGAATAAAAACCGGGTTCAGTAGTTTTAATTCTATGGATTTTTTTGACAGACATAAAGCCTTAATTATCACGCTCCTGTTCTTTGCGGTATTGCTGCTGGCATTGTTCAATTTCAACCTGGCAAACAAAAACAAGGCGACAAGTGAGTTCCTGATGGATCTGGATAATTTAAAGATGGAAGAACCGGTGGTTGAAAAACCGGAACCCGAAGAAGCACCAAAAAAGAACACCAGGGAAACTATGCAAACACATCAGGCCTTCAATGAGGACCTGAAAGACAGGGATGAGAATTTCGATCAAAAACTCAATGAAATTTTCGAAAAAAACAGCGCTTTGCAAGAAGAAAGCAGCGAAGATGAAACTTCAAATTCTTCCGGAAATTTCAACTTTCAGGATAAAAAGAAAGATGAGGTTAAAAAAAGATCTGACGGGAACAAAACTTCAGCCGTTACTTCTGCAAAATCAGGAGGAAGAGATCACAGTTCTATCTCCTTTTCACTTTTAGGCCGAAGTGCAATAGATATTCCAAACCCGGTTTACACCTGTGACAGATCAGGAAAAATAGTGATAAATATTTCCGTGAATGCAGAAGGCAGGGTTACTTCTGCCTCGGTAAATAAAGGCAGTTCATCAACTACCAACGAATGTTTGGCCGACCAGGCACTTGAATATGCAGCTCAGGCTGTTTTTAGCCGTCTTCCCGGCCGTAATTCACAACCCGGGACAATAACCTATAATTTCAAACCTTAGACCAATGAACGAGTTAAAACGCTGCGGATGGTGCGTGGGCGACCCGCTTTACGAAGCTTACCACGACAAAGAATGGGGCGTACCGGTTTATGATGATGAAACCTTATTTGAATTCCTGGTACTGGAAACCTTTCAGGCTGGTTTAAGCTGGATCACCATTCTTCGGAAAAGGGAAAATTTCCGGGAAGCTTTTGATGATTTTGACTATAAAAAAATTGCGGAATATCCGGAAGAAAAAATTCAGCAGTTATTGCTGAATGCAGGGATTATTCGAAATAAATTAAAAGTTCGCGCTACTGTTACCAACGCCCGGGCTTTTATGAAGCTGCAGGAGGAATTTGGAAGTTTTAGCAACTATATCTGGGAATTTGTGGATCATAAACCAATCAATAATTCGGTTCAGGATTATAAAAAAGCCCCTCCAACCACTGAAATAAGCGACAAGTTGAGCAAAGACCTGAAAAAACGCGGATTTAAATTCGTAGGTTCTACCGTGATCTATGCGCATATGCAGGCTACGGGAATGGTGAATGACCACGAGGAGGATTGTTTCAGGAATAAGGAGGTGTAGAGAAACCCTACCAGGGTTTCTCTACGTCAGAAATTCCAAAAATTCTTTCCTCGATATTTCTTCCGCCCCCAGGCTTTCCAGATGCGGGGTATAAATTTGGCAATCTATCAGCTTAACTCCTTCCTCCCTTAATTTTTCGACCAGTTTTATAAATCCGTATTTTGATGCATTGCTGGCAGTTGCAAACATGCTTTCGCCGCAAAAAACTTTTTTGTCTTTCAGGTAAATTCCGTAGAGGCCGCCCACCAAATTTTTTCCGTCCCAAACCTCAACAGAATGAGCGATTCCCAGCCTGTGCAATTCAAGGTAAGCTTTTTGTATTTCTTCGGTGATCCAGGTGCCAGCCTGACCTTCCCTCCAAATGTTGGCGCAATTTTCAATAACGGCCTTAAAATCCCGGTTAAAAGTAACTTCAAAAGCCTTGTTTCGAAATAACTTTTTCATACTTTTTGAGACTTTCAGCTTTTCGGGAAAAAGCACCATCCTTGGATCCGGGCTCCACCATAAAACGGGTTGGGAAGCGTCGTACCAGGGAAAAATTCCGTGGTTATATGCATCTACCAGGCGTTTTACAGACAATTCTCCGCCAATGGCAAGCAGGCCGTCATCATCAGCAGTTTCTACCGGAGGGAACTTTTGATATGAACTGAATTTTTCCACTTTTGAAAGCTGTTAGAAAATTAAAAACAATAGAACGTCACAGAAAAAAAGCTTAGCCTCATTTTATTGAAACTAAGCTTTTTATCAATTTTTTATTCCTCTTTCAGAAGATAGTAGGCCTTTGTTTTTAAAACGGAAGATCGTCAAAATCTTCATCGTTTAAATCCTTTGCAGGCTCAAATTGATCTGCCGGTGGCGCTACATTTGGTGCCCCCGGATTTCCTGCGGCTTCTAAATTTTCAATTCTCCAACCCTGAATAGAGTTAAAATATTTTGCCTCTCCCTGTGGATTTACCCATTCGCGGCCTTTTATATTCACCCCGATCTTCACCGGCTGACCCACCTTAAAATTATCCAAAAGATCTGTTTTGTCCTGAACAAACTCAACCATTATGTGTTGAGGATATTGCTCTTCGGTAGTCACTACCAATTCTCTTTTTTTAAACCCATTGGCTCCAAAAGTTTGGGTTTCTCCAATTAATTTAATCTTTCCTTGTACTTCCATTTTAATGTTTTTTTGCTAATAATAATTTCCAGGCTTTAACTGGTTCTTCCTTTTCTAAATATAATTGCGCTTGTAAATGAATTTTATCTAAATCTCCGGTTTTCAATATTTCTAAAGCACCTGGTTCCTGCCGTAAAAATACTTTAATTTCTTCTTCTGAAGGCAAAATCTCCACATTACCCAATTTTCCAAGGTCATTGCCCGTTAAAATCCGGCTATTCCTGATTTCCTGCGGAATTACATCCACTCCAATTCCAATTGACGAAAGGGGTTTTGGAACTTCAAACATTCCCATTTTTGCACGGGTGTACCAATTGCCACCCATCCTTGCAACCTGATCTATTTTATGCTGATCAATATGTCCGTCTTCATCTAAAACAGCTTCGTCAATATGCATTTTCACCACCTCGCAAATCACCAGATTTCCTGCGCCGCCTTCATTTCCCAATTCGACAATTTCGCGAATCTTACATTCAAACTGAACCGGAGATTCGGCCACCCGAAATGGTTTCACCACGTCAGATTTAAGCATCGTAAAACCCGCTTTTTCAAACTCGTTCACTCCTTCAGCATATTCAGTGCTGGAAAGCGACATTTGCTGAACCATGTTGAAATTTACAATATTTATTACAACTTCCTTCGTCGCCTTTGCATTTAAATAGGTGTGCTTCACAGAATTATCCCGTCCCCTTCTGGCAGGTGAAAAGATTAAAATTGGTGGATTTGCACTAAACACATTGAAAAAACTAAAAGGCGATAAATTGGGCTTTCCGTTTATGTCTACCGTACTCGCAAAAGCGATAGGTCTTGGCCCAACAGCACCCAACAAATACTGATGCAGCTTTCCTGTACTAATTTCATTTGGATCAATAGATAGCATTGCGCAATTTTTGACAAAGGTAACAAATAGCCTTAGGAATGAAAAACCCGATCACAACAATAATATTAACATAAAACGGTTATCTTTAGGTCTTCATTAAATTGGTTTCATGATATTCACAGACGAACGAAACTTTGCCCGTTGGTTTATTATAATTTCTTCTTTACTAATTGTAGGACTTATTTTATGGAATACTTCCATTTTTTTTGAACGTCTAAAACAGGATGAACGGGAAAAAATGGAAATTTGGGCCGCCGCACAAGCTTTTCTCGACAAGGCCGATGAGGATACCGACATTGCTCTCACCCTCCAGATCTTAAACAAAAACACAAGTATTCCAACCATTTGGGTTGATGAAAACGGGAAGATTATCGACGGGATGAATATTTCGCCGGAAACCCGTAATAGCCCTGAAAGACTCCGGGACTACCTAAACCTGCTAAAGGAGGAAAATGAACCTATAGAAATGGTCCTTGGAAAAAACCAGGTCCATAAAATTTATTACGGTGATTCTCCTCTGCTTACCAAAATCAAGTATTACCCTATCGGTCTGCTGTTGATCATTTTTCTGTTTATTGGAGTGGTTTATTTTTTCTATACTACTACAAAATCCAGTGAACAAAATAAGCTTTGGGCAGGAATGGCAAAAGAAACGGCACATCAAATTGGCACTCCGCTGTCTTCCCTAATTGGTTGGACAGAAATTCTGAAGGAAGAGAACGTGGATAAATCCTATATTTCAGAAATTGAAAAGGATATTGAGCGCCTGCTCACTATTACCGATCGTTTTTCCAAAATAGGCTCTGCTCCCATCTTGTCTAAAACTGAGATCATTCAGGTTACCAAAGAGAGTTTTACTTATTTGAAATCCCGCAGTTCAGACCTTATCGACTTTCAAATCTCCACTCCATATTCCCCTATTTATGTCAATTTAAATGCAACTCTTTACAGCTGGACCATAGAGAATCTGGTAAAAAATGCAATGGATGCCATGCGTGGCAAGGGGAAATTGAGCATTGAAATTAAACAAGATTCAAATTGGGTATTTATCTATATTAAAGATAACGGGAAAGGCATTTCAAAAAACAAACATAACCTGATATTTGAGCCGGGATACACCTCAAAAAAGCGCGGTTGGGGCCTTGGATTATCCCTTGCAAAAAGAATTATAGAAGAATATCACAAGGGAAAAATACGGGTATTTCAAAGTGAACTAAATAAGGGCACTACGTTTCAAATCGCTCTGAAAAAGCTTAATACCTACTCATAATTTCCCTTAGATCTTCCGGAATATTATAGGTGCTTTGGGAATTGAAATCAAAACAAACGGCAACATCCCTTCCTTGTGCGCAAATTTCATTATTTTCATTTAAAATGATGTGATCTATCCCAAAACTGGAGTTTTTAAGATATGCCAACTTTGTTTTTACAATTGCACTTCCGGGATAATAAAGGGATTTTTTGAAATCACAATGAGAAGAAACGATCATAGGCCCGCGATTGGTTTCTTCATATTTTTTTGACAAGCCTGTTGTCTCCCAAAAATTGACGCGCCCGGATTGCATAAACCTCATAAAGGTAAGGTTGTTGACATGTTTATACATGTCCAGATCACTCCAGTCTATTCGAAGTTCTAAACTCAGTTTAAATTCCGAAAGCTCCATTACATATTGGCTTTTATCTGCTCGGCCAGCTTTTGCATCCGGTCCTTTGGAAAATTAAGTTTATTGGAAAAATCCATGTCCTTCATGCTGTTTAAAGGGATCAAATGTACGTGTACATGAGGCACTTCCAGACCGACCACCGCCATTCCAACGCGTTTGCACGAAACAGTTTTTTCCAGGGCAATGGCCACTTTTCGGGAAAATTCCATCAAGCCCGCGTAAGTAGAAGGGTCAAGCTCAAAAATTTTGTCGGCTTCTTTCTTGGGGATACAAAGTGTGTGCCCTTCAGCATTGGGATTAATATCCAAAAACGCCAAAAACTGATCTGTTTCCGCTACTTTATATGAAGGGATTTCCCCGGTAATGATCTTTGTGAATACGCTTGCCATGGGTTTGTGGTTTGTGGTTTGTGGTTTGTGGTTTGTGGTTTGTGGTTTGTGGTTTGTGGTTTGTGGTTTGTGGTTTGTGGTTTGTGGTTTGTGGTTTGTGGTTTGTGGTTTGTGGTTTGTGGTTTGTGGTTGTCTGTAGGGACGCACGGCCGTGCGTCCCTACAGACAACCACAACTATTTATTCCCTCCAGATTTCCAGGATTTCGAATTTCACGTTTCCGCTAGGCACGATTATTTCGGCTATATCACCAACTTGTTTACCCAAAAGTCCTTTCCCTATTGGAGAATCTACCGAGATTTTTCCGGTTTTTAAATCGGATTCACTTTGGGCTACCAGCTTATAAGTCACTTCCATATTGTTGGTCAAATTTTTAATTTTAACCATAGAATGCACCAGGGCCTTAGATTCATCGAGTTGAGATTCGTCTATAATACGCGCATTGGAGGCTACTTCTTCCATTTTTGCAATACGCATTTCCAGCATGCCTTGAGCCTCTTTTGCGGCATCATATTCAGCATTCTCACTTAAATCGCCTTTATCCCTGGCTTCCGCAATTGCCTGGGAGGCTTTAGGCCGTTCAATATCCCTAAGCCTGTTAAGCTCATCTCTCAACTTTTTTAAACCTTCAGGTGAATAATAAGATACTTTGCTCATAACTTCATCGTTTAACAATTAAGGTTTGAGGAATTTAATCCTTCATCCTCAATATTAATATTTATTTTTGTGATTGATAAATTACCGTAATCCTCCAGACATAGGATGTCGGATTTTGGTTCAACCTAAAAGACATTTTTGTGTTCGATTTAAATTTTATCCCTAATAATAAACAGAAAAAATCCCATGCACGACGGGATTAATAGAAACAAATATAATAAATTTAAACCTTGAAAGCAATTAAATTCTTTAGAGTTAAAACAGTAAAAATGATTAAAAAAATAATTTTATCACTGGTCCTGATGGCTGCCACTATTTCCTGCGCGACAGACGATGGGCTAAGCAATGATAACCCTTATCTGATTGACGTGAGCTTTAGGATGGACCTGAATTTGAGTTTGCCGGAATACAATAGCCTTAACTTTCCAGGGAATAGCTATTACACCAATAATTATGGAATAAACGGGGTTGTTGTATATAATATCAACAATACCCAATATACAGCTTTTGAATTGAGCGATCCCAACCATCCGCTAACCGAATGTTCTACATTAAGCGTGGAAGGAATCCTGGTTACTTGCAACTGTAACGATGGAAACACCTATAATATCCTAACGGGGGAGCTTATTGAAGGTTCGGGTCAATATTCCTTAAAGCCCTACAGGGTTAGAAGGAACGGAAATGTGTTGGAGGTTTTTAATTGATTTTTTTAGGATCCTTCGAAAATAAAATAATGAAGCCTTTCTTTTTTAAGGGTCTCAAAAAAGAAAGGCTTCATCAGCTTTAAAATTTCAATGTAATCCCTGCCAGAAAATTTATTCCAGCTTGCGGATAATAACCTGCACCTTCAATGGTAGTAATAGTTCCTGGGTCTGAAAAATCATCGTCATAGGTATAGAAATAACCGTTGGACACATATTTTACATCAAAAATATTATTGACCAATCCGGAAAGAACAATCGATTTGAAAACCGGGATATTTTTCAATTCATAATAGATATTTAAATCGTTTACAAAGAAGCTATCCAGGATCGAGGCTTCGCTATCTATATTTCCCATATACTGTTCCCCAACATATTTGGAAAGAAATCCTATTTGAAAATTAGGGGTTGGAAGAAATATTAACATATTTGACGCGACAATTTCCGGGGAGAATGAAATATTGGAGGTTCCCAACTTCCTTAATTCCCCATTGACGGAAGCCACAAAATCCCTGTTCTTGTTTGAACTCAGGGCAATATTTGGCATTAGTTTCCATTTTTCGGATAATCGAAGTTCGGCATCTATTTCTATTCCCAAACGGTAACTGCTGCCACTCGTAGTCCTAAGCGGCGACCCAACATCATTTAACTCTCCTGAAAGCACCAACTGGTCTTTGTAATCCATATAAAAAATATTGGAGTTAAGCTTTAGCCTTTCAGAAGCAAACCGCCAGCCCAACTCAAAATCGTCTAACTTTTCGGGGGTTGTAATTCCTTCTTCAAAATCGTTCCTGGAAGGTTCCCTGTGCGCTTTTCCGTAATACGCATAAAGCTGATTTGCAGGGTTTATTTGAAAACTCACCCCAGCTTTTGGGTTGAAAAATTTAAAATTTTCATTTACGTCTATAGGTACAATGGCCGAGGTAATCCCCGCAGTTTTATAGTTTACAAACCTGCCCTGAAGATCGGCGAAAACCTGCCACTGTGCATTAATTCTAAAAGTTGCTTTTGAAAAAACGGTAAATTCATCTTTTGTGGCATCACTAAAATAATACCTGTCCCTTATTTCTGAATCGCCTGCAAATCTGGCCCAGATCACTTCTCCGTAGTGATCCCCCTTATACGTGCTGAAAAATGCGCCCGAATTAATTTCAAGTTGATTATTTTTATACCTGGCATTGGCATTTATCACATAAAAATCATTGTCCAGCCAGCGGCGGCGGATCAAATCGGTTTTATCTATAACTTCCCCACCAATTTCAATGGGCGTAAAATTGTACGTTGAAAAATTTTGGTCTTCTTTATATTGCTCAAAAAAGCCCCGGCCATAGGTATAATTCAGCCCCAGATTTGTGGACCAGTTGTTATTGTAACGCTGGTTCCAGTGCAACTGATAATGATCCTGTTTATAATCGTCTACTTCATTGTCGTAAAACCGAAGGTTTCCATTGAAATCTGTGTACATCCCGGCGGAATTGAAAGTCCTGTTTGTTTCAAGGGTTTCCTTATCTATTCCATTCCACGCCTGATATGTCAACTCGTGCCCTCCAAAAGTGAGGGCTTTTATCAGGGTATTCTCATCGACATAAGAAGCCTGAAGAAAATAAGATTTCAAATCGGAAGAAGCCCGGTCTATATATCCATCAGAAGCTATTGCCGAAAGTCGGCCGGTAATTTCTATATGATCGTTTAGGAGTCCGGTGCCAAATTTCACATTATGCTTTCTTGTATTGAAAGAACCAAAGGAATTTGAAACTTCCGCATAGGCCTCTTTTGAAACGGCATCGGTAAGCAAATTAAGGCTCGCACCAAAAGCCCCGGGACCATTGGTGGAAGTCCCAACTCCGCGCTGCAACTGCAAATTTTCAATTGAAGATGTGAAATCCGGAAGATTTACCCAGAAGGAACCCTGGCTTTCGGAATCGTTGAACGGAATTCCATTCAGGGTGACATTTACACGGGAATTATCGCTTCCACGAACGCGAATGGAAGTATAGCCCACGCCAGCACCTGCATCGGAGGTACTCACCACCGAAGGCAAATAATTCAATAATAAAGGAATGTCCTGACCCAGGTTGCGCTTTTTTAATTCCTCTTTATCAATATCCGAATGTGTTACCGGGGAATCGGCATCTACGCGAATTGCCTGCACCAGGACCTCATCCAGCAATTCAGGCGGAGTGCCAATAGTATCCGTTTCTGATTTTTGTGAAAAACCAAGTGTTGAAATCAACAACAAGGCTGGAAAAATAAATAAATGCTTCATTCGTAATAAATAAATTTATACGAATAAAAGGGGCAATTATTCTTTTGATTAGTTAATAGTTTAAAAAAAACGCATAAAAAAACCCTGATTAAATCCTTCATTCCGATTTAACAGGGGGTTCTATACTTTTGAGCGATACATTAAAGTATCTTTTTCCCTTGGCAGCATTACCTGCCCAGGTTCGTTGGGTATAATCTCAGTCTCGTCCTGAACTTGTTCCAGAATCTGACACCCCTTTGAGATATGGCACAAATGTACCAAGGTTTTTTTGATTTTTAACGTAATTATGGGATTTTAAAAGAAATGGCGTAATTTTGGCAATATTTTTTTTATGAAAAATGCGAAGCGATCCATCACCTTAAAGGTCATTATAGGATATTTGCTGGTAGCAGCCCTTGCAGCCGTAGCCGTATGGTTTATTTATTCCCAGGTGGTGAAATTTTCAAGCCTTACGCAATCCAACAGCCTCAACAACCAACAATTGCTTTTGGTGAGTGAAATAGCTACCGACTTATACGAAACAGAGAGCACCGGCAGGCGATTTATCCAATCTGGAAACACCACAGATCTAAACAGATATTCCGCCCAAATAGACAGCATTCAAATAAAAATTGATTCCCTGAGAAATACTTATGCCGATACGGTAATGAAGGCTGAACTGGATAGTATCACCACACTTTTATCCAAAAAAAGTGAGAACCTGGAGGAATTGTTGAAATTGCGATCCCAGGATGGAAATACAAGTTACTATGCCCAGGTAATTAAGGAGCTTCAAAAAACGGATCCCTCTTTTGGGGAATCAAATTACGACACCCGGTTTGCTGACCTGGAACCGCATCAACGCCGCGTTTTAATTCAATTGCTGGAATTTTCAAAAGATGAGAATCGGGAACAACAGTCAAATGTTAGTTCAGATTCCCTGATAGCCTCCGTAAAAAAAGTGTTGAGCGAACTCGAACAGGAAAACCAGAAATTCCGGGAGATCATCAATAAGAAGGAAAATGAATTGCTCGATAATGATATTGTACTGAATGAGCAATTGAGAAATCTGCTTACTGAAATTGAACTGGAAGAGCGGCAAATTTCCTTATCACGAGTTGAAAATTCCCAGATCCTGCTGGAGCAAGTATCCCGAACTATTATTATAGTGGGAATAGCCAGTATTCTAATTATCCTATTGTTCCTGTTTTTAATAGTTAGTGATGTTTCTAAAGGCCAGAGATACCGAGTAAAACTGGAAGAAGCCAAATTGTTCACAGAGGCTTTGATGCAGCGCAGGGAACAATTCATGTCCACCATCACCCACGACCTCAGATCACCCTTAAATACGGTTATTGGATATACCGAGTTGATGAAAAAATCGGGCCTTAACACCAAGCAGGAACATTATCTTGGGCATCTCAAAAAGTCATCAGAATTTATTCTTCACCTGGTAAATGACCTGCTGGACTTGTCAAAACTGGAAGCAGGAAAGATGGGAGTTGAAAAACTGCCCTTCAACCCTAAAAATCTTTT
>Ga0307486_1002563_pt1 | contig 12590 bp, 14 predicted proteins | sample CBIW02metaG_FD_203663 | JGI IMG/M metagenome (GOLD analysis project Ga0307486, IMG submission 203663) | Sea-ice brine microbial communities from Beaufort Sea near Barrow, Alaska, United States - CBIW 0.2 | ecosystem: Environmental > Aquatic > Marine > Coastal | place: USA: Alaska | collected... | reverse complement strand
ATGCAGTAGAGGCATACCCAGCATAATTTAATCAATCAATTAACTAAAAGAGAAGGGGAGTATTTTTAATAACTCCCCTTTATTTTTAAGGAGGCAAAATGAAAGAAATTTTTACTACGTTTCTACATAGTTTTACGTACAAAAAAGGTTCTATAGTTGCTCTCAGTATCCCTACCAGTTTTGGAATAGAAGTATTTGTTAGGGGAGAAAGTTTTTTTGGTATTAGTTTAGGGTTAGTCTTAGTTCTTTCCGCACTTATTACTGTTGATTTTATTACAGGCTTAGCAGCCGCCAAAGTCAAAAATATACCTGTGGAGTCAAAGCTTTTAGCCAAGACATTTTATAAGTGTCTTATTATATTTTTGTTTTTTTGGGTATTATTTGAGGTAAATCTTGAAGTAGCAGCCAATGTAAAAGGAGACAATGAACCAATATCAAATTTTGTTTATCAGAATGCAGGAGCGTTTATAGCTTTTATACGAACATTTATGTTTATTTTAGTCACCTTTCGAGAGTGGATAAGTATAGGAGAAAATTCTGAAAAAATTGTTGGACAAAAATATTACATTTTCTCAGTTACTGAAAAACTATTTGGAGTTATAGAAAGAAAATTTATGACTAAGATAGAGAGAGAACTTGATGACTTTGGAGTAATAAATAGAACTGAGGAGGATAAAGAGGAAACACCCAGGAGAAGAAGGAGATGAAAAAAAGATTAACAAATGAGGATTTTCAATGGGCTGCAAAAGAAATAGGTTGCAGTATAGCAGCTATTAGAGCAGTTGATGAAGTTGAAAGTAGAGGAGAAGGTTTTAATAAAGACGGCTCCCCTAAGATTTTATTTGAAGGTCATAAATTTCATAAATACACAGAAGGGAAGTTTACAGGAATAGAAGAATATAAAGATATTAGTTATACAAGGTGGACTAGAAAATGGTATGCAACAGGAGCTAATTCTGAAATAAGACAACAAAAAGAATACTTAAGGTTTGAAAGAGCTGCTAATTTAGATGAAGCCGCAGCTATAAAATCTACAAGCTGGGGAAGGTATCAAATCATGGGCTTTAACTACAAGTTAGTTGGGTTTGATGATATATTTACTTTTTACTATGCCATGGGTGACAATGAGTTAGAACACTTAATATCTTTTGTGGAATATATATTTAGCACAAATTTACAAAAAAGTCTTATTAATCAAGACTGGGAGACCTTCGCTAGACTTTATAACGGGGAGGGAAATATTTCTGTGTACGCACCTAAGATGGAGAGGGCATTTAAAAAATACAGCAATGTTTAGAACAATGAAACATGTACTGATAGCCGTAGGAACATTATTGATCCTATTGGCTTTTTTTAAGTTAACTCAAAATTACTACCGAGAAGAGATAAGGGCTGCGAAGCAAAAAACAAAAGTCCAATTATTAAGGAATAGCAAACTGGTCAAAGTTGCAGAAGGGCAATATGAAAAGTTGGTTGCAGATACGCTTACAAAAAATCAACTCAAAAGGATAGTAGACAGTTTAAAGATAAAGGTAGATAATCCAGTAATAGTAGAAAGGATTATAATAAAGTATAAGGATGTACAGACAGCTATTGAGGATATAACTGTTCAAGATAGTATAGTACAAGTAGTAGATTATTATCCAAATAAAAGTAATCCTTATATAACTCATAGGTCTAAAGTAAACACACTTACAAAAAAAGGAACGGGTGATTTTTCATTTGGGAAACTTCCGATATCAGTAGTAGTAAGTGAAGAAGATGGTATTTACAAAGCAAGCTTAAAAGCCCCAGATTTTGTAGAGTTAGAGAACTTTGATTTTCAAGCTACGCCATTAGAGCCTGTAGAAAAAGATAATTGGGGGACACTTTTAGGAGCAGGGTATATTCAAAATTTCACTGAGAAAACACATGGTATAGGAATAAGCGGTGGAATACGGTACAGAAAGATTTATCTCTTAGGAACAGTTCAAACAAATAGCACAGCAGGATTAACCTTATTAATAGAATTTTAACTATGGCTTTAGATTTTGAGATTATAAAAACAGACGACCCAAAAAAACTTATCATAAGTGACTCCTCAGATTGGACAGGTTTAGGCGTAGCACAAATAGAAATTCTACTCCCTGATTGCTTAACACCAGAGGTTTTAACATTTAATAAAAACATAATAAACACTTTTTACTTTACAGACTTAGCTTTAACCGTTGAAGAACTACCTGATGGTATGTATACTATCAATTTAAAAGATTTTGAAACCACTGTAAATTTGAGTAAAGATTACCTAAGGACAGCTAACCTAAGGTTGGAAATAGATAAACTGTATTTAAAGTGTTTTAATAAATATGATTTTATATCAGAATATTTTGTAGAGAGTATATCAAATATAAACCTTTATCTGGAAGCGGCTTATGCCAATGTAAGAAATGGAGACACAAAAAGAGCAGTTTCTTTTTACTTAAAAATAAGAGATAAAGTAGACAGTTTTTTAAGATGCAATACCTGCGAATAATGAGCGCACAAACTATAAATCCATTAGAGACAGCAAAACTACTTACAAAGATAGATACTACTTTAGTATCAATGGCAAATAGCCTTTATGTAAAAGAAAGATTTGACATAGGAGAAACCTATTGTCAATTTGATTTTGCAAAACTACTGCAATTAAGAAGATTAATTGAAAGTGAGGATACAATTATTCAGGAAGATGTCAAAGCTATTCAAGCCCTTTTAACCCGACTTCAAAACAACTACTTATAAGATGGCCTATAATGCAACAATAAACGATGAGGGAGCTTGTACCACCCCTTCCTTAACAAAGGTAGAAGTTATAGGGAACACTATAAGAGTAACTTTTACAGACGGTACTATAAAAGAGGATACTTTGCCTCTTGTAGATTACTCTGGGGATATTTCGGGAAAAGCTGATTTAGAACATTATCATGTGCTAGCAGATATTACTGACTTTGATGGAAGTGTATATGCAACAGCAGCACAAGGAGCTAAAGCTGACTCTGCAATTCAAGCTGGGGCTAATATTTCTGCATTTGTAAATGATGCTGGATATCTTATAAATACAGACATAGCAAGTTTTTCTTCACACCTTATAGACTATGTTAACCCACATCGAGTAACAGCTACACAAGTAGGTTTAGGAAGCGTAAATAATACTGCGGATACAGCTAAGCCCGTATCTACATTACAACAAACTGCCATAACAGGTGCTATCAATACAGCGAAGTCTTATACAAATTTAGTTGGCGCTACAAAAGTAGACAAAGTAACTGGGAGTAGGCTTATTACCATTTTAGAAGGGGATAAACTGGCAAAATTTGATGAAGAGCACTATAGAGTACCAGTAGCAACTTTAGTAGTATTAACAGCTTTATTAGAAGTCAATCTATTTGACAAAGAAAGAAGATATGTGGCTGCTGAGGGCAAGGATTATTTTTACGATGCACTAGCAACATCAGGAGATGCAGCACCAAACGATCAAACAGTAGGAATAGGATTTTGGAAAACTTCGGTAGCTACTGGAACCAGTAGTTATGAGTGGATACTTAGAACAGGGGGAGTTTTTAGAAAGACTGTTATTACTGGAACTATAATAGATTTTAAAGCATCGGGACTTTTAAGTGTAACTTACACAGCAGAGGGAATAATTACCTATTCAACCACAGCTACTCAAAACTCTACAGATGCTAATTTAAGAGATCGTACAACACACACTGGTACACAATCAATAAGTACAATCACAAATTTACAACAAACATTAGACACTCTTATTATACCTGTAGCAAACCAAACAGCGTATGATAATTTAGCATCAGCAGGAACTAACGTAGCAGGAGCTCTTTATTTAATCCCTTGTTAATATGGCCTTTATAATAGACAATACTGAATATTGCAAAGCTTATATAGATGGAATAGAATATTGTGCTGGCTATATAGATGGAGTAAAAGTTTTTGGATGTGTAGTTGATACACCACCTACGGTTGTCGACTCAGTAGCAAATTTAACAAGTAATATTTTCACGTTTTCAACTGCATCCTTTACCAATGGATTCGCAGATACAGGTGGGGATAGTTTTGAGAGAGTATATATTGAGGCTTTACCTATTGTAGGAACTTTAAAATTATTTGGAAATCCTGTAACTGTAGGAACTAATTTCTTAGCGGTAAACGCATCAGGACTAAAATTTCATTTGGACGATAAATATTCAGTTTATAATTTTATAATATATGAGTATGAGAAAAGTATAACCCTAATTGTAGCAGAAAAAAAAGACCTTGGGTATAATTTAACTAGTAATATTGATGGACTTCTTACTTTCACTAATTCAACTAATTCATCAGATGTTATATCTATTCAAGGAGTAGAAAAGAACAGTTCTTTTATGAGCACCTCTTTTAGAATCACAGACGATAGTGTATTTAAAAGCAAAAGTAATTTAGCAGATCACAATTTAAATACTACAGCTACCAATATAAATATAGAGGCGGTATATGAAAACTTACCTCCTACTGTAGGAGATACATTTGTTGCAGTAGAACCAACTGGAATAGTTACATATACTGTAGCAGACTTTACCACTAAAAGCTCCCCTAATTATAGTGATCCTGAAAATGATGATGCTTATGAAATGCTTATTGTATCTCTACCTGAATATGGTAAGTTACAACTTAGAGGCGTTGATGTAATAATTGAGCAAATACTATCTTTTGCAAATGATATATCTGTTGGGGAATTAAAATATGTACCAGATTCTACAAGGCTCGAAACTTGGGAAGAATGGCATTCTAAAATAAGTGATTACGGTTCTAAAATATTTGTGTACTAATGGGTAAAAACGGAATTAACATATTAACAGGGAGAATTGTTGAGTCTTTTAATAATCAAACGGGGGCAGTAACAGTACCTCTGTTAACAACAGCGATATTTAATGCGACCACACCAAGTATACTAGAACTCAGAGATCAAGACGGTGATTTAATTACAAGCGTTACAATTAATACAGAAAACATAGGTGATTTTACTACTCTTACTCAGGACAACAAGATAAGAGTAATTACCATTGACCCTCTTGACTTAACTACTGTAGATGAACAAGGGGTACTAGACTATTTAAATGTAGGTATAACTATAGGAGATAAAGAAGTAGTTATAGTAAATGTCATAGGACTTTATAAGTACTTCCTTACTGGAATAGGTGTAGGTAGTTATGGGGGTGCAAATCCATTAATAGTTGCAGGAAATCTTTTAATATTTGATATTTCTTTAGCATATACCCCAGCCAATGATGCAGAAGTAGTCAAAAAAGACGGTAGCGTAGCTATGACAGCTCCTCTACGGTTTACTCTATTAACAGACCCTACAGCTCCTGTAATCACCAATATTGGAACGGCAGGAACTGGAGCAGTTGCGGAAGTAGCTAGTTTAAATATAACAGCAGCCCCAACTGCAGATGGAAATGTAACTGTAGGATTAAACGGAGTTTCTGTTAATGTAGCTGTAACTAAAGGGGCTACAGAGGTTTCTTCATTAGTTATTACGGGAACAGTTACCACCGCAGGAAGTGTAGATATTTCTCTAAATGGGGTGATAACTTCGGTTGCAGTTGCTTTAAATGACACTAATATACAGGTTGCTGACAAAATAAGGGCAGCGGTTTTCACAGGATGGACTACAGGAGGAACCGCAGCAACCGATACAGTTACTTTTACCTCAAATACAGTAGGTGTTAAAACAGACACAACGTATTCTGTAGGTACATCAGCAGGAGCTACAGGAGCAGTAACAACTACCACGCAGGGGATTGATGCAGACACAACTACTACGGTGGCAACCAAAATAAGGGCAGCGGTTTTCACAGGATGGACTACCTCGGGTACTACTACGAATGTAACTTTTACGGCAACTGCCACAGGAGCTAAAACAGATGCTACTTATTCTGCGGGAACTACAGGCGCAACAGGTACAATAACCACCACTACACAAGGAAAGACGGATACTATTGCAACTTATAATTACTATATAGTAGCGGAGGATTCTTTAGGACGTAAAACCCTAGTATCTCCCGTAGGAACTACCACCACAGGAAACGCGACTTTAAGTGCTACTAATTACAATAAAATTGACTGGGTTATAATAACAGGAGCTATTAATTATTATGTGCTTAAAGGAACTACAGGTACTTTATTAGCTATAGCTACTACGAATACTTTAAATGATATAGGGCAAGCCACTTCAATATTTACGCCACCTACTAGAAATGCTACTGTAGATGCTATAAATAACAATGAAGCAGTTACTAAGGGGCAATTTGATGCCAATGATGCAGAGGTGGTGAAAATTGAATATCCAGCATACATATTCGATGGATATAAAGAATATAGTAGTGAAAATTCTATCTCTGAATCTCATTTTACGGGAATGTCAAATGGCAATATCCTAATGATTTATAGAAGTTCTAATGCTTACAACTGGCATATTGGTAATGACGGGTATATAGCTGGGAGAATTAGTGGCGACCAAGGAAAGAATTTTGGTAATGAATTTACAATTTTTGATAACGAATATGACAATAGAAATTCTCTTACAGCATTATTACCTGATGGAAGAGTAATAGTCCTTTTCCGTAATCTAAACTTTATTAGTTCTAGTGAATCGTATACTATTTCAATGAGCTACGTTACAAGCTCAGATAATGGATCTACTTGGAGTGCTAAGACAGATATCATAGATGATTCACAAGGTTCACACGCGCCACACGGTAAAGTGCTTTTTAGAGGAAATGACGTAGTTTTTACTACTTATGGAACGGATTTGACAGGGACAAGAAAAATATACCTATGGAAAAGTACTGATAGTTTTGCTACGCTACCTACTTCTACCACACTTATAACAGACCCAACAGGATTAGTTGCTGAGCCAATAATAGTTGATATACCGAATGGTAAGAGTATCTTATTTGCTAGGAATGGCTCTAGTGCAATAGGCGTAAAATCATTCTATCAATATAATTCTACAGATGGTGAAACTTTTACGTTCAAAGGAATGACCAACATTTATGATGATTTAGACCATTCGGTACAATCGTCTATTTATGCAATGTTGGACTCACAAGGCAGACTTGTAGTAGTATCTACTGAAAGAAATAGGATATTTTCCGTAGGATCAGATAGTCATAGAAATAACTCACTTAGAATATATATTCAAGACCCTTTAGATGTATATAATTCAGAATTAGCTTATAAACTAAAGCACGAGATACCAAGACCTATCCCTAATAATAATAGTTTTTATGGATATCCAAATGCAATTGAAGTTGATGAAGGGTTATTGGTGGGTATTTGTGATAAGTACTTTCCAGAACCGAATGATTCTCTGAATGGTTTTAATGAATCTAGTTCTATTTACACTTTTCTTTTGCGTCCTGTAGCTAATTCCGAAGAAGTGAAAGCTTTAGGGGTTGAAGATAACAAAGTACCAATTAAAAATGCGTATGGTCTTTTTGATAAAGTTGACTATGATACTGTTTCAGGATATAGAGGTATAGAAACTAAATTTGTTAGCAAATTCAATAAGTACAAGTTGGTATCAAATTTAACAACTTCTAATGATATAAAGTATGCATGGAAGGATTTATATTTAAAGGTTATAGCTAACACAACCATAGAACTTACTTCTTATCTCCACATTGCACATACAGAATTTGAAGGGGTTGTTGTTGGGAATTATACTCTTAATATCATTTCTGATGCTAATATGATTATCAATGGAGTTTCTGGAAGCAATTACTCTTTAACCAACGGACAATTCTTTAAAATCAAAATAATTAATAGTACAAATGCTTTATTAACTATTGGTGGTGGAGTAAACACTATTCAAATTAAAGATGATGCTACTTTTGATCCTGCAACACAAACAGGAACAGAGGTTATAACTTATACGATATGATTTACATAGGAGATAAAGAACTTAAAAGTGCTTATGTAGGTGATACCCCTGTAAAGATAATATACAGAGGTTCACAGATTATTTGGCAAAAAACTTTAGAACCTTCAGCATCTTTTTTAATTATAAGTCCTACTGAGGGTCAGGAGATATCAGGTGATCTTAATATTCAGTTAGAAGTTGATTCAAGCACATTACGGATAATATCACCAACCGAAGGACAGAAGGTATTAGGAGATTTAAACATTCAATTAGAATTACAATAATGGCAGGAATAAGAAAAATAACTATAAGTATAGACGGAAGCGAAGAATTTCCAAATTCAGCACTTCAAGAAATCTATACAGGTCTTTTAGAAGGCTCTCATACCTTAACAGCTAAAGCCTATAATGCTTCAAATACTTTAGTTAGTGAGGTAACAAGAAATTTTACGGTATCATCACTGTATGAAACTGAAACTACAGACTTTATGACCGCTACTTCTACTCCTGATGATGCAAACTCTTCTATTTACGCAGGACTTACAAATACTAATTGTTGGGATTTGCTAGATAGTGTAATTAAATACTTCAAAGCGAATAACGCTTGGAGCGAAATTATACATTGGCATCCTATGTTTGGAGGAAGTGCAGCTAAACACGCTTATAACGCTAAAGATGTAAATGCTTTTCAAATGAGTTTCTTCGGAAGTTGGGTTTTTAGTGCATCTGGAAATCAAGGAAATGGAACAAATACCTATGGAAGCTTAGGTTTTAACCCATCCGTTAATTCAGTAGTTACAAATGCAGGGTTTAGTATTGTTTATTTAAGTAATACAGATTCGGCAGGTACGTTAGGGTGTGGAGATATAGGCAGTAACAATTATTATATGCAACCAAATAGTGGGGGGAATTTTAGAGCTAGGATCGGTGATTTAAGTCCTGCTGCTGTAAGTCAAACAACATCTATAGGGATATATACAGCAAGTAGAAATTCAGCAATTTTGAAATCATATAAAAACAAAATAGAGATTCAATCTACTTCTGTAAGTGGCGGTTTACCTAATCTGGATTTTTATTATGGAGCAAGGGGTGGTACTTCAACTGGAACTTATGACGATAGGCTACAAGGCAGCTTAATAAACCATACAGGGATAAACCCTGTTATAATACAGGAAGGTCTTAGAATGTGGGAAGAAGGACTTGGAAGATTAACTATATAATTATGAAAGCATATAAAATAACAGTAGAGCAAAAGAACGAAATCGAGGATCAAAAGTCTGCACCAGCCCAGTACTTCAATCCTGTACAGGATATCAACGGAGACTGGTTTATTTTTGAAGCAGAGATGAATAGTGCAGTAAAAAATAAGGGTTGGGCAAGGGCTATTTTAGCAGACTTTGTACCACCTGAACCTGAACCAATAATTTAATATAATTTAAAATGAAAAACTGGTTTGACAGAGAACACCCGACTTGGGAAATATTCCTTTGGGTATTTAGCATCTTGATAGGAATTATTATAACCTCATTTTTAATATTTGAATAATGAAAAAACTACTCCCCTTATTATTATTTCTCACGCTGAATTTGAGCGCACAAACACAGGCTAAAATCCCCAGCCCTAATTAGTACAAACATTTAAAATATTAAGTAGGGTTTTTGGTCATCCTTACTTTAACAGGAGGAGGAAGCATATTGTTTCCTCCTTTCCTTGTTATAAACAGTTAATTAATGTATTTTCTATAACATTAATAAATAAGTATCTTTGCAGATATTTCCTCTTTTACTATGAAAAATTCAGAAACTGTATCTAAAGTCATAAATGCTCTCAAGTACTTAAATAAAGACGAGCATATAAGTAGAAGGTTTGTTCTTAACAAACTAAGGGAGAATGCAACAAATCTAATAGCTCAAAAATTAAAAGATAGAAGTCTATATAGGGAAGACAGTTTAGAAAGCTGGATAAACTGCCTAGAGATGGAAAAGATTGATTTAGTAAAATGTGATATTATAGAGTTCAAGACTTGTAAAGATTTAATGGTTTCCAAAAAAGAGCTCCCAGATATAATATATAGTAGATTTGGGGCAGGATTAACAAAGGTGTACACAATTGATGGAGAGAAAGAGTATGAGTATGTAACACTCATGCAATACAATTTAAATAAAAGAAGGAATAACAAAAGTAAGAAATTCTTTTATATTAAAGACAATCACCTTTACTTACCAGACAGCACTACGGAAAGAGTTAATTTCCCAATACTTACTTTAGAAACAGAAAAAATTCCAGCCTTAAATAGTTGTGATAATACAGTAAACTGTAATTCAGTATGGGACTATGAGTTTGTGATAAGCGATAAACTTTTACAGACAGTTATAGGTATTACCGTTCAAGAACTTGCACAAACCCATAAAAGAATACAAAGTGACGAAAACCCGAATTTTGATAGTCACATTAAAAGTAGTACAATACAGTAAATGGATAAGATACTACCACAAACAAGGATATTAGGGAGAGAGGGTTTTAAGTTTTACAAGCAGAACTGTAATAAAGCTTTAAGAAATAAAAAGATTCACAGGGACAATCACTCTCAAATAGTAAGTGCAATTTTTAGAAATGTTGCACAAAAGCTTCTTCACAATACAAGCGGGGTATTTTTAACTGGAATTGGATATTTTTGTATTATGATGTACCCTAAGAGAATGATGCTCAGGAATAAATACAGTAAGACAGGAGCTAAGCATTTAAATGTAGATACTGATTACAGAAACTACAGCCCTCAATGGATTTCAAAGATGTACCCAAGTTTCTTTTATACTTGGACATTAGATAGAACTTTTTCCGACACAAATATCAGAAGACCTTTAGCACAGTTACTCAGAGCAGGTAAAAAATACATAATGGAATATACTCTTGTAAGGTCACTTAAAGAGTCCAAATATAATAAGTAATGGAATTATCAGAGTTTATTGCAGAGATTAAAACCAGCATGAAGTCTTATGATGCTGCAAACCTTATAGATGAGATATCTATTCAAAATTGGGTAATAGACGAATTAAAAAGGTTTGGCGCAAATATTATGGATTTACAAAATTTTATACTCCATATTAAAAATGGACAAGCAAGACTGCCAGATAATTACTGGCACTTAAGAATAGCTGCAAGGGTAGATGCAGACAGGTATAAAAATTTAGACGGTAATGACGAGGATGTAAGATATTCAAGAGCTTTATATGATACTGTTGAAAGAGGAGCTGTATGGACACCAGAGGGAGAGTGTAAAGAAATAACAGAAAAAACCGTCACAGAGAGAATTTACATTAATAAGGATAGGATAGAGCTACATTATAGCAACCCAATTTTATTAAGAGTATCTAAAGGGGTTATTCAGAAGAAAGGTGATTTTAATTGCGTAAACCTTAGTAACACAATGGCTGCTAAAAGCCCTTTTACAGTAGTTATTAATAATAGAACAATACAGGCTAATTTCTCTGAGGGGGTAATTTACTTGCAGTATTATGGATTACTTGCAGATGATGATGGAAACATTATTATACCTGAGACTCAACACAACAGACTTAAAACATATTTAGAATACTATGTAAAGTATAAAATATTAGAAGACTTAATGCTTAACGGAGATGACAGGAATGTAGGAAGTTTAATGCAATTGTTTGACCAAAAAGCAAAACTACATTTTGAAAATGCTATGACAGAAGCGAAGTGGGAGTCCCTTAATTGGAAAGAAACCAGCAGAAAGTTAAAGAACCAGAGTAAAAGAAAAATGCGAGTTTTTGAAAATATGTTCCCAAGTATATAATCTATGAAGGATAACAGAACACTATCTTTAGGGAAAATGATGAATAGAGACTCATCTCCTTTTAATTTAAAGGAAACAGAGTATTCATTTGCCCTTAACACAATGTTTGAGAGTGAATCAGGAGACTCTTATAACCCCAAGAATGAATACAGTAATATACTTGCTGTAAAGTTCTCTGAGGGTTTCAAGGTTGTAGGACATAAAAATGATATTAATGAAGACAGAACCTTTTTCTTTTTAGCCAATCCTCTTACAAATGTTTCTGAAATTGGATATATTAAAAACTCTACTAGAAATGTAGTTGTAGATGATTCTATACCTTTAGAGGAGCAAACACAAGTGCCTTACTCTCAATTTGTAATTTTATTAAATGATAGTTTATCAAAGTGTTTAAATCTTGATGTGTATTTTCCAGTTAAGAAAATAGAAATAAAAAAAGAAAAACTTGGAACTACTTTATACTGGGTAGATAATAAAAACCCTGATAGGTCTTTTGTAGTAGAGAAAGTAAAAGGTTACATAAATGACGGTATTGTTAACTGTGACAAACTAAGAATAGATAAAAAACACATCTTACCTACTATTACCCCTATATCTATTGAGGCAGGAGGACAATTAGAAAGAGGAGTCTATGAATTCCTTATTACCTACTGTGATAAATTAGGTAATGAAATTGCTGAGTATGTTTCTATCACAAACCCCGTTCACATTTTTAATAATAATGACAGGGTTATTGCAACTACAGAACTTAATGACAAAACAAATCAAGCAATTAAATTATTAATTGAAGGTTTAGACACTCAGTACAAGTATTACAAAGTTGCAATCATTCAGA
>Ga0307486_1002559_pt1 | contig 12603 bp, 11 predicted proteins | sample CBIW02metaG_FD_203663 | JGI IMG/M metagenome (GOLD analysis project Ga0307486, IMG submission 203663) | Sea-ice brine microbial communities from Beaufort Sea near Barrow, Alaska, United States - CBIW 0.2 | ecosystem: Environmental > Aquatic > Marine > Coastal | place: USA: Alaska | collected... | reverse complement strand
TATCTTAAAAGAAGATCAGGCCCAAAATACCTGTATCTTTTCTACGGAATTTGCTTTGCGTTTGATGGGCGATGTGCAGGAATATTTTATAGAGGAAAAAGTACGGAATTTTTATTCGGTATCTATTTCAGGTTATCATATTGCCGAAGCAGGGGCAAACCCAATTACCCAGTTGGCACTCACGCTGTCAAACGGATTTACATACGTTGAATATTACCTGAGCCGGGGAATGGACATCAATAAATTCGGGCCGAACCTTTCCTTCTTTTTCTCAAACGGAGTAGATCCTGAATACGCGGTTATTGGACGGGTAGCGCGTAAGATTTGGGCGAAAGCCTTAAAACACAAATACAACGCCGACCCTCGGGCTCAAATGTTGAAATATCACATTCAAACTTCCGGCCGCTCCTTGCACGCCCAGGAAATTGATTTTAATGATATCCGAACAACTTTACAAGCCTTGTATGCAATTTACGACAACTGTAATTCCCTGCATACAAATGCTTATGACGAAGCTATTACAACTCCCACGGAAGCATCGGTGCGACGGGCTATGGCGATCCAATTGATCATCAACAAAGAACTCGGTTTGACCAAAAATGAAAATCCTATCCAGGGTGCATTCATAATTGAAGAGTTGACAGATCTGGTGGAAGCTGCCGTATTGCACGAATTCGACAGGATCAATGAAAGGGGCGGGGTTCTTGGCGCAATGGAAACCATGTATCAGCGCAGTAAGATCCAGGAAGAAAGCTTGTATTACGAAACCTTAAAACACAACGGGGAATTTCCAATTATTGGGGTGAATACTTTTTTGAGTTCGACAGGCTCTCCCACGGTTACACCGGGAGAAGTAATTAGGGCTACCGAGGAAGAAAAACAATACCAGATCGCTACCCTGAAAAATTTGCATCAGGCAAAAAAAGAAGATACCAAAAGTGTGCTGGAAGAGATCCAAAAGGCTGCGATCAATAATGAAAATTTATTCGAGGTTTTAATGGAAGCGACCAAAGTGTGTTCCCTGGGCCAGATAACTTCGGCTATGTTTGAAGTTGGAGGGCAGTATAGAAGGAACATGTAGGAAAAAAGTTAGAAGTACGAAGTTAGAAGTACGAAGTACGAAGTTGGAAAAAAGAGAATAGAATATAGAGAAAAGACTTTTGAAATAGGAAGTACGAAATGAAACATGAGTCAAGAGTCAAGAGTCAAGAGTCAAGAGCCAAGACTAAAAGAAAGGTAGAGGTACGAGGTTAGAAGTTAGAAGTGGGAAAAAAGAGAATAGAATATGGAGAAAAGACTTTTGAAATTTGAAGTTAAAAGTATTATGTAGTTCGACGAATCATTCTTCTCCTTTTAGGGTCGGGGTAAAACGGATCAAGAAGGTCGAACAAGATCCAAGAAACAAGACTAAAAGAAAGGTAGAGGTACGAGGTTAGAAGTTAGAAGTCGGAAAAAAGAGAAAAGAATAAAGAAAAAAGACTTTTGAAATACGAAGTTAGAAGTATTAAGTAGTTCGGGGAAGCGTTCTTCTCCTTTTAGGGTCGGGGTGAACCTGATCAAATAGGTCGAAAAAGAGGAAAGAAGATAGAGAATAGAAAAAGGACAGTTCTGTTTCGCAAAGTTGAAAGATAAATCTTCTTCTCGAAAAAGAGGAAAGAGGATTCAATATGTTGAAATAGGACTTTTTTCACTTTCAGTCCGTTAAGCAAACCGTTAAGAGCGCAAGTACTAATTTTGCGATCTTGGCGGTTTTTTTTATTTGCGTGCTTTGCGTGAGACCAGGAAATAAATTCAAAATCTCGAATTCCCAATATTCTCCAATCCCTTTTTTCAATTCAAAGGGTCATCAAAGGGATTTTCAAACGGAATATCATCATCTGGATCTTTGTCATCATAATTAACGCCCGGGGGATTAAATAAACCCCATCGATCTATTATGTAATCCCATTTATCAAAAGTTTTTACCCATTCAGCAAAGAGTACCCGAAATTCTTCAATTTCATTTCTCAAAAGTTCCAGATATTCTGTATCTGTGAAACCTTCAACCTTAAAACTGTTGCACTGCACATAGATTTGCCGGGCACATTTCCGTATAATTGCTGCGTTTTCCATCCTCAGGTCATATAACCCGGCTCCTGCAGCACCCGCAATTTTTGGAGGAATTTGCATTGCATCGGCCCGCATAAATTCGGCGGTAACTTTTAAATATTCATCTTCCTCCGGAACAAGATTTACAATCCGGTCAACTATTTCCAAAATCTCCATCGCTTTTTTAAAAAGCGGCATCTTTTGAAGCCTATCCCTATCCATTTTTTAATTTTGAATTAATTTCGCTTAAATATAGAATCTTTGTTCTCTAAAAACAAAATTCAACTTAGATTTGCAAAAAAAATAAGAACCAATTGACTAGCACATTATTGCTATATATTTATGGAAAATCTATGGTTATTTGCAATTGCAGTGTTTACCGGGTTCTTTGCCATCAATAGTCCGGCGGGAAATATTCCTATTTTTCTCAGCCTTACTAAACAAGCCGATAAACAGACTAAAAAGAAAATTTCCCGGAAAGCTACTTTCACAGCCTTTGTGATCGTTACCGGGTTTATTATTTTGGGAAAATATGTCTTTGATTTGTTTGGCATCACCATTCCTGCCTTTAAAATTACAGGGGGAATCCTGATATTTTTTGTGGGTTTTGAAATGATCAGGTCCCAGGAATCCAGTATAGATAATCAATCGGAGATCAATTTTAATGAAGGCATTTCCATTTCGCCTTTGGCAATTCCAATTTTAGCAGGTCCGGGAACAATTGTCACCGCGATGAACTTTACCACTAATGCCACTTATTTACAGCTTGCCATAATAGTTGTAATGCTAGGGTTAATAATGTGGCTTAATTACCTGGCGTTTATTTCCAGTGAATATTTGGTGCGGTATATCGGTAAAAACAAAATTACCGTTATCGAGAAGATAATGGGACTTATTATCGCCATTATTGGAACCAGTATGTTTATTGAAGGAGTGAAACTGGCGTTTTTTACAACCGAAACTATTTAATTTTCGCTTCGGTTAAGTTGAAGCTTGTAAAGCCATTCTGAAAACAAATGATCAAACTGATGGATCTCAGACCTGAGGATTGAGAGGAATTCTTTGTCCCTAACTCCTTCAAATTCAAGTTTTTTGCATCCTGACAGGATCCTGCTTACAGCTTTTCTTATTTGTTTGGCCCTTCTGAGTCTGAGCGATGGATTTGAAGTACATTGAACAGTGGCCAATCCCGGTGCCAGCTGTAATGAGTCGGAAACAATCTCCCCTGCGAATTGATGGTTGAAATTTTCGGAATAACCCATCTCCAGGATATTTTTGTTGTCGCTGATGCTACATGCAATGGCCCGGGAAACCTTAAAAATTTCCAATGCTTTATTATAAACGGGCAGGTTTTTAAAATCGGTAGCGTCAAAAGTACTCATTGCAATTTTTTTTGCTTCAATAGATATAAATTTACCAGGTTTAACCTGAGATCTTCTTTAGATTTTAAACTGAAAGTATATCTTTGGTTTAAATCCATCGGTTTAATATCAATTAAAATTTAAATATGCCTATAGATCAATTAAATTGGAAAATATTGGAAGCGCTTCAGGAAAATGCCAGGCAATCTTTTGCCGAAATTGGCAGAACAGTGGGGCTCACTTCCCCTGCGGTAGCCGAAAGGGTGAAGAGGATGGAAGATTTGGGAATAATTAAAGGATATAAGGCGCAGGTTTCTTATCATAAAACCGGACATCAGTTAAAAGCCGTGATCACACTTAGGGCGTTTATGGGGAGGTTAAAACCTTTTTTGGAGAAGGTAAAAGAATTTAAAGAGGTAATAAATTGCTACAGGATCACCGGAAACGAGAATATCATCATGGAAGTGGTGCTTTACGACCAGGCGCACCTGGAGGAGTTTATAGATAAGGTAATTACCTATGGGGAAACCAGGACACACATTATCCTATCTAATGTCGTGGAACACGGGCCTATAAAAAGAAGGGGTTAGAACACTTTTTTTTAGGAAGATTAAATTCTGTTTTGAAAGTTTTAGGAAAGTAAAATGATTCTTTTAGCGCATCTTTGAGTCTTTAGGGCAATTTCTATCCATCATTATTGCCACAAAGACACTAAAAACACAAAGGATCACAAAGCTTTTGTTGCAACTTTAAGGTGGATCTTTTCGAAAAGTAAGATGTGTATTGGCTATTAAACAAAATGAAACTGCCTAGGATTTTCTATAACTGAAGTATTCTTTATTAGAATTGATATCAAAACAAATCTTTACCTTGCAGTAATAAATTTTCAAGGTTTACATCTTAACCTGATGAATATCATATTATAAATCTTTTTGAAACCACAAATTTGCACGCAATAAAAAATTAAGATGACAGATGTTTCTTCTTGTTTCCATTGCGGTGATCCCTGTGAAGCCGATGCAATTGTTTTTGACGAAAAAAACTTTTGTTGCAATGGCTGTAGGATCGTTTTTGAGATTTTTTCTGAAAATGATCTGTCGGGATATTACAAATTGCAGAATTCCCCCGGAGCCAGTCCGAAAGAGATGGAAGGCAAGTACGATTTTCTGGATAATCCTTCTATTGCCGATAAACTGTTGGAATTTAATGATGAAGGAACGCAAATTATCACACTTTATATTCCCCATATCCATTGCAGTTCCTGCATCTGGATTTTAGAGAATCTCAACAAACTCGACAGGAACATCAAAGCTTCACAAGTCGATTTTCCCAAGAAAACAGTTCGTGTCACTTTTAATTCTGAAGGAATTTCCCTGAACCAACTCGCCTGCCTTTTGGGTAGGATAGGTTATGCGCCATATATAAGCCTGGATGATTTCCAATCTGAAAAAATAAAGAAAGACAGGAGCTTAATTTATAAGCTGGGAATTGCCGGATTTGCATTTGGCAACGTGATGTTTCTCTCTTTTCCCGAATATTTTGAAGTCAATGAATTTTGGCTGGATCAATATAAATCAACCTTCAGGTGGCTGATGTTTGCCTTTTCGCTTCCGGTTTTCTTCTATTCCGCATCAGGATATTTTATTGCGGCTTTTAAAGGGTTGCGGGCAAATATTTTAAATATTGATGTGCCTCTGGCTTTGGGGATTTTGGTGCTTTTTGTGCGCAGTACGATTGAAATTTCTTTTGATACAGGGAGCGGTTTTTTTGACAGCCTTACAGGACTTGTATTTTTTCTTTTATTGGGGAAATATTTTCAGCAAAAAACTTACGGGTTTCTGTCTTTTGAGAGGGACTACAAATCATATTTTCCAATTGCGGTAACGCGGATAAATAAAAATGGGAGTGAAGAAGCGGTGCAGGTAAATGAAATAAAAAAAGGAGACCGCTTACTCATCAGAAATGATGAATTAATCCCGGTAGATGCCATTTTGCTGAAGGGAAAAGCCAGGATAGATTACAGTTTTGTGACCGGAGAAATAGAACCTGTAGAAAAAGAATCTGGAGATAAGATTTTTGCGGGCGGGAAACAGGTTTCCGGCAGCATTGAAGTTGAAACCCTAAAACCGGTGTCCCAAAGTTATCTCACCCAATTGTGGAGCAACCAGGTTTTTGATTCAAATAAGGAAAACTCCTTTACTTCCCTCACCAATACCATCAGCAAATATTTCACAATATGTATTTTAAGCATCGCTGCCAGCGCAACTACCTATTGGTTATTTGTGCAACCGGACCTGGCGATGAATGTTTTTACAGCCATTCTCATCATTGCCTGTCCTTGCGCCCTGGCAATGTCGGCTCCTTTTGCTTTGGGAAATATATTGCGCATTTTCGGAAAGTTAAAATTTTATGTTAAAAACGATCAGGCTATTGAGCGGTTGGCAAACGCAGATACGCTGATATTCGATAAAACAGGCACTATTACGGCCAATAATAAAAGTTTGGTTACTTATGAAGGCACAACTTTAAATAATGCGGAAAAATCCCTGCTAAAATCTACGCTTCGCATCTCCGGACATCCTTTAAGCAGAATTCTATATACTCATTTAAATGGCTGTGAACTTGTAAAACTGAGTGATGTCGAGGAAGTTGTGGGACAGGGAATTCACGCAAAATTTGACGATCAAAACATAAAAATTGGAAGTGCCTCTTTCGTAAAAGCTGGAAATATTCAGAATAATTTGCAAACAGCTGTTCACATCAGCTTGAATGAAGATTATAAAGGCAGTTTTCTGTTTCAAAATGAATACAGGGAAGGCCTTTCAGAATTATTTAAAGAATTGGCCCCGGAATATCAACTCGCAGTTTTATCTGGCGATAATAATGGGGAAGCCGCCAACCTAAAAAAAATACTTCCTTTAAAAACCAGTTTACTGTTTCAACAAACCCCTGAGGAAAAATTAAATTATATCAGGCAGTTGCAACAGAATGGTCACAGGGTTGTGATGGTTGGTGACGGGCTAAATGATGCGGGAGCCCTTAAACAAAGCGATGTGGGAATTGCAATTTCCGAAAACGTAAATGTGTTCTCCCCGGCTTGCGATGCGATCCTGGAGGCCGGGAAATTTAAAGAGCTGCACAACTACATTAAAGTTGCCAAGGGAACTATGACAATAATTAAAATGAGTATTTCTATTTCCTTTTTATATAATATCGTAGGTTTATACTTTGCGGTAACAGGACAATTGTCACCTGTAGTTGCGGCAATTTTAATGCCTTTGAGTTCCATAAGTGTAGTAATTTTTACCACGCTAATGACAAATATTTTGAGCAGAAAATTAAATTGAGCCTTTTACTGAAATATGATGAAAGTCATATTCTAAGAAAATGAGCAGAAGTATTTTTGAAGCCTAAATTTTATCCCCCTATGAGTGTAATTTATATTCTGCTTACAATTAGTATAATTATTGCAGTTTTCTTCTTTGTCGTCTTTATCCTTTCCGTAAAAAGCGGACAATTTGACGATACCTACACTCCATCTGTTCGGATGCTATTTGACGACGAACTGGTAAAAGAAAAAGATCAGATCCAAAAAACAACCTCAAAAAATAAAGAAGAATAATTATGGAGTTAGAGCAGTTCTATTACGATAATAAAATCGTTAAAAAATTTACGTATGCAACGATCTTTTGGGGTATTATTGGAATGTCCATTGGTTTGTTACTCGCCACTTTTTTCTTATTTCCAAATTTAACCGATGGGATTCCCTGGTTGAGTTTTGGAAGACTCAGGCCCCTGCATACCAATGCGGTGATCTTTGCCTTTGTGGGAAATGCCATTTTTGCCGGAATTTACTATTCTCTCCAACGCTTGCTAAAAGCGCGTATGTATTCAGATGTTTTAAGTAATATCAATTTTTGGGGATGGCAATTTATTATTATTGCGGCAGCAATCACGCTTCCCCTGGGCTATACCTCTTCTAAAGAATATGCAGAACTGGAATGGCCTATAGATATTGCCATTGCAGTGATTTGGGTTGCCTTTGGGATCAACATGATCGGGACTATCCTTAAAAGGAGACAACGCCATTTGTATGTGGCAATCTGGTTTTATCTTGCAACCTTTGTAACCGTAGCAGTACTTCACATTTTTAATAGTCTCGCATTACCCGTAGGTTTTCTAAAAAGTTACTCTGTTTATGCAGGTGTTCAGGATGCTTTGGTGCAATGGTGGTATGGGCACAATGCCGTGGCATTTTTCCTTACTACACCCTTTTTGGGATTGATGTATTATTTTGTTCCTAAAATGGCAAACAGGCCTGTTTTTTCCTATCGTTTATCCATAGTTCACTTTTGGTCCCTGATCTTTATCTATATCTGGGCCGGACCTCACCACCTGTTATATTCCGCATTACCGGATTGGGCTCAAAACCTGGGAGTTGCTTTTTCTATCATGTTATTATTTCCATCCTGGGGTGGAATGATCAACGGTTTGTTGACCCTGCGTGGTGCCTGGGACAAAGTACGGACTGATCCTACCTTGAAATTTATGGTGGTCGCTATTACCGGTTATGGGATGGCAACTTTTGAAGGCCCCATGCTTTCCCTGAAAAGCGTGAATGCCATTGCCCATTTTACCGACTGGATTATTGCTCACGTTCACGTGGGTGCATTGGCCTGGAATGGATTTTTGACTTTCGGGATGATTTACTGGATGCTCCCAAGATTGTTTAAAACCAAGTTGTGGTCCAACTCATTGGCCAATTTCCACTTTTGGATCGGGACTTTAGGGATCATACTCTATGCGCTTCCCATGTATGTTGCCGGTTTTTTACAAGCTTCCATGTGGAAACAATTTAATCCTGATGGAACTTTAGTTTACGGAAACTTTTTGGAAACAGTTGCCGAAATAATCCCGATGTACTGGATGCGGGCCATTGGAGGCACCTTATATATTTTGGGTGCATTTGTAATGCTTTACAACCTCGTGCAAACTATAAGAAACGGAAGTGAAGTGACCGATGAACTTGCCGAAGCAGCCCCTCTGGAACGTGTTTCAAAAAAACGACTTGCCGGGGAAGGATATCACAACTGGTTAGAGCGACGCCCTGTACAACTCACCATTTTAGCTACTGTCGCAATTTTAATTGGAGGAATCGTTCAAATTGTACCTACTATTTTGGTGAAATCAAACATTCCTACCATTTCAAGCGTACATCCTTATACACCGCTGGAACTTGAGGGAAGGGATATATACATAAGAGAAGGTTGTGTGGGTTGTCATTCCCAAATGATCCGACCATTTAGAAGTGAAGTAGAACGTTATGGCGAATACTCTAAAGCCGGAGAATATGTGTATGACCATCCTTTTTTATGGGGAAGCAAACGTACCGGGCCAGATTTGATGCGTGTGGGTGGAAAATATTCAGACAGCTGGCATTTGAATCACTTTTATGACCCCCAAAGTATATCTTCCGGATCCCTTATGCCCAGCTATAAATGGATTATTTTAAATGAACTGGATAAATCGGAAACCGAAAATAAAATGGAAGTAATGGTCGATCTGGGGGTTCCTTATACTCCGCAGGACATTGCACGGGCGCAGGAATGGATGACGGAGCAGGGAATTGCCATTGAAGAAAATTTGTATTCCGATCCTGATTTTGCTAAAAATTATGATGCCAATAAAGCCAATGCCAAAGAAAATAACGTGGAATTTGTGGAAATGAGAAACCGTGAAATAGTTGCTCTTATCGCCTACATTCAGCGACTTGGTACCGATATTAAAATGACCAGTAACAAATAAAAATTCCCGAGCTATGCTAAAATTTATTGAAGGCCACATGTCAAGTATTGAAGGGATAGAAATCTACCCGATTATCTCTTTGCTCATATTTTTTATCTTCTTTGTACTCCTGATATCATGGGTAATAACTGCAAAAAAGGAATATGTGGACGAGGTGAGTAAAATTCCATTTGAATCTAATAACGAAATTGAATCCAAATAGCTATCCGGAGACCAATAAAAAAACCATAAATATCTACAGATGAAATCAATCCTACCTGTTTTAAGAATAATTGCCCTGGTTGCAATAGCATTCGCCCTGATGGAATTTTTAATTCCCACAGGAGGGGAATTGGCCATTGTTAAATATCCAATCCTGCTTTTAGTATTGGCAGTGGTGCTTCTTGTGGCTATAGCTATTGAAATTTCCGTAGCCGCACTTAATAAAATTCTTTTTAAATCCCTCAATGAAGAGGCAAGGGAAAATTATCTGAGAATGGAATCAGAAAAAGAAGCGAAATTTGGCAAGTGGTTCAAGGATCAGTTTGCCAAATTGACCAGCGTAAAACCTATAGAAGCTGAAGGAGAAATTCTTCTGGACCATGATTATGATGGTATTCAAGAGCTGGACAATGATTTGCCACCCTGGTGGAAGTACGGGTTTTATGCTTCAATAATTGCCGCATTTGCCTATATGGCTTACTTTCATGTTTTTGGAGGAAATTCTCAGAAGGAAGAATTTCAAATTGAAATGGCTAAGGCACAACTGGCTGTAGAAGAATACAAAAAAAATGCGCCAGATTTGGTAGACGCCAGCAGCGTAACCTTACTTACAGATGAAGCCGATCTGAAAATTGGGAAACAGATCTTTATGGAAAAATGCGTCGCTTGTCATAGAGCAGATGCAGGTGGAGCGATTGGCCCGAATTTAACCGATGAATATTGGATTTTTGGAGGCGATATCTCAACTGTTTTTAATACCATTTCTGAAGGGGGAAGGCCTGGCAAGGGAATGATTTCCTGGAAACAGGATTTAAAACCTATTGAAAGAGCTCAGGTAGGAAGTTATATCTTAAGCCTGCAGGGAACAAATCCGCCGGATCCTAAAGAACCGGAAGGGGATTTATGGGTTGCTGAAGAAACCTTGTAGAATCGTAAATTAAATATTTTGGATCGATAAGGATTTCTCAGGAAGCGATGATCTTAAAATAACATAGTTAAGGAAAAAAAAGATGGATACCCAGGAAAAGTTTAGAGATAGTATTGGGACAGTAGATGAAGAAGGAAAACGAAAATGGGTGTTTCCTAAAAAACCAAGCGGGAGATTATACAAATACCGCAAATGGGTGAGTTATTTTCTCCTGGTTTTTTTGATTGGCTCTCCTTTTCTCAAAGTCAACGGCAACCAGTTTTTGCTGTTTAATGTGCTCGAGAGAAAATTCAATATTTTTGGATTTCCATTTTGGCCCCAGGATTTTTACTTGTTTGTTATTTCCATGATCATTGTGGTAGTTTTTATTACCCTGTTTACCGTGGCTTTCGGTAGAATATTTTGTGGATGGATCTGTCCGCAAACTATTTTTTTGGAAATGGTGTTCCGCCGTATTGAATATGCCATTGAAGGTGATCGGGGAAAACAGATCCGGCTGGCTAAAATGGCCTGGACAACCGAAAAAATCTCCAAACGACTTCTTAAGTGGAGTATATTTTTTGTGATCTCATTTCTTATTGCCAATGTCTTTTTGGCTTATTTAATTGGTGGCGATCTGGTGTTGGCGTATATCACCGGAGATCCTTCAGAACACGTGAGTACTTTAATTTCATTGCTGATATTTACCGGCGTATTTTATTTTATTTTCGCCTGGTTCAGGGAACAGGTTTGTATTATTGCCTGCCCTTACGGTAGGTTACAAGGCGCTCTATTGGACAATAAATCTATAATAGTGGCGTATGACCATAAAAGGGGAGAAAGAGAGAAGGGTCGAAAAAAATTCAAAAAAGAAGAAAATCGGGAAGCTTTAGGATTCGGCGATTGTATTGATTGCTTCCAGTGTGTAAATGTTTGTCCAACCGGAATTGATATCAGGAATGGAACCCAGTTGGAATGCATCAACTGCACAGCTTGTATAGACGAGTGTGACAGCATGATGGAAAAAGTGGACCTTCCAAAAGGACTCATTCGTTTTGCCAGTGAAGACGAGATAGAAAAAAAGGAAAAATTCAAAGTTACTCCAAGAATGAAGGGCTACGCAGCAGTTCTTTTTATCCTGGTCGGGCTTTTAGTGGGAATGTTATTTTTAAGAAATGATGTCCAGGCTAATATCCTGAGGCTTCCCGGACAATTGTATGAAAGGGTTGGCAACAATAATATCAGTAATGTATTTACATTTAAAATCCTGAATAAAACCAATAAAGACATTGAAAACGTGGAACTCGAACTCCTGTCTCATGAAGGAAAAATCAAGTTGGTAGGACATGAAAAGCTATTCATTCCTGCACAGGGAATGGCTAAGGGTACTTTATTCCTTCAAATAAATGCTTCTGAACTGGATGGGGATAAAAACAAGGTGAAAATTGGAGTGTACAGGAATAATAAACTTATTGAAACAGCCACTACAAACTTTCTGGGACCGCGGAGTTATTGATGAATAGAGAGCATAGAATATAGAGCATAGAATATAGAGAATAGAACATAGAAAAAAGAGCCAAGAGCCAAGAAACAAGACTAAATAAAGGTAGAAGTACGAGGTTAGAAGTTAAGTCGGAAGACCGAAGACCGAAGTCCGAAGTAAAGAAAGAAAATAGAGAAGAGAAAATAGAATATAGAGAATAGAAAATAGAACATAGAGAAAAGAGCCAGGAACCAAGAAACAAGACTAAAAAAAGGTAGAAGTACGAGGTTAGAAGTTCAGTTGGAAGAATGAAGTGAAAAAAGAATAGAGAGAAGAGAATAGAGAAAATAGAACATAGAGAAAAGAGCCAAGAACCAAGAAACAAGACTAAAAAAAGTTAGAAGTACGAGGTTAGAAGTTCAGTTGGAAGAATGAAGTGAAAAAAGAAAAAAGAGAATAGAACATAGAAAAAAGAGCCAAGAACTAAGAAACAAGGCTAAAAAAAGGCAGAAGTATGAAGTTAGAGGTTAAAATTTCAGTTGGAAGGCCGAAGTAAAGAAAGAAAAAAGAGGTAAGAAGTTAAACGGTCTAAAGACCGGAAGACTGGATGACAAATCATTCTTCTCCCTTTAGGGTCGGGGTAAAACGGATCTAAAATCTCAATACTAAAAAAATGAAAATAAACTGGGGAACAGGAATAGTAATAGCAATGATCGCGTTTATGTCTTTCATATTATTTTTTGTGGTCAAAATGTTCA
>Ga0307486_1002557_pt1 | contig 12610 bp, 12 predicted proteins | sample CBIW02metaG_FD_203663 | JGI IMG/M metagenome (GOLD analysis project Ga0307486, IMG submission 203663) | Sea-ice brine microbial communities from Beaufort Sea near Barrow, Alaska, United States - CBIW 0.2 | ecosystem: Environmental > Aquatic > Marine > Coastal | place: USA: Alaska | collected... | reverse complement strand
TGCAAACTGCGATGCCGCCGGCATCAGGTTGGCAAAGATAGACAATTTGACCCACCTGGCTGGGCGAGTCTCCTTGAAAACAAGCTGTTTATGGACGGAAACTAGCTATCCTATACCCAGAACGGTTCAACAGATGACCCGTCGAAACCGCGTGGGCTAAGCCTCATACACAGAGTTTCGGATACTCCCAGTAATCATGTAGCCAGCCCCATTGTATGAGAGTACTCCAAAGCGTGGGGCAATTGCCCCACGCTTTGGAGTACTCTCCTTGGTGTCCGTACTATTCACCGCATGACCGAACTTGGCCGGCTCAATTTAGAACGCACCGCCTGAATTCCGTCTCGGGTAGGGCGCGTTCCGGCCTCTTCATCCTCCTTGCAACAAGGCTCCCGGACATAGGATTATTCTATAAGGTAGGACGCCCATCGTGCAGAAATTTCAGGCCAGACCTGTTCATTGCAAAGATGCTTGGGCTGCTCTGCGGATAGGATAAGCAAGGCATCATCAACCGCCGCCCGGCTCATCCGGCGCATGCTGTCGCGGGTTACACCAGCGACATGGGGCGAGAGTAAGGTATTGGGTGCGCTTCGCAGGGGCGAAGCAGGGGGCAGAGGCTGTGTGGTGAAGACATCCAGACAGGCGCCGCCGATCACATGATCCCGCAATGCATCGGCCAGTGCTGTTTCATCGACAACGGGGCCACGCGCGATATTCACTAGGATGCTGTCTGGCCGCATGGTGGACAGTGCCTTTTGCGAGATCAGAGCTTCAGTTTCGGGTGTGAGCGGGCATGCGACCACGAGTACGTCTGCGGTTGAAAGCACCTCTTCCAAGGGGCAGAAATTGACCCAATCGGGTCCACCTGAATGCGACCTTTTGGTCGCGACCACGGTCATGTCAAATCCGAAATGGCCTATCCTAGCCACGGAGCGGCCAATACTGCCAAACCCGACCAAGCCCAGTGTCGTGCCTTGAAGTTCGCGATGCTCGGGTGCATTCGAACGGCACGTGCCCCAGGCACCAGCGCGAACTTCGCGGTCGTTTAGAGCGATATTGCGCTGGAGGCTGAGCACCATGCCAAAGACATGTTCTGCCACGCTTTGATCGTTGCAGCCGGGGGTATTCGTTACTGCAATCCCTTCGGCCGACGCCGTTTCTAGGGGAATAAAATCGAGTCCGACGCCGTGACGGATGAGAGCCCGCAGCCGTTTTGCACCACGGACATCCTCGGCAGGAATATTACGACGTACAATCACAATGTCCGCCCGGGCCATTTCTTCAGAAAGTGATCCGACGCCCTTCTTGCCAAGCAAACGCACCTCCGCTGACTCCTCAAGTCGACTGGCCTGAGTGGGATCAATTGGATCAGTGAGCAAGATGACTGGCATTTGGCAGGGTCCGTATATGAAAACGCATGAACATAAGAATGCCCCGCAGAAGACACTGCGGGGCATTGGGAAAAAAGTTTGATCAGTCGACTTTCATTTGCGCCTTTTCAGCGACGGGAATCCACTTGTCCATTTGACTGGTAATATATGCTTCTGCATCGTCAGGCGTGCCGCCGATCTCGGTGATGCCCTGGTTGGCAAATATTTCTTTCGTTTTGGGCTTGGTCAAGAAGTCGTTTAATGCCTCATTGAGCTTGGCAACTACATCTTCGGGTGTGCCTTTGGGCACCATTACACCCCACCAGGTTGTCACTTCATAGCCGTCGACAGTGTCCGAAACTGGCGGCACCCCGGGCATGAGCGCGGATTCGTTGGTCAGTGTCACGCCAAGCGCCTTGAGATTGCCGGCCTCGATTAGTTCCTTCACGTTCGTGTAGTTGTCGAACATCACATCAACACGGCCCGCGATCAGATCTGTACGGGCTGGGGCGCTGCCGCCATAGGGGATGTGCACAGCATCGATACCGGCGAGGGATTTGAATAGTTCGCCCGAGAGGTGATTAGACGATCCATTGCCGGCAGAGGCGTAGTTGACTTCGCCGGGATGTGCCTTGGCATAATCAACAAGCCCGGCTACCGTGTTGGTTTCAAAATCTGGGTAGGCAACCAAGACGTTGAAGGCATCACCCAGTACAATGACATGGGTAAAGTCTTCTCGCGAATTGTAAGGCAGTTCCGGGAAGAGGCCGGGATTGACGCCAAAGGCAAAGGGCGAAATGCCGATGGTATAGCCGTCAGGATCGGCCTTGGCGACGATATCTGTGCCAACTACGGTGCCGCCGCCTGGGCGGTTATCCACCACGGCAGTCTGGCCCCAGCGTTCAGAGAAATCTTCGGCGATCATACGCGCAACCTGATCGTTAAAGCCGCCGGGCGGGTAGGCAACGGCGATGGTGATGGTCTTTTCGGGGTAGGCTGTCTGAGCTGTGGCAGCAAAGCTGGTCGCAGTAACTGCCACCATGGCCAGGGCCGCCATTGAGATCGTCTTCATAAAATTCTCCTCCAGATGTTTGCAGAAGATGCTGCGATGCCGCACCCCTGACTCTCCTCACTCGTAATGCTGTAATAGCATATAACAGAATTTTAAGCCAAAGATTATTTTACGAATACCTCTTCGGGGTCAGAATGGGCCTTGGATTAATCCGCGCTCTTGGCACGGCGGACGACTTCCTGACCACGGGCAGTGACCCTCAGACGTGACCGCTCAAGGTGCTCGGTCATCGCTTGGCGTGCCGCGGAAGGGTCTTGCGCTTTGATGGCAAGGTAAATGCGTTCATGTTCGGCAAAGATTGCGGTGTGGCGTTCGGCCTGACCAAGCTGCGACAGATGCCTTGCAATGGTCACGCCAAGATCAATGTCATAGCTGATCACATCAAGTGCGCGGATGTAGTGATCGTTTTTAGCCCCTCGTGCTATGGCTCGGTGAAACGCGATATCCACCCGAGAGCGGGCACCACCCACCGCAAGCAGTCGGAAGTCCTCAAGTGCCGATGCGATCGCGGTGAGGTTGTCGGCGCTGCGCCGGATGGCGGCGTAATAGGCCGCCTCTGGTTCGACGCTCAGGCGGAATTCCAGTGCACCAAGAATGCTGCTCAGCTGTTCTTCTGGGCCGGCAAATGCAGGCGTGTCGATGGCATTGCTCGAAACGAAGGATCCTGAACCTTTGCGGGATTGGACCAACCCCATGTCCCGCAACCGTTCTAATGCGCGTCGTACCACTGGCCGCGACACTTCGAAACGGCTGCAAAGATCGCCCTCCGAGGGCAGGCGAACGCCGCTTTCCAGCTCACCTGTCAGGATCAGCCTTTCAAGCGCCTCGTAGACCTCGTCGCTAAGACTGCGGTTGCGTACGGGTTGAATTCCCTCGCGAACGGAGTTGGGTATTCTTGTAGCGCGTCGTGCCGGCCGGCTGTCTTTCACAGGGGCATCCTTTTCCACATGTAACTGCCTGAGCATACATCCAGAAGTGACATTGCGGTATCTGAAACTCGGTTAAGTTGGATATCGGACGGAAAATATCCGTTGTCCGTTGGTGCATCAGGCGCATCTCACGCGTCATTTTCCATTGGTGCGCAGGTGGTCGATGGTGCTGTTTGAATTGCAAAGGGCCTTTGTTCCGACGTCCCATTCCAACTTTAAAATGTAGCGGATGGCATAACGAGGACGCTTTCTGTGCTGAGTGGCAAGATTTGTTATGGCCGCGACCAGGGTTTGACCATTGTTGTCCTCAAGCGCAGCGATCCGGTGAGCCGCAACATCTATTAAGGAATGTCTGGCGCTACAGAGTTGTAATGTTATATGATAGATTATAAAGTGAAATGATGATTCGGGTTTGCGCGTTTTTTTAATGTTGCCCCGTGCCCAAGGAGTGCTTTGCATGAAGATCCAAGACGTTGCCATTTTCCCCATCTCTTACCTTATGCCGGAAACCACGAGTTTCCGAATGGGCGTGGGCCGTATGGTCAAGCGCGATGCAGTGCTGGTCCGGATAAGGACGGATGACGGTTTGACAGGGTGGGGCGAGGCGCATCACGGGCGCTCGCCAGGTGCAATCGCCAAGCTTATTGAAACGACGCTTGCCCCGATGATCATCGGCATGGACGCATACGACACGACGGGCGTCTGGCAGCGGCTTTATCGCGGTCATTTGGCAACACATGGATTTGGGGCAGGAACCTGCATCGCCATGAGCGGCATTGATCTCGCGCTTTGGGATATTCGCGGTAAAGCTGCGAACCTACCGCTCTTCCGGCTGCTTGGCGGAGGGGCGCGCCGTATTGAGGCCTATGCGGGCGGATTGACCCTTGGATATCAGGAGCCGCAGGCGCTGATTGATGAGGCGCGTGGCTATGTAGAGGCAGGCTTTGGCGCACTTAAGCTGCGGCTCGGAGACACACCGGCCCGTGACATCGGGCGGGTTGAAGCGGTTCGGGACGCACTGGGCGACGACATAGAGATTATGACGGACGTGAACGCTGCTTATGGTATCGACGAAGTTCGTCGGCTGATGCCAGCGCTCGACCGCTGCCGCGTGGCCTGGTTAGAAGAGCCGTTTCCCCCTTATGCCGATCAGTCCTATGCCACCGCGGCGAAACTGGGGACAACACCGATCGCCACTGGCGAAAACCATTACACTCGTTTCGAATTTCAGCGCCTGCTGGAACAAGGCGCAGTTACGGTCTTGCAGCCAGATCTATCCAAAAGCGGCGGGATGACCGAACTGCTGCGTATTTCCGCAATGGCCTCGGCGCGCGGCCTGAGTATCCATCCGCATAGCTCAATGACGGCGCTCAACATGGCGGCTTCGCTGCATCTGCTCGCTGCGATCGATAATCCTGGCTATTTCGAAGCCGATGCCACGAGCCTGAACCCGTTCCGCACTGAGCTGACGCAGGGCGCGTTGGACATCGGCAAGGATGGATGCATCGCCCCGCCCGAAATGCCGGGATTGGGGATCGATGTGGATGAGGCATTTCTGTTGCGACACCCACTCATCGAAGGTCCATGCTATGTCTGAACTGAACGCCGCGCGCGCAATCCTGGGGAGGAACTACGATGTTGAAGATGTTGACGGACAAGGAAATGCTGTCCGGGTTGATGTTCGTGCTAATTGGCAGCGCCTTTGCGCTTGGGGCGGCGGACTATGGCATGGGCACGACGCGCCGAATGGGGCCGGGGTATTTTCCGGTCGTTCTGGGTATTGTTTTGTGTCTGATGGGATTGGCGCTGAGCGGAAAGGCACTTTGGAGGCGGCGCCCGGAGACAATATCGCGGCTCTACATGCGTCCGCTTCTGTCGCTCAGCTTATCAATCTTAGCCTTTGCGGCGCTGATTGATAACGTCGGTCTAATAGCAGCCTGCCTTGCTTGCGTATTGATCTCAGGACTGGCCAGCGCTGAGACGCGCTGGCGAGAAACAATCCTGATTGCCATCGGCATGACTGCGTTTTCGGCGCTGGTGTTCCAACAATTCCTTGGGTTGCCGTTTCGGCTTTGGGTGGAGTAATGGATTTCCTTGCCAATCTCTCGCTCGGCTTCAGCGAGGCGCTGTCACTCAGCAATATCATGTATTGTGTCATTGGCGTGGTGCTGGGCACCTTTGTGGGAGTGCTGCCGGGGCTAGGGTCGGTTACTGCGATCTCAATGCTGCTGCCGTTTACCTTCGGGTTAGACCCGCTAGGCGCGCTGATTATGTTGTCGGGCATATTCTACGGCGGGCTGTACGGCGGATCGACTGCGTCGATACTGCTTAACCTGCCAGGCACGCCGGCGTCGGCTGTGGTTGCACTCGACGGCTATCCAATGGCGTTGCAGGGCAGGGCGGGTGTGCCGCTGTTCATGACCGCCGTTGCATCGTTCTTTGGGGGCTGTTTTGGATTGCTGCTGGTGTTGCTCGCCGCGCCGGCCATTGTGCAGATCGCACTGGAATTTGGACCCGCCGAGTATTTCAGTATGATGTTGCTGGGGCTTCTCGCGGCTGCAGCGGCTGCAACGGACTCGCCTTTGCGATCTTACGGGATGGTGATTGTCGGTTTGCTGTTGGGGCTGGTGGGCACTGACATCGTGTCAGGCATGATGCGTTTTACCTTCGGTATTCCGATTATGGCCGAGGGGGTCAGTTTTATCGTCGTTGCCATGGCATTATTCGGATTGTCCGAAATCATCCGCAACCTTGAATCGCACGCCAAGCCGCTGATCGTTAAGCCCCTTGGCGGCTGGCGTGAAATGTTGCCGACACGGGGCGAATTTTGGCGATCGATTGGCGCGGCGTTGCGCGGCACTGCTCTTGGGTCGTTTCTTGGGGCACTGCCTGGGGCCGGGCCGACGATTGCCTCCTTCATGGCCTACACTGTCGAAATGCGGGTCTCGAAAAATCCTGAACGGTTCGGCAAGGGTGCGATTGAGGGTGTCGTTGCCCCGGAGGCCGCCAACAACGCCGCGGCACAGACTGGCTATATTCCGACGTTGACGTTGGGCATTCCGGGCGATGCGGTCGGCGCACTTATTCTTGGTACGCTGATAATGCACGGGATCGCGCCGGGGCCACGGGTTATTTCGACCCACCCTGAGTTATTCTGGGGCTTGATCGCCAGCATGTGGATCGGAAACTTCCTGCTGCTCTGGGTTAACATCCCATTCATCGGTCTTTGGGTCCGGATCCTGTCCATTCCCTACCGACAGCTTTACCCCGCGATCATGATTATCCTCTGCATTGGGGTCTATAGCGTCGCCAACTCGTCTTTCCAGCTGGTTCTTCTTTCCGGTCTCGGAGCAGTGGGTTACCTATTTGTGAAGCTCGATTGTCCGGCCTCACCATTGTTGCTGGGCCTCATTCTCGGCCCCATGATGGAAGAGAACCTGCGACGTGCTCTGTTGCTCGGTCGGGGCAATCCACTGGTTTTCTTTGAGACCCCGATCAGTGCCTTCATTCTGATATTCTGCGCGTTACTTGTCTTGCTGTCGATCCTGTCATCGGTCCGGCGCTCTAAGAAAGGTCGCATGGTATAGATATCACGCTGGCGAAAACTGTGCGCGACGCATCTGCCTTAATTTGCCTCGTGAAAAGCATTTCAGGTTTTTGGGTCTCGTAAGGGCCCAACAAGCCTCTCCGCTTTACCAATTATCGGAGCGCTTCAATTTAGAACAGGCCATCAAATTACGACGACACGCAATCCTCGTACAGAGACGAGTATTTAATGACACCCTTCGGCCAAGAGAGCAGCGCACCAAATGCCTAATCTTACTTATAACATCGCGTCCATTCCAGGCGACGGAATCGGAAAAGAGGTTCTACCTTCAGGGCAAAAAATCGTTACAGCCGTACAGGACCGCTTTGGCTTTAAGGTTGAGTGGTCAGAGTTTGACTGGAGCTGTGAACAGTATCTCAAAACAGGTCAGATGATGCCAAGTGATGGTATTTCTCGTGTGGGGTCTGCTTTTGCCCATCCGGCGTGAGATGAACCAATATGCCAACGTCCGCCGTATCCGCTTGTTAGAGGGCATCAAATCACCGCTCGCGGGACGCGGACCAGAAGATATTGATTTTGTCGTCGTGCGCGAAAATGTCGAAGGTGAATATTCTGAAATTGGTGGCCGCCTGAATCGTGGTACCGAGGATGAGTTGGCCGTCCAAGAGGCTGTCTTTACCCGAAAAGGTACCGACAGGATTATGCGGTATGCATTTGAGTTGGCCAAAAACCGCAAGCGAAACAAGGTCACTTCGGCGACTAAATCAAACGGTATCATGCACTCAATGCCGTTCTGGGATGAACGATTTGCAGCGATGGCAACCGAATACCCCGACGCAGAAACCAATCAGTTTCACATAGATATTTTGACAGCGCATTTTGTGCTTCACCCAGATTGGTTTGAGGTTGTGGTTGCCAGCAATCTGTTTGGTGACATTTTGTCAGACCTGGGTCCGGCGATCGCCGGGTCAATTGGCATTGCTCCGTCCGCGAATATCAATCCTGAGGGTAATTTTCCCTCCATGTTCGAGCCAGTACACGGCTCTGCTCCGGACATCGCCGGACAAGGGATCGCTAACCCTGTTGCAGCCATTTGGACTGCGGCTGAAATGCTTGATCACCTAGGTGAGGCATCCGCCGCCAAACACATTGTATCGGCAATCGAAAAATCTCTTAAAAATGACGCCACAAAAACGCGTGACCTTGGTGGCACAGGCTCAACCCAAGACGTCACACGCGCCATCGAAGCGTTCTGTCGCGAAGCATGAACGCACAGGCAATCAATACTGTTGGACAGTAGGAGGTGACCATGACCAAGTTGACGGCCTTTCAAGCTAGGCGTTTCACACCAAGGGTCGAAGCGGCCATCGACGATCTATGCATTGCAGGTGTGAACAAGGGCGACAGCATTCTGACGGCCCCTCAACTCGCCCAAGCCGCCAAAGGTTCTGAGGTTATTTTTGTGTCTGCAACTGAAACTGTGGACCGTGATGTAATAGAGGCACTTTCGCCAACGCTGCGCGTGATAGCGACCTTGTCAGTTGGGTATGATCACATCGACGTCGAAGCGGCTAAATCCAATGGCATTGCGGTGCTTCATACGCCCGATGTTTTATCCGAAGCCTGTGCAGAAACCGCGCTTCTGTTGCTTCTGAATGCTTGTCGTCGCGGATACGAAGCAGACCAAATGGTGCGCACTGGAAATTGGCCAGGTTGGGGGCCGACACAAATGCTGGGTCACGGGTTGAATGGGCGCTGTGTTGGCATCTATGGGATGGGCCGGATTGGGCGCGAAATCGCCAAACGCTGCAAAGGTTTTGACCTATCGATCCATTACCATAATCGGTCCCGTTTGACGCCCGACCTTGAAGGTGGTGCCGTGTATCACGACACGCTTGATGAGCTGATGGCTGCAATAGATTTTCTGGTCATTTGTGTGCCCGGTGGATCGTCAGCGGATGTTTCGATAGATGCCGATCGCATCGCGATGCTGCCCAGACATGGCGTTGTGGTCAACATTTCACGGGGATTAATTATCGATGACGACGCCCTAGTTGCGGCGCTTCAAACTCATGAGATCTTCGCAGCCGGGCTCGATGTTTTTGCTGGAGAACCCAAAATTGACCCACGATACCGAACGCTTAGTAACATCTTTATGTCCCCCCATATGGGCAGTGCCACGCATGAGACGCGCGACCTAATGGGCATGATGCTGCTCGATGGCCTTGTGGCTATCCAAAATGGCACACGCCCCCCAAACCAACTTGTCTAAGGATATTTTATGAAATCTCTTTCTGACCCCACGCTGTTTCACCAAGCATGCTTGATAGGTGCTGATTGGATAGAGGCAAAAGATAATGCCGTAATCGCTGTAACCACCCCTGAAACGGGCTTTACTCTTGGCCATGTTCCCAAGTTGGCAAGGCCTGAAGTTTCTCAAGCTGTTGATGCAGCGCAGGACGCATTTCAGAGTTGGTCAAAAACGGACGCCAAGACACGCTCAAAGCTGTTACGCCGTTGGTATGATCTGGTCGAGGAAAATGCTTCTGACCTTGGGCGTATTCTGTCTGCGGAGCAGGGCAAACCTTGGGCCGAAGGCGTGGGCGAAGTCCATTATGCAGCAACATTTCTTGACTGGTTTTCGGAAGAGGCCAAGCGGTTCTACGGCGAAATTATCCCTCACACTGCCCAAAATCGCCGGTTTATGGTGCTCAAACAACCGGTCGGCGTTGCAGCACTTATCACGCCGTGGAATTTTCCCGCGGCGATGATCACTCGCAAAGCTGGGGCTGCATTGGCCGCTGGGTGCACGGTTGTCATTAAACCTGCTAGCGCCACGCCATTTACGGCTCTGGCTTTGGCCGATATTGCGTTGCGTGCGGGCATCCCTCCAGGAGTGGTGAATGTCGTCACAGGTGCCGCACGTGAGGTTGGGGCAGAGCTGACCGAAAACACCAAAGTTCGAAAACTGTCGTTCACCGGCTCAACTGAAGTGGGACGCGTCTTGCTTGCGCAATGTGCGGCAACTGTCAAAAACGTGTCGATGGAGCTTGGCGGCAATGCGCCGGTAATCATCTTTGATGACGCCGATCTTGACGCCGCAGTTCAAGGCACCATGGACTCCAAATTCCGAAACGCTGGTCAAACCTGTGTTTGCGCAAATCGCATCTACGTGCAGGACGGCATCTATGATGCGTTCGCAGCAAAGCTAACCGCCTGCGTCAAAGCGCTCAGGGTGGGCCCTACCTTCGACGATGGTATCGAGATCGGTCCGTTGATCGACGATGCGGCCGTCGAAAAGGTGCAAGAGCATATCGATGACGCGGTGTCCAAAGGCGGTATCATTTTGACGGGTGGCGGGTTGGATGCGCGGGGCGGCACCTACTTCAAACCCACCGTCCTTTCAAACACCCCGCGTAACGCCAAGGTTCTGGTTGAAGAAACCTTTGGCCCACTTGCTGCACTCATTCGTTTCACAGAAGAGAGTGAAGCGATCCAAATGGCCAACGATACGGAATTTGGCTTGGCATCTTATGTATTTACAAACGACCTTAACCGCAGTTGGCGCGTCATAGAGGCGTTGGAATACGGGATCGTTGGTCTGAACGAAGGTGCAACTTCAACCGAAGTCGCCCCGTTTGGTGGCGTCAAGCAATCTGGGATCGGACGTGAGGGTTCGCGTTACGGAATCGAAGATTATCTGGAAGAAAAATTCGTCAGCATCGGCAATGTGAAATAGGAAACTGTCATGGATAACAACAAGATCGGAATCATCGGTGTCGGCCTTATGGGGCATGGGATCGCATACAACATTGCCAAATCAGGTCGATCGATTGCTTACCTTGACCATCCGGGCAATCAACCAACGGATGCCTTGGATAAACGAGGCGCAACGCCCCGCGCCACCGGCGCAGAGATCGCCCGCGACTGCGATGTTGTCATCATCTGCGTGACCGGCACACCGCAAGTCGAAGACGTGCTGACCCGTGCGGATGGTGTTCTTGCTGGCATCACAAAAGGCACCGTTGTCATTGACTGTTCAACAGCGATCCCAACTTCAACAATCGATATCGCATCAAAGGTGAAAGCCGCTGGTGGCCGTTTTCTTGATGCGCCTATGACCCGAACGCCAAAGGAAGCGGCTGAGGGACGATTGAATTTGATTGTTGGCGGAGAGGAAGAGCTGTTCAAGGAACAATTGCCCCTGTTTCAAACCTACGCTGAAAATATCACCTATGCTGGCTCTGTCGGTGCAGGGCATACGTTAAAGTTAATCCACAATTTTGTATCACTGGGGTTTTCTGCCGTTCTGGCAGAGGCCGCGGCGGCGGCTGATAAATCCGGAATTGACCCTTCAATCTTACTGGATGTTCTGGAAAGTGGCGGCGGACGTGGGGTTATTCTTGATCGGTTCAAATCCTATCTCACGTCCCATGACCCAGAAGGTTTTGTGTTTTCGCTCGCAAATGCGGCAAAGGACACTGGGTATTATCACGCAATGGCTCAGGATTTGGCAATGTCTGATCAAGTCGCCACTGCTGTCATGAGCCTATATGCGGATCAGGTTAAAGCGGGCAAAGGAAATCGCTACATACCAGAATTGATATCCCTTTTATGAGCCTTGTTGCAAGGAGGATGAAGAGGCCGGAACGCGCCCTACCCGAGACGGATTTCAGGCGGTGCGTTTGAAATTGGGGCGGCCAAGTTCAGTCATCCGGTTAAGGATCCAGACGCCAATCTTAGCCTCTGTCTTCTGGCTTTCGAAGCTGCGCGCCTTGAGCTTGGGGCCGATGACGGCCTTCCAACGCCCCATCAAGGTTTCGCCGCGGCTGCGTTGATTGTAGCCGGATGACGTTTGCCAAGCCATGCGACCACGGGCAGCTATGTCCGCGATATGGCCGTCCAGAGTGCTTGGGTTTTGGGCGGCACCGGGGCTCAAGACCGCGTTCTTCGGAGGTGGGATCGTGACTTTTATCGCCGAACCGAAGCGTTCGGTAAGAAGGTCAATCGTCGGCTCACCATCGTAAGCACCATCCCCAAGAACAGGTCAACGTGGGCGGCGATCTGATCCAGCAGGGTCGGTAGGACGGTCGGGTCACCAATGTCATCTGTGGTCAATGCGGAGCAAACGATTTGGCCGCTGACAAGATCAAGGCCAAGGTGCAGCTTGCGCCAAGAGCGCCGTTTGCGTTTGGTTTTATGCCTTTTCTCCAGCCATTCCCCTTCGCCGAATACTTTCAACCCGGTACTGTCCACGACCAGATGCACCGGGATGGCGCTCTGGGGCACAGCTTTGGGAGGCCAGCTCAGCCCATTGCCCCTGCGCGAGATGGTCGTGAAATGCGGCACCATGATCTCAACACCCAGCAGCTTGGCAATAGAGCGCATCAAGCCTTGGGTCTGGCGCAGTGGCTGCTTGAAAACCATGCCCAGCGTCAGGCAAAGCTCGATCGCCAAATCCGAATATAAAGCCTGACCACCAGGCGTCGTTCGCGGTGGTGCTGACCACAACGCAAGCGCGTCCTCGCTGACCCAGACCGTCAGATCACCACGTCCTCGCAGGCCTTCGTCTGGAGTGGTCAAGCACTTTGTGACAACCCAGTTAAGCTGCTTTCCTCAGTTCAACAGCGGCTGCTTCGTAACCCATCGGGCTGAGATAACCCAGCGTAGAGTGCAGTCGTCGACTGTTATAAAA
>Ga0307486_1002556_pt1 | contig 12611 bp, 11 predicted proteins | sample CBIW02metaG_FD_203663 | JGI IMG/M metagenome (GOLD analysis project Ga0307486, IMG submission 203663) | Sea-ice brine microbial communities from Beaufort Sea near Barrow, Alaska, United States - CBIW 0.2 | ecosystem: Environmental > Aquatic > Marine > Coastal | place: USA: Alaska | collected... | reverse complement strand
CGATTTTATCTTAATAAGAACATGAAAACCTCACTCATCACGGCAATCCTCTTCTTCAAACTCTATTTCGATTGTCGTGTGCGCGAGTTCAAAGGGCGCCAGTGCCTTTAATAAAATCTGTTTCAAATTTTTATAATCTGAAATATCAACCAATGATCTTGGGACGATGTGCACAGTCAATACGTGTCTCTCTCCGTCCAAAGACCAAAGATGCTGATGATGCACGTCGTTTACACCATCAACAGCCAATAAGGTGTCGCGAATCTCGCCATGCATTTTCTTGTCCGGTGCCGCTTGCAGAAAAATTTTTGCCGTTGCCCATAGATTTTTAAAAACGTTAAAAAGTATAAAAAGGGTGAATACAATTGATAACAAAGGATCTAAAATTGGCCAGTCAAAAAACTGAAGAACAATAGCAACGATCAGAACGGCCACCCAGCCAAGAACATCTTCAAGCAAGTGCCAATTGAGAACCCGCTCATTCAGCGACTTTCCGCCGCTCAGACGAAATGCAGCATAACCATTCACAGCCACCCCGAGTATCGCGAGTCCAAGCATGCCCTCGGTAACGGGCATTACCGGATCAGCCAGTCGCGGAATAGCCTCACTTAAAACCCAGATGGAGCCAGCAACTAGAACCAAACCATTAATTAGTGCGCCAAAAAGCGATAACCTACGATAACCATATGTAAAGTATCGGTCGGCGGGCCGTCGACCGAGTCTATTGAGCAGCCATGCTGTACCAATAGACAAAGTATCACCTAGATCATGCACCGCATCAGCCATGATGGCTGTACTGTTAGTCAGCCAGCCACCAATAAATTCAACTATGGTGAAACAAAGGTTTAGGACGAAAACGATTGCAATTCTTGAATCACTTTCATCCTTACCATGGCTGTGCCCGTGATTATGCATTTATTTCTCCAAGACTATCGCTGCATATCTTCAAGTTTACCTTGGGAAAAGCGGGTAAAAAGCACTGGCAGGACAAACAGCGTTAGAAAGGTAGCGGTGATAAGTCCTCCCACAATTACACTGGCAAGTGGCTTTTGAATTTCAGCTCCGACACCTGATGATAGGAGCATAGGAGCCAAGCCCAGTGCAGAGGTTATTGCCGTCATCAATACCGGTCTCAGACGCGATACTGCACCCTCAAACACAGCATTATTCACCGCCAGCCCATCCCGGACTCGCTGATTGATACTTTCTACCATAACCACGCCATTGAGCACTGCAACGCCAAAAAGTGTTATGAAACCTACAGAACTTGGTACCGAGATATACTGTCCTGAAATCCAGAGCGAAAAGACACCACCGATTGCAGCAAGAGGCACGTTGACCAGAATCAACATCGCTTGGCCGACCGAGTTAAAGGCGAAGTAAAGTAACAACGCGATTAGTGCCAACGACACCGGCACTACAATCATCAAACGTTCTTGAGCTCGTTGCTGATTTTCGAATTGGCCACCAATATCCACGGTATATCCCGGTGGCAAGTTTATTTTGGAAGCTATAGCGTCCTGAATATCGGCAACCACTCCACCCATATCCCGTCCCTGGACATTCGACTGGATAACAACACGGCGCTGAACATCATCACGTCGAATTTGTGGTGGTCCGGACTGAATGGACACATCAGCTACATCCCCAAGACGCACCCAGGCACCGGAAGGAGCTTGTAACCTAAGATCTGAAATGGATTCCCTGTCGTTTCGAAAATTCTTTGCAAGGCGAACATAAATATCATATCGCTCATTACCGTCGATAATCTGACCCGCCGCTGCACCGCCAAGTCCATCACGCACAACGTTCATGACATCAGCAACCGACAGCCCATAGCGCGATAGCGCTAGCCTATCCGGTTTCACCACAAGTTGTGCCTCACCTGCGATCTGTTCCATAGCAACATCAGCCGTGCCTTCAATACCTTTGACCGCAGCCTCTATCTCTTGCCCTTTTTCAGCTAACACATCAAGGTTTGGGCCAAAGAGCTTGATGGCGAGCTGTGACCGAACCCCAGACAACAACTCATCTACGCGTGTCGCAATGGGCTGAGAGAAATTGAACAAGAGTCCAGGATGCTGTTCCAGCTTCTGTTCAAACAGTGACTGTAGTTCATAACGATTGCTGGCACTGGTCCATTCAGATGCGGGCTTGAGGCCGACATATATCTCAATATTGTTTACTGGCTCGGGATCACCGCCCATTTCCGGCCGGCCAATTCTGGACAACGCATAGGTCACTTCTGGAAACTCCATGAGTATGGCCTCCAATTTAGGAGCGACCTCAAGCGCTGTTTCGAGGCTTGATGAGGGTGCCAACGTCACGCGTATATTAACGGTGCCTTCCTCTAGTTCTGGCACAAACTCTGTGCCAAGCCTGGGTACAACCAACGCAGCTAACACGACAAGGACTGCCGATGCCCCCACAACCATCCAGGTATGTTTTAGCGCCCAGATAAGACCCTTGCGATAGAGTTTTTCAAGGGGCTTTACCACGAAACTTTCACGCTCTTTGACACCCTTACGAAACACAAAGGAAGCCAACGCAGGAACAATCACCAGCGCCACAATTACCGAGGAGACAATGGCAAGCATGATGCTTATAGCCATAGGCTGGAACAGCTTGGCTTCGACGCCCTCAAAGCTAAACAATGGCATGAAAACTACAAGGATGATCGCGGTAGCGAAGAAGATCGGTCGGGCGACCTCCCTACCAGCCTCCTGCAATCGAAGCGCAATACCACGGTCGTCATGTGAAGCATCCAAAGGGTCGGGATCGTTACCAACAAATGTTTCTCGATGAGCGTCATGTTCAGCATCCGGATGAGTGAGATGCTTAAACATGTTTTCGACCATAACGACGGAACCGTCTACCAACATCCCAATAGCGACCGCAATACCACCTAAAGACATTAGATTAGCTGAAAGACCAAACCAAGCCATGATCATCAATGCCATACCAATGGAAATCGGTATCGATAAAAGCACCAGTAATGTTGCACGAAGGTTCATCAGAAATAGTGCTAAAACAGCTAAAATGAATATAAAAGCAAGTAGCAGCGCATCAGTGACCGTTTTAACTGCTTTAGTCACCAAATCCGCTTGATTGTAGTATGGTTCAAACCTAACACCTTCTGGCAAAGCCTGGTTTATGCGCTCAATACGGGCTTCAATTCCGTCAATAGTGACTTTTGTATTGGCTCCCATTCGTTTAAGCACGATACCTGATACTACTTCGCCGAGCTGTTCCACCTCGTTATTTTCGTTCTTGCGCGTCATGGTCGCGGCACCTTGACGAATTTCGCTGCCAAGCTCTACTGTGGCCAAGTCGACCACTGTCACCGTAACGCCATCGCGTGTTTTAACCGGTATTTGCCGGATCTGCTCTAACCCCCGCTTCCCGCTATCAAGCCAGCCCATCCCCCGAATAACGAGCTGCTCCTGACCACGTCCCATATACCAGCCCCCAGAATTGGAATTATTGTTTTCCAGGGCAGTCATTACATCATTCTGAGAAAGACCGTAGGACAACATCAACTCAGGATTCAAGTTCACCTGGTATTGACGGACATCACCTCCAAACGAGAGTACATCAGTAACCCCTTCAGCCGGAATCAACAGCAATTTAACCAACCAATCGTTGAGGCTGCGTAACTCCATCGTATCGAAACCTGAACCAGGCTCAGCAATCAGCAGATACTGATACACTTGGCCTAGGCCGGAGGTATTGGGTCCCATCTCTGGTATGCCAACACCTTCGGGGATTAGCTCTCTGGCCGCTTGTAAACGCTCAAAGACAAGTTGGCGCGCAAAGTAAATATCGGTGCCTTCCTTAAATACAACGGTGACACCTGACAACCCTGTCTTTGAAATTGACCGTACCTCCTCAACATCGGGCAACGCGTACATGACGGCTTCGATGGGGTAAGTTATTAACTGCTCGACTTCTACAGAGGCAAGCCCCGGAGCCTCGGTATTCACAGCGACTTGGACGTTGGTCACATCAGGAAAAGCATCAAGCTTGAGTTTTGGTATCTGAAATGCCGCCGCTGCGACAAGCACGGCAAGAGCGATGAGCACCAGCAAGCGGTTTGTCACCGCCCAATCGACAATACGGTTAAACATAACGATTCTCTGGATCAGTGGTTGTGAGGATCAAAGCCATCTTTTGCAATTTCTGAGGCAACAAAAAACGCGCCTTGCAAAACAACACGCGCTCCCCCGGCTATGCCGGAAATCTCGCGTAGCCCCCCAATCGAACGACCCAATTCAACTTCGATAGGTTTATACTCATCCTCGCCCGCTTCTACGAAAACGGCCCAGTCGCCGTCTGCCCCACGCATCAACGCACTCTCGGGAACAGCCAGTACCGACTCTTGAGTCTTAAGTCGGAAATACACACCCGCGAACATGCCAGGGTGGAAACGATGTTCTGGATTTGCCATATCCAGCCTGACCGTTCGCGTGCGGGTAATAGGATCAATAGTGTGGGCTTGCTGTGATACCTTCGCGGTAGCTAGAAGATCACCAACCTTTATTCCGGCTTCCGACCCCGGCTCTAAGACAATGTCAGAACTCGCCGGCAAGCTAGCTTCCACCCAAAGGTCATTTTCGTCAGCCAACGTGATCAATGACTGACCTGCTTCTACTCTTTGGCCTTGCTCAAAGTCATCGGTCAATACCGCGCCATCAATTCGAGCCCTAAGGGTGTATTCCCCGAGGCTACCCACATTGCTATCTTTTAACGTATCCATATCGTTGGTGCTTAAACCGTAAGCAAGCAGCATCGCCCTAGTGGCCTCAAACTCGGCTTTTGCCGCGTTGAACCTCTGCTCGCCCACTACTGAGCGGCCAAGACCGTTAATTCGCTGCCATTCGGGATAAGCCTTTCTGTAATCAACCTGAGCCTGCGCGAGCGCTTCACTGAATAAAGTCACCAATGGTTGCCCTTTGGTGACGTGTTCACCGAGAGTGGTATGACGACGCAGCACCAAAGATGCAACCCGCGGTGATACCTGATAGCTGGTATAGCCATTAGTCATCAATACGCCGGGCGCGTAGACCTCATAATCGATGAAATCGCTTTTTAGAATACCTACCTCAATCCCTGCGAGTTTCTTTTGCGCTTGGTTGAGGCTTGCGGAACCGGTTTGTTCTAGCTCGCTCACATTAACAGCCTCATCCTGATGATCATCCTGATGCTCATCACCGTCAGAGGCACTTTTGTGGCTCTCTTCCTTATGCCCACCCTCTTCAGCATAGGCGGTTGATGTAAAGGCCACGCTTACTGATAGTAAAAGTAGAGGCAAAAATGTTTTATTCATGTCGAGTAATCCAACTTGCATAAGAGTTATTGAAAGGGTGCAGTCAGCTCACCTGATTGGCGTAATAGCTCAATCAGGCTAAATTGCGTCTGCCTTTCAAGTTCGATACCGGTTTTCAGGCTATCCGCCCGTTGACCCAGCGCCTGGAGATATCCCGAAGTAGATATGTCTCCAACCTTCCACTGCTCACCAAGCAGATCAGCGCTTCGTTGCACTCGCCCACTGGAAAGCTCCTGCCACCGCGAGAGTTGTTGCTCGTATCTTTGCCAAGCAGCGCGAGTGCCCTCAAGCTCATATTTCTTCTTCCTGTAGAGCGCCTGGAACCTGGCCTCCGCTTCTAATGCGAGCTGGCCCGCTGCGCGGTTTTGCGCACTGTAGTTATTGCGTACATTCAAAGGGATAGAAAATGTAAGGCCGACTACGTTTTCACCACCGTCACGACCTCCTACTAAGCCAACAGTGGGTGATGCTTTTGTTCTGCGGCTTGTGGCTTCTGCTTCGGCTTGAAGAACCTGCCATCTGGCTTGGGCGGCTACAATCGCGGGGTGTGCCAACAGATCAGACCCACCAAAGGTAGATTCGAACGATGACCAAAATGAATCCGGCACACCACCACGCTGGGGAGTCCAATCAGGTAAAAGCTCCCTAACCCGAGCCTCAACCATGTCGATAGAAGCATTTGCTTGAGCGACTTCACTTAGTTGCTCAGAGAGACTCAAAAAAAGGAGTTCTGCGTCTGCACGGCCAATGTCTCCAGCTTTCTGACGCTGTTCAACCAGCTCAAACAATACATTCAGCCGCTCTTGTTGAGATTCTGCAATCTCCGCTTCCTGCTTGCTGGCACGCCACGCTACCAAGGCTACCAACGATTCAGAGGTTCTCTCCAATATGGTCTCATTCAGTTCAGCCTCGGCAGAAATACGCATCGCCACGGCTTTGCTCTGTAAGGATTCCTTCTGATTAGACCAATCGATGGTTTGCGAAAGACCTGCTTCAAAATTATTTGTCGAACCCGTTCGGTCTGCCCCCAAAGAAAACTCAGGGTTATACAATGGCTGCTCGTTAGCTTCGGCAGCCGACTGTAACGCCGCCGATTGTTCCTTTGCTGCCATGGCGTTTGGATGTTTCATGATCTGACTAAATAGCCAGCTTTCCCAATTGTCTGTTTGCGCACGGCTTACTAGCGGAGATACCAGTAACGCCACAGTGAGCAATGCGCGAAGCGAGTGTTTGTTTATCATCATTGTCTTACTCCAAAAAAACTTTGTTAAGGCAACATTGAGAAACATTTTTTCATGACGCCCCTGAAAAGCCATAATCAGCGTTTGCTACTCAAATACCCTCACGCTCAACGCTGATTTATCCAATCCAACAGAGATTGATGCAAATGAAAGTAGCCGTACTGGAGCGAGACAGTAGCTTTTTGGAGTTATCACGGAGGTGTCGGTAAAATTACAAATCTGTAATGTAGAATCAATTAGCTGATAACTGTATTACTATCATTGGGCATAAATCATTACATCAAAAATTGGTGCGAAAGCAGGGAAATTGGGCCGTGGGTCCTATTTTAGCCAACACAGAATTGTCAGGCATACCCATGAAAACTTTTGATCAACTTTTCACTGCAGTTACAAAATATTATTTACCAACAATCTTGATTTCACATTAAATCAGTTAATTATCACGTAAGAGAGTCTTAATCATGCGCATCCTTATTATTGAGGACGAGCCGAAAGCAGCTGCTTATTTACATCAAGGCTTAACCGAAAGTGGCTACACAGTAGACAAGGCCTCAAATGGCGTAGATGGACTTCATCTTGCTAATCAGCATAGTTATGATCTTGTCATACTTGACGTCAATCTTCCTGAAATTGACGGATGGGATGTTCTTAAATATATTAGAGGACGCAGTAGCACGCGTGTCCTTATGCTGACGGCTCGAGGTAATTTGGCGGATAAAATAAAAGGTTTAGATTTAGGAGCTGATGACTATCTAGTCAAACCATTTGAGTTCCCAGAATTGCTAGCCCGTATTCGCACCTTATTGAGGCGAAGTGAGTTGAACCTAGCACCTTCTGTGTTGAAGGTGAGTGATCTGGAGCTAGATCCCGCCAGGCACCGAGCATTTCGAGGTACACAGCGTATTGACCTTACTAGCAAAGAGTTTGCCCTTTTGCATTTATTGATGAGGAAATCGGGTGAAGTAATGTCGCGTACCCAGATAATTTCTTTAGTTTGGGATATAAATTTCGATTGCGATACTAATGTTGTTGAAGTCTCGATTCGTAGACTTCGAGCTAAGATTGATGAACCTTTTGATTCAAAACTAATTCATACAATAAGAGGCGTTGGTTACGTTCTTGAGGACCGAGAATGAAGTCTCCAAGCTTATCACTACGCTTGGGATTGTCAGTCAGCCTCATGGGGACGGCATTAATAATTATTTTGGCTGCGCTTATGTATTTTATATTGGCTCAGCAACTTTATTTAAAAACCGAGCATGGTCTGAGGGGTAAGCTAGAGCAGGTGGAGCACAACTTGAGAGATGATATGACCCAGTATGAACTCTTTAAGCATCCACATGCATTGCTAGACATGGTTATGGGTCATGATAATTTAAGCTTAGCAATATATTCGTTGAAACCTCTCTCCGAAGCATTGCTTGTGCTTCCCCGAACGTCTGCAAAATTGAAATTACCTAAGATACCCGCCTCAAATAACATAGACTTCACCGAATGGTCCAGTGCTGAAGGTATTAATTACCTTTCTGCATCAAAAATAGTAATACTTAAAGATGGTATAGCCGTAAAGGTACTGCTAACCATTGACAGGTCCGAAGATATAATATTATTAAGTATGAATGTTAAATCTGCTTTGATGTTTTTACCCGCACTTTTAATACTCATCGGATTTGGAGCGTGGTGGATTGTACGAAGAGGTCTTGCACCCTTAGCGCGTTTTCGTGATATCGCAGCATTGGTGTCAACTCAAGACCTAAATCACCGACTGTCCGTCAAAGATTTGCCCCCAGAGTTAAGTGAATTAGCTCATGCCATTAATTTTATGCTGCATCGTCTTGATGGCGGTATTAAGCAACTTTCTGAATTTTCAGATGATCTCGCCCACGAACTGAGATCACCTATTGCTAATTTAATGGGAAAAGCTCAAGTGACGTTATCTAAAAAACGCCCCCCAGAAGAGTATAAGTCGGTTCTCGAATGCTGCACTGAAGAGCTTGAGCGTGTTTCCAGAATAGTATCTGATATGTTGTTTCTGGCTCAGACAAGTCATCCTGCCACTTTAATTCCTTTCGAAAGAATTCAGTTAGAACAAGAAGTCACACATGTTGTAGAGTTGTTTAGTATATCTGCTGAAGAAAAAGATATTATCTTAAATATTAGTGGCGTAGGCACTGTTTTTGGTGATCGATTGATGATTCAGCGCGCGATTTCCAATTTACTTTCAAACGCTATCAGGCATAGCCCCCAACGCTCTCATGTGCGTCTTATGATAGAAGTACGACACAAAAAAATGTCATTATCGGTATCCAATCCAGGTGACGGAATTTCTGCTAAACATCTACCTCATTTATTCGAACGCTTTTACAGAGTGGACACTAGTCGTAATCGAAAAGAAGGCGGAACTGGTCTTGGATTGGCTATTATTCAATCCATCATGAGTCTACATGGAGGAACCGCAGAAGCTAACAGTACTCCTGGGGGGATCACTGTCTTTAGTCTCAATTTCCCTTTGATAGAGCAATCGAGTATTTATTGAATTTCCGCTGTGAATCCCCTGAAGTGTCCATCTGATACCGGGCAGTATTTTAAGTTTTTCGTAGGCCGCTACCGGCCCAGAGTGTTTAAAAACCTTGTCTCAAAACTTTGTTAGGAGCCCAATGACGCTCATCGCAAGGACCGGTCATGAAGCGATTCATTCGAGGTGAGTATCGAGGTCAGATCTTTGCTTCCCGAGAGCATTGATGACTACGTCAGCGATACTAATCCGGTGCGCATAGTTGACTTCTTCGTCGACGAACCCAACCTTATCCAGCTGGGTTTTGAAGGCGCTTTTCCTGCTTATATTGGTAGGCCTGCTTACCACCCATCGATCTTGCTGAAAATTTACATCTACGGCTATCTCAAACGCATTCAATCCAGCCGACGCCTTGAACGAAAAGCACAACGAAACATTGGGTTGATGTGGCCGACCGGTCACTTGATGCCTGATTTCAAAACCACTGCCAGTTTTCTACAAGACAACAGTAAGGCCATTCGGGGCGTATGTCGTCAGTTCGTAGTGCTCTTTCAACACTCGATGCTGCGGATCAACAAGATCGCTCGCCCTCGGATGCCAACGTTGCACGATTGGGCAAAAGAATTGCCAAGCTGAAAGCTCAGATGAAAGAGCTTCAATCAATCGAAATCCAGCTCAATGAGTCATCGAACAAACCTGTATCACTGAACTATCCAGACGCCCGTTCCATGATGACTCGCAGCACAGGAATCGTTGGCTACAACGTGCTGACGGCGGTGGACACCAAGCGCCATTTAATCGTTGCTCATGAGGTTACCAATGTCGGTTCCGACCGCGACCAGCTCAGCTCAATGGCCAAGCAGGCCCGCGAAGCGATGGGGTCAGAAAAGTTGTCGGTGGTAGCTGACAGAGGTCACTTCAAGAGTGAAGAGATCCTAGCCTGTTACGATGCTGACATCATCGCTTATGTACCCAAGCCGATGATGTGGGCAGCCAAAGCAGAGGGACGCTTCAACAACGACGTGTTGATCTATGACTCGGTAGCGAACGAATACACATGCCCGGCAGGAGGGAGGCTGATATGGCGATTTTCCAGTGTTGAAAAAGGTATGAAACTGCGTCGGTACTGGAGTTCAAAGTGCCAAGATTGTGCCTTGAAATCGCAGTGCACACCGAGCAATCAGTAACGAGTTCGGCGATGGGAGCACGAAGCAGTGCTGGAAGAAATGCAGCGACGACTCAACGGCGCACCCGAGATGATGAGGATCCGCAAAAGAACTGTTGAGCATCCCTTCGGGACGCTTAAACAATGGATGGGCGCTTCACACTTCCTGACTCGGAAGCTCGATGGGGTAAGTGTCGAGATGAGCTTGAATGTGCTCGCCTATAATCTGAAACGGGTTATGAAAATCACGGGCACCGTCAGCCTGAAGGAGGCTTTGACAGCGTGAAAGCCAGTGTTTTTACCCCTCAGTGCTCCCTCTGCAAAGGGCCGTGAGGCTGCTGAACCGCCTGATGTGCTATTGGCAATATCATGGACTTAACCAGGAACGAAACCCCAGCACGACCCGCTATAACTGTAATCAAGAACCAAAATCAGTGTTTTTAAACACTCTGGTCCAGATGTGGACGCTTACTTTCCTTAAAGCCAGCGCCTCACCTGGCTACAGTATTGAACGAAATAGTCTCCGAAATGGCGCGTTAGTGCCCGCTCCTCCGGTCCAATCTGGAAGCGGTTCATGTAAACCACAAAGCCCAACACCCCCAGCAAACCTGGAGGCCAGGAGAGGATGATTGACCAAGCTACCAACGCAGTTGCGAAACCAAGATACATCGGGTTGCGCGTGTACCGGTAGATACCAGAGCTGACCAACGCCGAAGCCGTATCCGGCTTCAGCGGGTTGACTGTGGTGCGAGCATGGCGGAAGGACATTACGCCGGCCAGGCAAATACCCATCCCCGCCAGTAGCACCCCCAGCGCCAGGCCAGCACGCCACCCAATGGCTAGCTCCATAGTGCCGGCAGGTGGCTCGCGGCGGGCCAGATGAGCAGACCGAACAGAACTGCGACTAGCGGGTGCGGGACGCGGCTATCCAGTGCATTCATCGCATCAATCCCTGGCATTCTCGACTTCATTGCTGACCATCTGGCGCAGAGGCTCAGGTCCGAACTCAACCAGCGGGCGGCCGTTGACGAAGAATGTCGGAGTACCCCGAATCCCCAATTCCTTTATATCCAGCATATCCTGCTCAAGAAGGGCGTCTACAGCAGGTTTATGCATATCTGCCTGGGCTTGTTCTACATCCAGTCCGGCTCGCTCGGCTGCGACCCACGCCTCCTTGACGTTGGGATCGTCATGCCAGCCTGGCTGGGCTTCTAGTACCGCATCCAGAACTTGTGTATAGAGATTTTGCTTACGTGCAGCTTCCAGCATACGCGTCACCTCCTCAGAGCCTTGATGGAACAGCGCATAGCGCACTACAAGGCGAACCTTGTCCGGATTTGCGGCAAGGATACTCTTCACATAGGGATGAAAAGCACGGCACGCTTCACAGGAGGGGTCAAAGAACTCAACAATGGTGACCGGCGCCTGCACCGGACCTACAACCGGCGAATGGAAGCGAACCAAGCTGGCCGTGCTAGATGCACCTTGTTCCATAGGCGTTTGTGCTACAGATTCAGCTACCTGCGCTGGAGGTGGGGATGATGGCGAGTAGAGGTAAGCAGCCGCAGCGAAAGCTACCAGGATTACCACACTGATGATCCAAACTAGGGAGCGACGGTTCATGCGTTAAATCTCCGGCGGATGAGGATAAGTAAAATGATGATAAGAACGAAGGCGAGCAGCGCCAATCCCGGTAGCGGTACGCCACCCAATATGGTCATATCGGCGCCAGAACACGATGGTCCAGTGGCTGTGCAGGGCTTGATCGGCTGAGGTAGCAAGCCGGCATAGAGCAACACGTGCGCGAAGGCCAGCAAGGCACCAATGCCAGCCAAAGGCAGTGCATAGCGCCAGACAGCAAAATCAGAACGATAGCAGGCGATGGCTAGAATAACGGCCAAGGGAAACATAAAAGCGCGCTGGAACCAGCACAGAACGCAGGGTGCCTGCCCCATCACTTCTCCAATGAACAGCGCCGAAAGCGTTGATACCAATGCTACCAGCCAGGCTAGCAGCAGCAGTTTCCATAAATGGGAAGAAGTTTGGTTTGTCATCTCGCGCACCTCAGTCTGCACCCGGCGGTACGGCAGTGAATGTCACGGGCAGGCTTTGGCCGTCGGTGAACAGCAGGCTCACCTCGATCTGGTTACCTAGCGTCAATGCTTTCTGGCGGTCCATCAGCATCAAGTGATAACCGCCGGGAGCGAATGTGAGTGTAGCGCCCGCTGGTACTTCAATTTGTGCGACGTGCTGCATGCTTGCTATTTCGTTTTCCAGTGAACTGCGATGCATCATCACCTGGGCGAAGACAGAACTGTGCGCACCTGTCAGCACTACTGGCTGGCTGCCACTGTTGGTCAGGGT
>Ga0307486_1002555_pt1 | contig 12613 bp, 9 predicted proteins | sample CBIW02metaG_FD_203663 | JGI IMG/M metagenome (GOLD analysis project Ga0307486, IMG submission 203663) | Sea-ice brine microbial communities from Beaufort Sea near Barrow, Alaska, United States - CBIW 0.2 | ecosystem: Environmental > Aquatic > Marine > Coastal | place: USA: Alaska | collected... | reverse complement strand
GTCTTTGGACACACCCCTTCAAACATCGCTTATTGAGATCAACACTCTGTTAGATAAAGCGGTTCTTTACAATCAAGGGTACGCAGATAAGTATGGCGTCTCCTACCTATGGAAGCCTTCCGAAGAAAAAAGTTACATCCATGGTGATGAAAATAAATTAATGCAAGTCTTATCTAATTTGCTATCAAATGCCGTGAAATATTCGACTAAAGGCGCGCAAGTAGAAATATCAACCCACCATCACAACCATAAGGTTCGGGTATCAATCACCGATACAGGGTCAGGTATACCACTCGATTTTCAAAATAAAGTCTTTGATAAATTTACACAGGCGGACTCTTCAGACACACGTCGTGTTGGGGGAACAGGCCTGGGTATGGCCATTACTAAAACACTCATTGAAAAACATGGCGGTCATATAGGGTTTGAAAGTATACCAGGACAAGGAGCAACCTTTTACTTTGACCTACCGATGGTAAAAAACTCGAACTAAGTCCTGGCATCTGAAACGGTCTAAATGAATCGAACAGTCCTCCTTTTATGCGATAAAGCTTACTTTGTAATCGATCTATGGAGTGAATACAGCAGACAGCGATTGAACAAAAGGATCATTAAAATCGCTTCGATCTCCTTTCATGAAATTCAATGAAGGGACTGTCGAACCGTCCAACCCAAATTTCTTTTATGCTTACCCATCTTTAATCCATCACCTTTCACCATCAGCACGCTATAATCTTCATACCCAAATTGAATATGTGTAAAACAATGAAACAAGCCTTACTCTTTATAACGCGACCTTTAGTGATCTCTTTAGTATGGATAAGTTTGATTATTGCAATTTTATATACAGTGACACCTATTCCTTTCATCGAAAAACAAACACAATCAATCCCATGGTCTTCTGGGCAAGTGGTGATCGTGCTGTTTATCTTACTCTGGCTTTTATCCATCATCAGCCCCCGCATGAATCGTAAACTTAAGGAAGCATTGGACCAGCAAGATTTAGAGCATAAAGAAAAGCTTAAAGCACTCAAGCAACAGCACCAAGTTGAAAACAGTCAAATCCTAGCTTTAATGCAAAATGAACAATTTGCTTTTTGGGAATGGAATATCCAAACTAAAAAAGCGAAGTACTCTCCCCAGTGGAAAAAAATGATTGGTCTTGCCGAGGATGAATCGCTTACCAGCTTAAACGATCTTCAAAAACGTATTCACCCTAGAGATCAAGAAAGCGTCCAACAAAAATTTTTAAAAATTTTAAGCGGTGCACAGAAATTATTTGAGTGTACACATCGGATTCAACATGTCGATGGCCATTACATCTGGGTACATGATAAAGGCCAAGTATTTATGAGTGAAGATGGCCGAATGGAAAAAGTGTTAGCCATTCGATTGGATGTCAGCGAACAGAAGTGGATTGAAGACGAACTAGAGGTCGACTCAATCATAATAGAACACGCGGCAGAAGGCATTGCCGTCATTGATGCCGATATGCAGATAAAACGCTGCAACCAGGCTCTTTGCAGATCATTAAAAAAAGATAGATTAGAGATTGAAAGCTCCGATTTACAAACAATCCTGAATGGTTTACAGACCAAAATTGATGACTCCATCTTAGATAAAGTGGAAACAGAAGGTTCTTGGCAAGGCGAATTAAACCTGTTTGATGAACAAAATGAAATTTGCTTGGCCAGCCGTATCAGCATTCAAAAAATCTTTCACGATACCACGCAAAGTACACATTACAGTTTTATTCACTCTGACATTACCGACCTAAAGAAAACTCAATCCGCACTGGATACGCTTGCAAATATTGACAGTGTGACCGGTCTCGCAAATCGTCACAAACTCTATAACATCTTAGAAATGGCTTTAAAGTCTAAAAACGAAGTGACTCTGATGTTTCTAGATTTAGATAACTTCAAAAACGTCAATGATACCCTCGGTCATGACATTGGCGATTTACTATTAAAAGCCGTTGGTAACGAAATTAGTCAACTTATTCCTAATAATTCAGTCTTGGCGCGCGTAGGGGGAGATGAGTTTGTCTTCTATTATGAGAAAGAATTAAGTCCTTTGTCTTCCACCGAAATTGCGCAAAAGATTACCGACAAACTCAAACAGCCTTTTGACATTAAAGGTCACCAAGTCAAAATTGGTTCTAGCATTGGGATTGCACACTACCCTCAACAGTCATTTGATCGTCAATCTCTTCTTAAAGCCTCCGATCTCGCTATGTACCAAGCAAAACGTGCTGGAAAAGGTCAATTTTGCGAGTTTTCAGAAGAGTGGAATAACGACTAATATTGTCTCAAGAGAGGCATTTTAGTTTAAGCACAGTAGACCGATTTAGTCAGTTGAAATACGTTTAATCGTTCAGCATTCTCAACGTTTACTTAATAGGCAGGAGCACCCTGTTTATAACTGATAATTCTACCCATTTTCATGGGTTAGAATGTTTTGTACAATACAAAACCCTACTGAATATAGCACTTTAAAATAAATTGATTAAAAGCTTAGATTACGAGTTACGAGGACTTAAACATTGCTTAGCAACAAACTGTCATCAATAGACAAAGACTTTATCTTTATTCACTCCAGTCACTCACCATCAATAGGGAAGGCCATTTTCCTGACAGCATTAATGGCGATCGGACTAATTACGGCCATTTTCTTGCAACCTTTTATGAAAGTAAGCGGCTGGCAAAATTACCTACCACTGCACATGGCGCTTGAAACGATTGCCATCATTATCGCGATGTTAATATTTGCGGTTGGCTGGACAGCCAAGGATCGTCACTTACCAGGTAATATTCTCCTGCTTGCCTCTGTGTTTTTGGGCGTCAGCCTACTCGATTTTTCCCATATACTCTCCTTCGAAGGCATGCCAGATTATGTCACTCCGAGCAGCATTAATAAATCGATAGACTTTTGGCTTGCAGCAAGAATACTCTCTTCTGTAGGGATCTTTATATTCGTGATACTGTCGATTCGGCCGTTAACGTTTAACCTGCCCCGCTACCTTATTCTGGGATTGGTATTGATCGTGACGGGCTTTGTGCACTGGTTAGTCCTCATTAATTATGATCTTCTTCCCCATATCTTCTTTATCGAAGGTGAAGGGCTCACAGCCGTTAAAATCAATACCGAATACGCTATTATCGGTTTAAACTTAATCACGGCGCTGCTGCTATTGCACAGTATGCGCCGACCGCAACCCTATCACGCATCCGCTCTGTTAGCCGCGTTATGTATTATGGCAATGAGTGAGTTTTTCTTCACGCTGTACACCAGTGTCACAGATATCTATAACATATTAGGTCATGTCTATAAGGTCATTGCCTACCTCTTTATTTATCGAGCAATTTTTGTCACGGTCATTGAAAAGCCCTACCACAATCTAGCGTTAGCAAAAACTCAACTTCGTGAAAAAAATCAGCTACTTGATAACATTATTGAGAACATATCCAATGTTATTTTTATGAAAGATGTTAAAGACTTACGGTATGTGCTTATCAATAAATCCGCAGAAAAATTAGTAGGCGCGCATCGCGATACTCTTTTGGGGAAAAATGATTATGATATTTTTCCAAAAGAACAAGCAGACTTTTTTATCTCTAAAGATCGCGAAACAATCCAACAAGGTGCCCTGCTGAAGATTCCTGAAGAAATCATCGATACCCCGTCTGGAAGACGCACGGTCTCCACCACAAAATTAATCATCACTGATGAGTTCAATGAGCCCAAATATCTACTGGGTATTTCAGAAGATATTACTGAGAGCAACGCCGCTAAAAAGGCGCTCGAAGAAAGTGAGCACTCTCTTAGAGAATCTCAGAGAATTGCAGGTTTAGGAAGCTATGTTTTTGATTTTCGCAGTGGAGAGTGGCTGAGTTCTAAGATATTGGACGAACTGTTCGGTATCGATGCTGATTACCAACGGACCATCAAAGGATGGGAACGGTTACTCCATCCTGAAGATCGTTTTCGAATGTGCGATTATTGGGACACACATATCATTGCTCAAAACAAATCCTTTAATCAAGCCTATCGAATTAATCGTCAAAATGATCAAGCTGAACGATGGTTACACGGCTTGGGTGAATTCGAGTTTGACGATCAAGGGAATCCCACCCTATTGAAAGGCACCATCCAGGACATTACGGAGCGAAAACAGGCTGAAGAGCATTTGGAAACATTGGTTAATTTTGATCAGCTGACAGGGCTACCGAACCGTTTCATGCTTAAGGATAAAATCAAATGTCTGTTTAACCTTGCAGAACGTAATAAGACTCCAATAGCGGTGGTGTTTCTAGATCTTGACCATTTTAAAAATATCAATGATACCTTAGGACACGCTATCGGCGATCAGCTCCTCATCAAAATAGCAAAACGCCTTAAATCATCCATCCGAGATGAAGATGCTGTTATGCGGCTTGACAGCGATGAGTTTATTTTACTTTTCAATAACACCAATGCTGACCGTGCCATGTCTATCGCTAAAAAACTGATGGAAGCCGTTTCTCTACCTTGTCTTTTGGCACAGCATGAACTGGTGGTGACACCCACCATCGGTATTGCCATTTATCCGAATGATGGTAAAAACTTTGAAACATTGCTCAAAAATGCCGATACAGCGATGTCCTCAGCCAAAAAATACAGTCGAAATACTTTCCACTTTTTCACTCCAGAGATGCAGGTTCATTTAAAACGCAACTTAAAAATAGTCAATGCAATGAGACATGCTCTGGAACGTAATGAAATGCAAGTATACTATCAACCCCAGGTTTCAGCGGCAGATGGTCATACCCTCGGTGCTGAGGCGCTACTGCGTTGGAACCATCCTGAGCTGGGAACGATCTCTCCTGCTGAATTCATTCCCATTGCTGAAAGCAGCGGGCAGATTGTTGCAATAGGAGAGTGGGTATTACGGACTGCGATTCATCAAATGAAGGCATGGCAAAATGACGGGCTCGCGCCCATGGTCGTTGCAGTCAATTTGTCTGCCATTCAATTTAAACAAGCCAACCTAATCGAGATGATTACTGGCATTTTAAATGAAGCTCAGCTCGCACATGAGCACCTAGAGTTGGAACTCACCGAAGCCATCACCATGGATGATCCACAAATGGCCATTAGCATCATGAATCAGTTTCACTTAAAAGGCATTCGAATGTCGATTGATGACTTTGGTACAGGTTACTCCTCCCTAAGCTATCTCAAGCAGTTTAAGGTTTACAAACTTAAAATTGACCAATCGTTTATTCGAAACCTTGCGTATGATTCTGATGATAGAGCGATTGTACACGCGATCATTGATATGGCTAAAAACCTAGGAATGCAAACCATAGCAGAGGGTGTAGAGACTGTCGAACAGTTGGAATTTCTCCGTTTGCACGATTGCAATGAAATACAAGGTTTTTATTTTAGTAAAGCGCTTCCTGCGGACGAATTTGCGAGTTTTGCCACACAGGGTCATCACAGCTAAACGATTCAATACTCAGCAGTAGGCCTGATCAGCTCGAAGCGCAACAGGTCTAGTATGCTGTTCATTCACTCTATATCAAACATGCTTTTATAAAGCCCTTCAATATTGGCTTTCTCTTTGTAATCGATTAAATCTCCGACCACAATACTGATGGTTTGATGGTGTTTATCATTTAAGGCATTGTGTAACGCTTTATCACTGTGCGTTTCAATATAGATCGGCAAAATAGGCAATCTATTTTTGAGTGCAATAATTCGAAAACCCTCTTTAAAATCAAGTAACGAGTTTTCGCTTTTATTACGTGTGCCTTCAGGAAAGATGAAAATAGAATTACCTTCTTTAACTGCACTTTTAATCTCACTAAAGAAACCACGCATCTGACTCTGCTCTCGATCCAGCAAGATCGCCCCCGCATTACGCACAAAGAGTCCGAAAAAGGGAGAGTTATAAAGCTCTTTTTTGGCAACCCATAATCCAAAAAGTTCGGTCTTTTCTAAGGCAAGTTCAATAATGATTGGGTCTATAATACCTCGATGGTTAGCCAGCACAAGGTACTGCCCTTCTGTGGGTAAATTCTCTGGATTTTTAACCTCAATAACGAGGTCTAATTTAGCCACCAGTTTCTGAGCATAGCGTATCCGCACCTGTTTTTTTTCACGTGGCGCTTTAATCCCTTTGAGCTTTAATCCATACCAATTGGTTAAAAGCAGTGAATAGATTGCGAGTTTAATTTTCTTAAAGTTCATCTGTATCCCTAAATTATGGGCAATAGTATATAACTAAAAGTACAAACACTATAATAAACCACTTAAAAAAACACGCATTCGAGGTGAATCATAAATGGCGACGGCATGTGCACGACATATTTTGGTAAAAACAAAAGAAGAAGCCGAAATGTTAAAGAAAAAATTGGCAGGAGGCGCTGACTTCGCAAATTTAGCTAAAAAACACTCTCTTTGTAACTCCGCTAAAAAAGGCGGTAACCTAGGTGAATTCGGTCCTGGTAAGATGCTCAAGACATTTGATAATGTGGTTTTTAAAAAACCTGTATTAACCGTCCATGGTCCCATTAAAACCAAATTTGGCTTTCATTTGATCGAGACGATTTATCGAAACTAATCCATTCGACGATTTTCAAAGTGACCAGGCCTGGCATGTCCTTCGGCTTTACAAAACCAAGTGAACGTAGGGTCACTTTGGACTTGTGCGATTTCGTGATGAGCAAACATACGAATTCTTAACGGCTAATATGCAATCGTATGATTCCCGAAACGAAAATACTTTATAATTCTTTTATCATCATCCCCCCTTTCCTTACTTGAGAACACTATGAAAAAAACCTTTAAACTGACTCATGAAAAAATCAAACCTGCTCGTTTAGCAGATGCCATTAAAAGTGAAGTTAAAAAATACATCAAAAGAGAGCGAAAGCACGCTTTACCTAAGGATGCTGACTTTTGGGATTTCGCTTGCAAATTTGGCCCTGATGCAGAGTCGAGCACAACGATTCACCTGGCAGAAGTGAGTAAATGCATTGATAAAGCCGAAGCCGACCAATTGGACTCTTTTTATTTGGAAATCATTGCAAAACCGGCGGTTAGAACCCACAAACCAGCCAGTGCTAAGTCTGCTGAGGTGATCGATGAAGATGACTTTGCATACGAAGAATAATAAGCTTTAACAAGAAACCTTCTGACCAAGGTCATCGTTTATTACCTTGTCTTGATGACGGATAAGCATGGCGCATAACGTCTATTTATTTTCCCTTTTTAAAAGCTATGAATATGTCATCCCAAATTGAGAAAACGCAAGCACAACTTTTAAAACATCATGGTGGGAATGGTTACCAAGCCAGCTTGATGATTGCCAACAGTTATGACGTTCGCCACGACCGTGCCTTTTGGCAGTTTTGGGATGAAACGGTGGCTTGTCATTATCACTCCGGGGATGGTGTGTTAGATTTAGGGGCCGGTATTGGCCAGTTTGTGCGCGATTGTGCCAACCGTTATCCAGAATCCTCTGTCTACGGGATAGATGCGGCCACTTATATGGTGAATGATGCTGTGATCTTGCCTGATAATGCAACAATCTTGCTCGATGATTTGAATTCACCGCAATCGGCTATTCCGGCAAACAGTCTGGGGATGGTCATGGCCAATAATATGGTGCATGAACTGACCCAGCCCATCAAAATGTTTAAAGCGACTTATCAATGGTTAAAGCCTGGAGGTCGCTTTTGTATTATCGATCCGATTCGCCAACCCTTACAGCAACAATTTGATAAAGCTTATTCTCAGAAGCAACTGTGGGGAGATGAAACGTCTGTAGAAGCCTTAGAGAACGCTTTTGAATACTTTTTGGAACACAACCGTTACCATGCTGAAGATTTGATTTATCTATTAGAGTCCGCAGGTTTTAAGGTAGCTGATAACAGCACGCTCCTGAAAGGTAAATTCATTCGTTTAGTGGTAGAAAAATAAGCGTCATTGTACTTGGGACTTGATCTCATAAATAATGAAAACCAAGCCCCCCTATTTTGATCTAGGTCAAAGCATTCATTTCAGATGAGACGGAAACGACTTCAATCATCGGTAACTTAAAATAAAACGTTGTTTTAAGATGAGGAGTCGACGTAAAGCCAATTTTACCGCCCTGTAATTCAATAATCATCTTGCTGATATTAAGTCCTAAACCGGTACCAGGCATTTTTTTATTCATTTGATTATCAAGTTGCTTGAATTTGGTAAACATCAAACTCTGTTGATCTAAAGGAATACCTGCGCCATGGTCGGTGACATCCACTTGTACAAATCCATTGGCCGTTGACAGGTGAATCTCAATCATGTCCCCTTCAAATGTAAACTTGGCCGCATTAGAAATGAGATTACTCATCACTTGTAATAATCTTTGCTCATCCCCCATTACGATGACTGGACGTTGATGATCAAGAGCATCGAATTGAAGATTGACTTTGCATTTGTGGCAATACAACTCATTCAGTTCAAGTGATTTTGTTAAAAGCAATTGCATATTGACTGGCTCGTTGGCCATATCCAATTTACCTGATTCTAATTTGGCCAAATCTAAGATATCATTTACCAAACACAGTAAGCGGTCTGAGTTACGATAAGAGATATCAACCAATTTTTTCTGTTGTGTACTTAAGTTCTCATCCACCTTGTTTTTCAATAAAGCGAGTGCTCCGTAGATGGCGGTCAAGGGTGTTCTTAACTCATGACTTACCATTGAGATAAATTCATCTTTGGCGTAATCCAAAGACTGCAATGATTTCACTTTTAATCGCAACTCAAATTGACTTACGACTTGACGAGCCAATGCCTGAAGCGCTTCTTTTTGAATGGTTGAGATTGTTTGTGCTTCATTACTGATCACACACAAGGTCCCTACCCTAATATTATTTTCCAGAATCAAAGGTGCACCTGCATAAAATTTTACATGCGGCGCGCCCGTTGCCAAAGGGTTGTCATGAAAGCGCTCATCTAGCGCAGAGTCTTCAACAATGAAGACGTCATCACTTAAAATTGCATGGGCGCAAAAAGCTAAATCACGAGGAGTTTCTCTAGCATCCAGACCATGATGAGACTTAAACCATTGCCGATTATCATCAATCAGACTGACTAATGAAATAGGTGTGTGACAAATCTCTGCGGCCAGTGCTGTCAAATCATCATAAGCTTGTTCTTCCAGGGTATCCAGAATATTCAATTCGACAAGTTTACTTAAACGTTCTACTTCGTTTTCAGGAATAGCGGCCTTAATCATTGTTACCTTCTCTTCTATTTACCTTAAATTTTTATAGACAATCACCTGTACGTGAGCATTTGTTAACAACCACTGAATAATGACGTTATGACCATTGAGCTGTTGTTCCACGATTGCACTTTACTATGATATTACGGCATTATTAAGATAAAGAATACTCATAATGAGTGTTACCCACAGTTTTATGCCAACTCTCTTTCCTGATAAGGTCAATGGGGTATCAATGCATTGTCAATTTGTAATATGATATGAATCTTTAACTGGATCTACTTAGGACTCTCTTTTGCATACTTTGGCGCAACTACAATCAGGTGAACTCAAACATGCGAATCATGTGAAGATTGCCGAAGACCTAACGGTCTTTCCCACGGAACTTTACACGCTTGCCGACAGTTTAGAGGTATTGGATTTATCCAACAATCAACTTGTGACCTTACCTGATGACTTTAGTCGATTACATAAGCTCAAGATATTTTTTGCCTCCAATAACCTGTTTGAGCATCTGCCTGAAGTATTAAGTCTATGCCCCAACTTAGAGATGCTTGGTTTTAAAGCCAATCAAATTGCCACCATCGCCGAAAATACCTTACCTAAGAAGACCCGGTGGTTGATTCTGACTGATAACAAGCTCACCCGTTTGCCTAAAAGTATCGGGGAATTGAGTCATCTGCAAAAATTGATGTTAGCGGGTAATCAACTCCAAACACTGCCCGAGAGCATGACGCAATGCGAGAATTTGCAATTGGTTCGTCTTTCTGCCAATCAATTAACCTGCTTGCCCGACTGGTTGCTGTATCTGCCTAAGCTTTCATGGTTGGCGTTTTCTGGTAATCCCCTGTGTAATTTAGGAAAGACAGCCACATTGAATACGGCTCAGTCTTCCCTACCTAAAGTCTCCTTGAAGGATTATGTATTAGGTGAATTATTAGGGCAAGGTGCATCTGGGCTTATCTATAAAGCAACGATGCTGGACAGTGCCCTGCCAGACAATTCATTCAATTCTGAAGTGGCCGTTAAGTTGTTTAAAGGCGAAGTCACCAGTGATGGCTATCCACAAGACGAATTAAACGCCTGTATTACGGCAGGGTTTCATCCAAACCTAGTCAGCATCATGGCAGAAGTGGATGGTATAAATGAGCAGAATGTCTCGCAAAAAGGCTTGGTGATGAACTTAATTCCGAATCACTTTTTCAATCTAGGTCAACCGCCCACTTTGGAAAGCTGCACTCGAGATCATTTTGATAGCCAATTGAGTTTGTCGTTAAAACACCAGGTTCAAATCCTACTGAAAATAACGGATACTTTACAGCACCTCCATGAAAAACAACTCTGTCATGGTGACCTGTATGCTCACAATATATTGATCGATCATGACGCCTCCGTATTGCTGAGTGATTTTGGCGCAGCGTCACATTTTGGACACCTGGCACAACACCAACAGACTGCCCTACAAGTCATTGAGCAACGCGCGTTAGGACATTTATTGGAAGACTTATTAAACATCTGTAACGATGCATCTCACGCGCCCAGAGTCGTTGAAACGCTTCGCAAAATACATCTTCAATTGGTCAATACAAATGCTCAAAGTGAACCAAAATTGACTCTTTCTGAATTAAAGTCCCAACTATTGGCTGTGTTGGAAAGCTTGGAGTGACTGTAATCTCTGGTAAGGTTATGGATGAAGTAGATCACTTTCAATCAATTTTAAGGATGTGCTCATTAACGACGTTCTGTTCTGCTCACCTAAAGCAAAATCAATGAAACCCTTCTATATAACCGAATGAGGAGAATGAGGTGATCTTTTGACTTCACTTAACCATCAAAAAGAGCATTGCGACAAAACATTTAGCCACTTAGTGGAACCGAATCGTGAACTATGTAATATCGAATTTGAAAACTGTGAGTTTCAAAACTGCGATTTTACGGGGGCTATTTTTAGAAAGTGCACCTTCATAAACTGTACCTTAAAGCAATGCAATTTAAGCATCATTAAAGTACCGCAAAGTCAGTTCACTCATACTGCTTTTTTTGAATGTAAAATGATTGGTATTGATTGGAGCCACGCAGCCTGGCCCCCATTAACATTTTCCACCGCCTTACACTTTCATCAATGCATTCTAAATGGCTCCTCATTTTTGGGGCTCACTTTGAATGAAATGGTACTTGAAGAATGTAAAGCGCATGATGTTGATTTCAGAGAGGCAAACGTCTGTCGAGCCATTTTCACAGCAACCGACTTTACGCGCAGTCTCTTTGGTAAAACGGACCTGAGCAGTGCTGATTTTTCAGAAGCTGTTCATTACGATATTGATATTTTTAATAACAAAATCAGCAAGGCAAAATTCAGCCGGTATGAAGCAAGCAGGCTGCTCAATAGTTTGGATATTGAACTGGTTGATTGATCACCATGCCACTGAGCAGTGCTCTCAAAAAACTCAATTGAATCAAAATAACCAGGCCTGGTTATTTTAATCCTAGAACATTTAATACTTGCCATTTCAGTTCAACACAGTAGAATTCCATCCTTTCAGGTGCTTTGACTCCTTTTAATGAATTTTAAAAGCGATCGAAGTTAAACGGGAAGTTTGGTAAAAAAACGATTCATGTTTTAAATCCAACGCTGCCCCCGCAACGGTGATAGAGAAAATCAAGCAAGAAAGCCATTGGAACTGTGTTCTGAGAAGGCGTTTGTGAATTGCTCTTAAGCCCGGATACCGGCCTGAAAAGTTGAGTGAGTGTTTACCTGGAACACTCCCTCGCAACCGATTACGGTGGGTAATACGGAAGGTAAATCTCAAATTTTATCTTTGCTTGCACATGCCTGTGTCAACCACAGCATCCCTCAAGTCCGTCTTGCCTTTGTAATGTACTTAATTACGAAGGAAAATCATGAAACTTTCAACACTATCCGCAGCACTTTTAGCTGCAACCACCTCTTCTGGCGTATTTGCAGAGAACACCTCGTTAGACCAAGTTATTGTGACCGCAAACAATACAGAACAATCCGCTCGTTCAGTGACCTCTAACATGACGGTTATTACCGCTGAACAAATCGAAGAAAAACAGTACCAAACCTTAGCGGATGCACTTAGAACCGTTCCTGGCATTATGCTTAAAGGTTCAGGCGGTTTAGGAAAAACGACCTCAATGTATATGCGCGGCGATACGCAAGCTCATATTTTAATATTGCAAGATGGTGTCGATTTAACAGATGCCGCAGGCCTTGGTGGAGCTCGCATTGAGAACATTCAATTATCTGATGTCGAACGTATTGAAATCATCAAGGGTTCTCAGTCCGGTGTTTGGGGTGCGAATGCAACCGCAGGTGTGATTAACATCATT
>Ga0307486_1002554_pt1 | contig 12619 bp, 6 predicted proteins | sample CBIW02metaG_FD_203663 | JGI IMG/M metagenome (GOLD analysis project Ga0307486, IMG submission 203663) | Sea-ice brine microbial communities from Beaufort Sea near Barrow, Alaska, United States - CBIW 0.2 | ecosystem: Environmental > Aquatic > Marine > Coastal | place: USA: Alaska | collected... | reverse complement strand
GACCACCTCGGTTCTGACAACCTGGTCATTCTCGATGCCACCGTATTCGCACTGGAACCGTCCGACGACGGGCCCCGCTACCGGAGCGGCCGCGAACGTTACCTCAGCACGGGGCACGTGCCGGGGGCTCTTTTCGCCGACCTATTGCAGGAATTCTCCGATCCGACCGACGAGGTGAATTTCTCGAAGCCCAGCGCCGAACTGTTCGAGGCGGCCGCGGCATCCGTTGGCATTGACAACGACACGACAGTGGTCGTCTACGACGCTCTCATCGGACAGTGGGCGGCTCGTGTCTGGTGGCTGTTCCGCGCCTTCGGCTACGACGACGTCGCCGTGCTCGACGGCGGACTGACCAAGTGGAATTCCGAAGCCCGCCCGTTCGAGAATGGCGTCGTTGCACCCCGAGCCGTCCCGCCGTTCACGGCCACAGCCCGACCCGAGCTGTGGGTCGACCAGAGCTTCGTGAAGTCGATCGTCGCCGGAGAAACAGACGCCGCGCTGATCTGCTCTCAGGAGCCTGGGGCGCTCACCGGCACCGGTGCCGGCACCGGCACCGGCGGGGAGCGTGCCCGGGTCGCACACATTCCCGGCAGCATCAGTCTGCCCGCGGCGACGTTGGTCGACCCCGGCACGAATGTGTTCCTCCGCGGCGATGCTCTCGTGGCAGCGCTTGCTCCGGCCGCGGAGGTCTCGGCGCACCTCATCTCGTACTGCGGCGACGGCACGGCCGCCGCCCTCGCCCTCGCCCTGACCCGCGCCGGCAACGACCACGTGTCGATCTACGACGGCTCGCTCAGCGAATGGACCGCCGACGTCGCCACTCCGATGAGCGCAATCGGCGCGTAGTCGCCGGCCTGGCCGGCGCCGGCGCCTATCGTTCTACAGGCGGTCGACGCCGGTCACCCGCACCACAGCTGCACCGAGCTCGTCGGAGTCTGCGAGGTCAACGCTCGCGCTGATTCCCCAGTCGTGATCACCGGCCGGATCATCGAAAATTTGGCGCACCGTCCATTCCTGTGCCCCTTCCTCGATCAGGAGCAGGTCAGAGCTGCGCGCGTTGCCGCCGGTGAGCAGCTCGTCGTGTTCGGCGAAGTAGCCGTCCATCGCGTCGGCCCAGATATCGGCCGAATAGCCGTGCACCCGGTCGAGTTCGCCGAGCTCGTCGTAGTGCTCCAGCGCGGCCAGCTGCACCCGGCGGAAGAGCTCGTTGCGCACCAGAATGCGAAACGCCCGCACATTGGTGGTGAGCCGGCGCGGCGGCGGCGGCAGAATTGCGTGCGCTTCAGCCTCGTGCGCGGCAAGATCGGGGTGCAGCAGCTCTTCCCACTCGTCAAGCAGGCTCGAGTCCACCTGACGCACGAGCTCGCCCAACCATTCGATGAGGTCGAGCAGGTCTTCGTTTTTGGCTTCGTCTGGAATGGTCTGTCGGGCTGCCCGATACGCATCGGACAGGTAGCGCAATACGACCCCTTCGCTGCGGGCCAGCTTGTAAAACGCGATGAACTCGCCGAACGACATGGCCCGCTCGTACATGTCTCGCACAACGGTCTTGGGCCGCAGCTCGAAGTCGGCGATCCACGGTTGCGACGCCTTGTAGGTGTCGAAGGTGTAGTTCAGCAGCTCTTCGAGCGGCTTCGGGTAGGTGATCTCTTCGAGCAGCGCCATCCGCTCGTCATATTCGATGCCCTCGCTCTTCATCGCGTTCACGGCCTCACCGCGAGCCGCGAACTGCTGGCCCATGAGCACCGGCCGCGGGTTGTCGAGGGTCGACTCCAGAATCGACATCATGTCGAGCGAATAGGTAGGCGATTCCGGGTCGAGCAGTTCGAAGGCGGCCAGCGCAAACGGCGAGAGCGGCTGGTTGAGTGCGAAGTTGGCCTGCAGGTCAACGGTCAGACGGATGATAGTTCGGTCGTTGAGCTCGTCGAAACGCTGCTCCACGATGCCGGCTTCGCGCAAGGTCCGGTAGATGCCCAGGGCACGACGCGCCAGCACCAGCTGGCGTCGCCACGGTTCGTGGTTGTCGAACACGAGCGCATGCACGTGGGCGTAGGCGTCGCCGCTGCGTCCGATCACGTTGATGAGCATCGCCGCGGTCATCTGCATGCTCGACGAGAGCCGCTCCGGTTCCGCGTCGACCAGGCGGCGAAAGCTGGGCTCGCCCCAGGACACGAAGCCGTCCGGCGCCTTCTTGCGCACAATTTTGCGCTTCTTCTTCGGGTCATCGCCGGCCTTCTCAACGGCCTTGAGATTCTCGGTTTCATGTTCGGGCGCCTGAATCACAACCGTGCCAGCGGTGTCGTAGCCGGCCCGGCCTGCCCGACCGGCGATCTGGTGGAACTCGCGCACGTTCACTTGGCGCATTTTCACGCCGTCGTACTTGGTGAGGGCGGTGAACAGCACGGTGCGGATGGGCACATTGATGCCGACACCGAGGGTGTCGGTGCCGCAAATGACACGCAGGTAGCCGCGCTGGGCGAGCTGCTCGACCAGGCGGCGATACTTCGGCAACATGCCGGCGTGATGCACGCCGATTCCCATGCGGATGAGCCGCGACAGAGTCTTTCCGAAACTGGTGGTGAACCGAAACTCACCGATCAGCGCGGCGATTTCGTCGCGCTGTTCCCGAGTAGCAACCTTGGCGCTCGCGAGCGCTTGCGCGCGTTCAAGGGCGGCTGCCTGCGAGAAGTGCACGATATAGACCGGCGCTTTGCCGGTGTGCAGCAGCTCTTCAACGGTTTCATGCACCGGCGTTTGCTCGTAGTAGTAGGTCAACGGAACCGGGCGTTCGACGCCGGTGACGACGGCCGTGTCCCGACCGGTGCGCCGCGACAGGTCTTCACTGATGAACTTCACATCGCCCAGAGTCGCCGACATGAGAATGAACTGCACCCGCGGCAACAGCAGCAGCGGCACCTGCCAGGCCCAGCCGCGCTCCGGATCGCCGTAGAAGTGGAACTCGTCCATCACAACGAGGTCGACCTCGGTGTCTTCGCCGTTGCGCAGGGCGAGGTTGGCCAGAATTTCGGCGGTGCAGCAGATGATCGGGGCGTCGGCGTTGACGGAGGAATCGCCGGTCATCATGCCGACGTTCTCAGCCCCGAAGGTTTCCACGAGTGAGAAGAATTTCTCGCTCACGAGCGCTTTGATCGGCGCGGTGTAGAAGCTGCGCTTGCCGGCTGACAGCGCCGCGAAATGCGCGCCGACGGCCACGAGCGACTTGCCTGTTCCGGTTGGTGTGCTGAGGATGAGGTTGGCGCCGGAGACGATCTCAATGACCGCTTCCTCCTGCGCCGGGTAGAGGGCGAGGCCCTGCTCTGTCGCCCAACTTTCGAATGCCTCGAAGAGCACATCGGGATCGGTGACGTTGGGGAGACTCTTAAGCAGTGACATGGTCCGTTAAGACTGCCCTACTTCGGCGGCCCTCGCCTGCAGTTCGGCCTTCTCCCCCGGCGCCTCGTGGCCAATTCAGGAAAACCGGTCGGGTTCGGCATCCGCTGCGGGGCTCCGGCGGGCTGAACGCACGATAGGACAGCGATCTCCTGAATTGGCCACGGCCCTCGACCTGAGATGTGACGGAAGTCTGACGAAACCGCCGCGGAGCCCCTACGGAGTGGATATCACAGCCGCCCGCCCTAGGCTGACGGCATGGTCACCCGCAACAACTCGAGCGCCCCGGCCCGGCCGCGCACTTCCACCGGGCAGCGGCTCTGGCGTCCGGCGTCTGCCGGGCTTGCTTCCGCGTTGGCCGGCCTCGGCCTGGCCGAGTTGACGGCCGCCTGGCTCGCCCCCGGCGCCGGCCCGGTGCTTTCCGTCGGCGCTCTCGTCGTCGACATTGTTCCGGCCGGGGTCAAGGAGCTTGTCATCGGCTTGTTCGGCACAGCCGACAAGATTGTCCTCATCGTCACCATCGTGCTCGTTCTGCTCGTCGTCGCGGCGATCGCCGGCATCCTTGAGAGCCGGCGCCCGCCCTATGGTCGTCTGCTCGTCGTGCTCCTCGGCGCCATCGCCCTGTTCGCGGCGCTCTCCCGGTCGAGCGCCTCCACTCTCGATGCGGTACCCGCGGTCGTCGCCATGGGGGTCGCGGCCATTGCGCTGACCGTTCTCACCACTCGACTGCCGTCGAGAGCACCCGCTAGGGCCGAGTCCGATGCCGGCCCCGACCGCCGCCGCTTCCTGGTGTACACCGGAGCCACAGCGGGTATCGGGTTCCTCGCGCTCATCGGCGGCCAATTGGGTGCGGCAGCGACCCGAACAGCGGATGCCGCGCGCGCGCTCTTCACACTTCCCACAGCGGCCGTACCGGCAGCCCCTATTCCGGCCGGAGCGAGCCTCGACGTGACGGGCATCACGCCGCTCATCACCCCCAACGCCGAGTTCTACCGCATCGACACCGCCCTGAGCGTGCCCCGCATCGACCCGACCGCCTGGCGGTTGAAAATCACCGGCATGGTCAAAACCGAGGTCGAGATCGACTTCGCCGAACTGCTCGCCCTGCCGCTCGAGGAAAGCACGACCACTCTGGCCTGCGTCTCGAATTACGTCGGCGGTGACCTGATCGGCAATGCTACCTGGCTCGGTTACCCGATTCGCGAGCTGCTGGCCCGGGCCCAGCCGCTGAGCGGAGCCGATATGGTGCTTTCTCGAAGCCAGGACGGGTTTACCGCCGGCACCCCGATCGAGGCGCTGACCGACGGTCGCAACTCCATTCTGGCGGTCGGTATGAACGGTGAATCACTGCCGCTGGAGCACGGGTACCCGGTGCGGATGGTTGTTCCCGGTCTGTACGGCTACGTGTCGGCCACGAAATGGGTCGTTGAGCTCAAGCTCACCCGATTCGATCAGGAAGAGGGCTACTGGACTCCGCGCGGCTGGTCCGAGCTCGGGCCGGTCAAGCTTTCCTCGCGTATCGACGTGCCCCGGGCCGGAACCTCAGTACCGGCGGGGTCCGTCGTCATCGCCGGGGTCGCCTGGTCGCAGCACGTGGGCGTAAGCGCTGTCGCCGTGCAAATCGATGACGGCCCCTGGCAGGATGCCACGCTCGCCGACGCGATTTCGGTCGACACCTGGCGGCAGTGGGCGTTCACGTGGACTGATGCGACTATTGGGAACCATTCCGTCAAGGTACGGGCCACCGATGCGGAAGGCCTTGTCCAGACGTCGACCATCGCCGACGTCGCCCCCAACGGTGCCACCGGACTGCATGAAGTCTCGGTGTCTGTCTCGTAGCGCCCAGATGCGCGGTCCGTGCGCATCTTCCTGAGCCGGCACATTTTCCCGATACTTTCGGGTGGGTACACCCCCTACCCGGCAGATCATGCGGCGGGTTCGGCCGCCCCGAAGCGCTCAAGAATCTCCCCGATACGCTCTTTGCAGCCACCGCATCCGGTGCCGGCTCGGGTGGCCGCACCGATGCAGGCGACGCTCGTATTGCCGGCCTCCGCTGAATCCGCGATGGCGCCGACGGTGACGCCGTTGCACCAGCACACCGTCGCTTCCCGCGCGAACGAGCTGCCCGCCGATGGCTCGTAGTCCGGTCCGTCATAACGCAGCAGCAGCGAGCGATCGGCCGGGAGTTCGCTGCCACGCTCAAAGAGCAGGGTGAGTTCGGCGGCCGTGCGCGGCATGCCGACACAGACGAAACCCTCGAGAATGCCGTCGCGGGAGACCATTTTCACGTACCGGCCGTGTTCGGGATCGGCCCACTGCGCCACCCGCAGCGGGGCGGATGCGCACCCCGCTGCATGGTCGTCGGCGGGAAGGTCCCACGGGTCTGCTGCCGTGTTGCCGACCGACACGACGTCGATTCCTTCGGCCTTGAGCATGACAACGGCCGCCCCGGATGCCGGAAGTTGCCGGGTCTCGCCCCGACCCAGTATCTCGTTGCGGAACAGCTCGGCCAGCCAGTCGGCCTGGCGCCAGCCCGGCCCGATCAGCCCGCTCGGCCCGCCGGCCGGGAGCGCCGTGGAGTCGCCGGGCCGGGGTGCCGGTGCCACGTGCGCGCAGTCCCCGATCGCATAGATATGCGGGTCGCCCCAGCTCCGCAGGTGTGCATCGACGAGGATTCCGGTCGATACCGGCAGACCGGCCAGCTGGGCCAGCTCGGTGCGGGCGCCGACACCGCAGGAGAGCAGCAGCAGATCGCCGTGAATCTGTTTGCCGTCGGCGCAGATGAGGGCGTCGAACCGGTCGACCCCGTCGTCGTCCTGGTGAAAGAGCAGGCTCTCGGCGCGGGAATGATTGACCATCGTGACGCCGGCGCGCCGAGCGCTCTGCGCGAGCACGGTGCCGCCGCCGCGGTCGAGGTTACGCGCCATGGGAATCTCACCGTGGTACACCACGCAGGCTTCGCTCCCGGCAGCGGCCGCGGCGAGCGCGATCTCCATGCCGAGCACGCCGGCGCCGAGCACGACGATGCGCGCCCCGATCGTCACGGCCGCGAGCACCCGTTCCGCATCGTCGAGGTCCCGCAGCACGGTGACCCCGCGTGGAAGCGGAGCGTCGCCGCTGTCGAGGGCGGCGGCATCCGCTGCCGGCAGCTTTCGGTCGCGGCGCACCCGTGTGACACCGTCGAGCGTGGGCACGTTGGCGCGTGCGCCGGTCGCGAGCACGAGCCGGTCGTAGGGCAGCACGGTGCCATCGCTGAGCGAGACCGCACGGCGGCTGCGCAGAATGGCTGTGACGCTCACCCCGCGGTGCAGGTGTACGCCGGCCTCGCGCGCAGCGAACGTGTCGGTGATCTCGAGGCTGTCCCGGTCGGCGTTTCCGACGGCGTATTCGGCGATGAGCACCCGGTTGTAGGCGTCGGCACTCTCGGCCCCGATTACGGTCAACGTGGCCGCGCCCTGGCGTACGAGCGGCAGCAGTTCTTCGACGAATCGAGCACCGACCGGGCCGTAGCCGACTAATACGATGCGCTGGGGTCGTTCAGACACGGGCGCCTGCTTTCACGAGTGCACGCACTCGAACGGTCGTCTTCTTGAATTCGGGCATGCCGCTGATCGGATCGGTTTCGTCGTCGGTCAGCAGATTGGCTCGCTGATCCCCGGCGAAGTGAAACGGCAAAAACACCGTGTCGAAGCGGATGTCGGTGCTCACCGTGGCCCGGCAGCGCACCGCGCCGCGGTCGTTGCTGACCTCGACCCAAGTCTCATCGGTAATGCCGAGCTGCTCGGCGGTGGCCGGGTGCAGTTGCAGCCGGGCGTCGGGCTGCGCGTCGGAGAGCTCCCGCACCCGACGGGTCTGGGTGCCGCTCTGGTAGTGCTCGAGCAGGCGGCCGGTGATCAGGGTGAGGGTGCCGCCGACCTGTGCCGGGGCATCGAGGCGCCGCGCCGTGACGGCCACCAGTCGGGCCAGACCGTCGGGGTGGGCGAACCGCTCCAGAAACAGGCGTGGCGTTCCGGTCGACCCCCGCGGGTACGGCCAAAAAGCCGGTTCTTCGGAGTCCAGCAGGGCATAGCTCAGGCCGGAATAGTCGGCCAGCCCACCCGCTGAGGCCCGGCAAAGTTCATCAAACACCTCGGAGGCCTGCGCGCTGTAGTCTCCGGCCGAGTCGAGCCGGCGGGCGAGCTCCTGCCAGATCCACAGCTCACTGCGCACACCGGCGGGTGCGTCGACGGCGCGGCGGCGACGGATGACGCGCCCCTCGAGCGAGGTCATCGTGCCGTCCTCTTCCGCCCACTGGGTCACCGGCAACACGACGTCGGCCAGCGCCGCGGTTTCAGAGAAGAAGAAGTCGGCCACGACCAGACAATCGAGGGTCTTCAGGGCGGCGCGCACCCGGTCGGCGTTCGGTGCCGAGACAACGGGGTTGGAGCCGTGCACGAGCAGACACCGGATGCCGCCCGGCTCACCGAGCGTCGCCAACAGCTCGACCGCGGGCAGGCCCACCCCCGGGAGGCTGTCGGGGTCGACACCCCAGACCCCGGCAACGTGCGCGCGAGCGGCGGGATCGGTGATCTTGCGGTAGCCGGGCAGCTGGTCGCATTTCTGCCCGTGTTCCCGGCCGCCCTGCCCATTGCCCTGGCCGGTCAGGGTCCCGTAGCCGGAATGGGTGGTGCCGACCAGGCCGAGTATCAGGCTGAGATTGATGGCCGCGGTGGCCGTGTCGGTGCCGTCCGCGTGCTGTTCCACTCCGCGCCCGGTGAGAATATAGGTGCCGCTGCCCGTCGCGGCCCCGCGCGCGGCTCCGGCGGCCAGGCGCCGGGCCAGCTCGCGCAGCTGCCAAACCGGAACGCCGGTCTGTTCCTGCACTCGCGTCGGCCACCACGCACTCACACTGCGCCGCAGGGCATCGAAGCCGGTGGTGCGGGCTTCGAGGTAGCCCCGGTCAGTGAGTTTCTCGGCGATGATGATGTGGGTCAGTCCGAGCAACAGCACGAGGTCGCTGCCCGGGGTGGGCTGCACGTGCATGCCGGCGCCATCGTCGGTGAGCCGAGCGGTCGCCGTGCGCCGAGGGTCGACGACCACGAGACCACCAGCGGCACGGGCGCCCTCCAGATGACCGATGAACGGCGGCATGGTCTGCGCCACGTTGGAGCCGAGAATCAGAATGGTGTCGGCGTCGTCGAGCTCGTCGACCCGAAACGGCAGCCCGCGGTCGAGGCCGAACGCCCGGTTGCCGGCCGCCGCGGCACTGGACATGCAGAACCGGCCGTTGTAGTCGATGCGGCTGGAGCCGAGCGCCACCCTGGTGAACTTGCCGAGCTGGTAGGCCTTTTCGTTGGTGAGCCCGCCCCCGCCGAAGACGCCGACCGCGTCGGCCCCGTGCGCGGCCCGCATCTCGCGCAGCTTGCCGGCGACGTGGTCGAGCGCGTCCGGCCAGGACACCGCCTCGAAGGTGCCGTCGGCCTGCCGCAGCAGCGGTTCGAGGATGCGATCCGGCGACACGAGCAGTTCGGCCGAGCTCCAGCCCTTCTTGCACAGGCCGCCCCGGTTGGTCGGGAATTCGCGGCCGGTGACCGTCACCGCTCCGGGCGCAGCGGAGTCGGCATCCGCTTTAACCGGGGTCAGCGTCATGGCGCACTGCAGGGCGCAGTACGGGCAGTGCGTTCGGGTGCCGGTCACGTCAGACCTAGATCTTCTGACCGGCGACGGACGATCCGCGACGCAGGTAGACGAACGCGGTGACAGACATCATCACGACGTAGGCGATGGCGAAGGCGTAGATCGCGCTCGAGTAGTCGCCGGTCGAGGTCTTCGAGAAGCCGAGCACCTGCGGAATGATGAATCCGCCGTAAGCACCGACGGCCGAGATGAGGCCGAGCGCCGCGGCGGTCTTGCGCTGTGTGTTCACGTCGCCAGAATTCTGGTGGGCGTCTTTCACACCGCTGCGGGCCGAGAACACGCTCGGAATCATTCGGTAGGTCGAGCCGTTGCCGATTCCGGTGGCGATGAAAATCACCAGGAAGCTGGCCAAAAAGGCCCAGAAATTGCCGAGGGGCAGAACGAAAACGACGGCGAGGGCACCGACGGCCATAATGCCGAAAGCGGCGACGGTGACGGATGCGCCGCCGAAGCGGTCAGCGAGGCGTCCGCCGGCCGGCCGGGCCAGCGAACCCACGAGCGCGCCGATGAAGGCGAGGGAGAGCGAGGCGGAGGCCACCTGGAAGGTGGAGTAGGCCGGAAACTGGTCGGCGATGAGCTTGGGGAATACGCTTGCGAAGCCGATGAACGAGCCGAAGGTGCCGATGTACAGCACGGCCAGAATCCAGAAGTGCGGTTCGCGCACCGCGGCAATCGAGCCGGCGAAGTCGGCCTTGGCGTTGCTGAGATTGTCCATATATTTCCAGGCGCCCCACATGGCGACCAGAATCAGTGGCACCCAGAACCAGCCGGCGAGTCGGATATTGAGCGTGCCGACGGCGCCGAGGGTGATCACGATCGGAACGATCAGCTGGGCCATGGAGGCGCCGAGGTTACCACCGGCAGCGTTGAGACCGAGGGCGTAGCCCTTCTGGCTCTGCGGGTAGAAGTAGGTGATGTTCGACATTGAGCTGGCGAAGTTGCCACCGCCGAAACCGGCGAGCGCGGCCACGAACAGCATCACGCCGAAGGGGGTGTCCGGGTTGCCGACGCAGAATCCGAGGGCGATAGCGGGAATGAGCAGCAGACCGGCCGAGATAATGGTCCAGTTTCGGCCGCCGAATTTGGGCACCATAAAGGTATACGGAAACCGCAGGGTCGCTCCGACCAGGCTCGGCATCGAGATGAGCCAGAAGACCTCGGCGGTGGAGAAGGTGAACCCGGCCGCCGGCAGCGAGACCACCACGATGCTCCACAGCTGCCAGACCACGAAGCCGAGGAACTCGGCGACGATCGACCACTTGAGGTTGCGAGCGGCGATGAGCTTGCCGCCCCCTTCCCACTGCTTCGCGTTCTCGGGGTTCCAATTGTCGATCCATCGCCCCGCACGGTGCACGAGCACCACCTCGTCGGTGGTCGTTGCGGCTGTGCCTGCAGCGGCCGTTCCGGCTGCTGATTCGACGGTGCTGGATGTCATTGGCGGGAGTGGAATGGCGGTGCAACGATCTGCAGGCAGCCAGGGCGGCTTCCTGCTTCGACGTTAGCCAGCGCGTGTTTCCGGCAACCGTGGCACCCGTTACCTTTCGATCACGGGATGATCACAGGTCGTTTGAGCAGTTGTTGGGGCGCTGTTACATGACGGACACAATCGCACTGACCCCGTGGCGGGCGCTGCAACCAAGCAGGAATACGGGCAGAGGATGCCGAGGTGACAAAATGGCATGACCTGCGCCCGCGCGCCACCCTGTTTGAAAGGCCTACACATGACGATCACCGCCGCCGCCGACGGTTCTGCCCTTGGAAACCCCGGGCCGGCCGGCTGGGCCTGGTACGTCGATGACTCCTGTTGGGCGGCCGGGGGGTGGAAGCACGCGACCAACAACCAGGGCGAGCTCAAGGCCGTGCTCGAACTGTTCCGCGCGACGGCGCACGTCGACGACGACCTGCTTGTGCTGTGCGACAGCCAGTATGTGATCAACTCGGTGACGAAGTGGATGAAGGGGTGGAAAGCCAAGGGTTGGCGCAAAGGCGACGGTAAGCCGGTGATGAACCTGGAGCTGCTCAAGGAGATCGACGAGGCCATCAGCGGGCGACGCTACCGCTTCGAATGGGTCAGGGGGCACGTCGGGCACCCGCTCAACGAGGCCGCCGACGTGCGAGCGCGCGGCGCGGCTGAGGCGTTTCAACGCGGCCGCCCGGCGCCGGCCGGACCGGGGTTTCGCGGCGGCGAGACCCCGGTTGACCCCGTCCACAGGCGTGACGCAGCCGAGCCGGAATCGGTCGGGCCCCGGTTCGCCACGAGCGCGACGGCTGTTCGCCCGGATCGTGCCACGGAACGGGCCGCCGCCTACCCGCAAGACGAATTGTTCTCCTTCGACGACCTCGGCGGCGAGGTCGGTGAAGACCACCGGGACCTGACCGATCCGCACGGCGCCGACTCGATTCGCAGCACGGGCGAGTCGCACCGGGTTTCGCTCTCGCTCAGCGTCGACGAGCTTCGGCGCCTCACCCAGCGCGCAGCCGACGGCGGCTTGAGTGTTGAGGAGTATCTGCGCAGCCTGATTTGAGCCGAGGACCCGGTCGGAATGGCCAGCGGGCCCCGCTCACCCGACTCTTCCGCCTGCACCGATCAGCGTACGCCGATGAGCGAGCGCAGACCGAATTCGGACACGATCGGGATGCCGTAGTCTCGGGCTTTGACCGTCTTGCCGGTCACCAAATCCGGGTCGGCGGCGACGAGCAGCCGGGTGCGCAGGGTGACCGCGCTGCCCAAAGACAGCCCGCGAGCAACCAGTTCCTGGCCCCAATCAGAGCGTGCACGGGCCATCTCGCCGGTCAGCACGACGATGTCGCCCTCTTCCAGCAGCACCGTGTCGAGCGAGGAAATCGGCTGATTCGTCGCTGACGCCGGTGCTGCCAGGGCAACGGCGACGACCTCCGGGGCGACATCGAGCATACGAGCGACCGCGATCAGGTCGGCGGTTTCCGTCGTACCGAGCGGTCCGTGCAACCAGGCCACGCGCACGAGGTCCTCGAAATACCGCACATGCAGGGCTGTGCGGTCGGCGGCGGTGATGCCGCTGTATTCGGCCAACACCCACAATTCGTGTGTCTGCCGAGCGGTCAGCACCCGATCTACCAGACACAGATCGAGCAGAGCGAGATAGTCCAGGTGCTCCTCCGGGCCGGTGTAGTCGGGAAGTTTCACAACCGCCCGCGCCAGAAAGCTCAGTGCGGGCGCCGAGCTCGTCGTCGACGGGTCTCGGTGCACCCACTCCACCTCGGTGGCGGCGGGGATGGTCGGCCAGACTGCACGCTCGGCACGGTCCAGGGCGTCGATCCACGGTGCGGCGGTCGGCGAGCTGTGCAGGTAGGCAGCCAGCAGGCTGGCGCACGCAACGGCCTGCACCAGGGCATCCGGAGCGGGCTCGATCTCAATGTCGTAGGCCGCGCAGCAATCGATGAGTTGCCGACCGGCCCCGGGAAGGTAGCTGCGGGCCAGCTGCATGGTGCAGACGGCCTCAAGTCCGCGCTGGGGGGCGTAGCCGATTCGCTCGAATTCGCGCATCAGAAATCCGGTGGTGAACTGGGCGTT
>Ga0307486_1002551_pt1 | contig 12623 bp, 11 predicted proteins | sample CBIW02metaG_FD_203663 | JGI IMG/M metagenome (GOLD analysis project Ga0307486, IMG submission 203663) | Sea-ice brine microbial communities from Beaufort Sea near Barrow, Alaska, United States - CBIW 0.2 | ecosystem: Environmental > Aquatic > Marine > Coastal | place: USA: Alaska | collected... | reverse complement strand
CGTTGACTGTCCACACGTGCACCTCGACGCCGACCGCATGCATCCGGCGCACAAAACGCGGAGTGACAATACGCAGGGGACCCACCCGTTCCGGAACCTGCACGGCTGTGATACCGCGGAGCACGCGACGCAGCGCATCGGTTGGTCCGAGGGAAACGGCGAGGAGGGCCTTCGCAACCCCTTGCGAAGACGCGGATGTGGCCACGCCGGGAAGAAGATCGCAGGCCCGGCGGCGGCGTTCCTCCGAAAAGGACGTGATGAGCACGCGCTCGGTCGCGCGCGCGGCGAGGATCGCCTGCACCGTGGGAACGACCGCCTCGTCACACTTCACGTCGATGTTGAACAGGGCCTCCGGGAAGGCATCGAGAGCCTCCGGCAGGGAGGGCACGAACTGGCCGTTACCCAAATTGACACGTTTGAGCTCCGCCATCGTCAGCTGATTGACGCGAACGTCACGCCCCACCCGGGTCAGATCGGGGTCGTGACTGATCACGGCCACCGCATCGAGGCTCGCATGAACATCGGTTTCGAGGTGCGTCGCCCCGGCGGACAAGGCGGTGAGAAACGCCAGGAGCGTGTTCTCCGGCGCCTCGCCGGCCAATCCGCGGTGGGCGAAGACGCGTATTCCGGGGCCTTCCAGGAACACGGAGGGGGACGGCTCTGACACCGCCTAGGCCCGCGGTGTCGGACGAGTGGCCGCGGGGGAGTCGGCCTCGGGGCCGGCTCCGTGCGGACCGAAGGCCTTGCCGATGCCTTTCATCGCCTCGGTCAGTTCACTCGGTACAATCCACAGCTTGTTGGCGCTGCCCTCGGCCAGCTTCGGCAGGGTGAGCAGGTACTGGTAGGCGAGGAGCTTCGGATCTGGATCTCCCTCGTGAATGGCCTGGAACACGGTAGTGATGGCTTCCGCCTCGCCCTGCGCACGCAGCACGGCCGCCTTTGCATAGCCCTCCGCCTCGAGGATGGACGCCTGTCGGGCACCCTCGGCGGTGAGGATCGCCGACTGCTTGGTACCTTCGGCCGTCAGGATGAGGGCACGGCGGTCGCGCTCGGCACGCATCTGCTTCTCCATGGAATCCTGAATGGAGATAGGCGGGTCAATCGCCTTCAGCTCGACGCGTCCGACCCGGATGCCCCACTTGCCGGTTGCCTCGTCCAGCACGATACGTAGCTGGCCGTTGATGTTGTCGCGGCTCGTGAGAGCCTCCTCGAGGTTCAACCCGCCGACGACGTTACGCAGCGTGGTCGTGGTCAGTTGTTCCACCGCGCCGAGATAGTTGTTGATCTCGTACGTCGCGGCGCGGGCATCCGTCACCTGAAAGTAGACAACCGTATCGATGGAGACCACGAGGTTGTCCTCGGTGATGACGGGCTGCGGCGGGAACGAGACCACCTGTTCCCGCATGTCGATGAGCGGGCGGAGGCGGTCGATGAACGGAATCAGGATATTCAGTCCCGGCGTGAGGGTCTTGTGGTAACGCCCGAGCCGCTCGACGACGCCGTTACTCGCCTGAGGAATGATCCGGATGGCCTTCGAGAGGGTGACGATGACCGCGATGATCAGGGCGAGAAGCACCACGATCACAATGATCTGGGTGAGAATCGTTCCGAAATCGTTCATGACGTCTTCCTTTCGGCAGGCATGACCACGGCGGTCGCACCGTCTATCTCTGTGACAATAATGCGATCGCCCGGGTCGAGGTGACTCGACTCGGCGGCGGGCGAGAGGCGGGCGGTCCAGGTCTCGCCGTTGGCCAGCCGAACCAGTCCGCCCGGCGACTCCAACGATTTGACGATGCGGCCCTCCACTCCGAGCAGAGCATCGACGTTCGATCTGGCCGGATCCCCACCGCGCTTAAGTCGGCGAAGCAGTGGCGGCTTGATCCCGAGCAGCAGGGTGACGGCGAATATTGCCGCGAGAACGAGCTGCAGCCACCACGGTGCCCCGAGCAGACCGGACACGAGACCGCCAAGGCTTCCAACGGCAAGCATCAGGAAGGTGAGTTCGAGGGTCATCATCTCGATGGTGACGAACAACAGAATGAGCACAAGCCAGACAATCCACGCGTAATCGGCGATGAAAGCGTCCATTGCGTCCCCTCTTTCCAACGGGTTTCTGGTCTAAAACTAGCAGGTGGAGGCCTGTTTTACCGGGATGTTGATAGTCTCTAAGCTTGTGGGTCGTGCGAATTTCGACCCGACGACCTTGAAGGAGCACGCGTGACCAATCCACTTGCAGCAGGATCACTCAAGGGCCAGCGTGTTCTGGTCACCGGTTCATCGCGGGGGATTGGCGCGGATACCGTCGGCTACTTTGCCGAAGCGGGCGCGTCGGTCGTGATCAACTTCCGCAACAAGGAGGCGCGAGCCAAGAAGCTCGCCGACTCGATCCGTGCCGCCGGCGGGACGGCCATCACCGTCGGCGCCGATCTGACCGATCCGGAATCGGTCACGGCCATGTTTGACACCATCCGTGCGGAGTACGGCGGGCTCGACATCCTCGTCATGAACGCCTCCGGCGGCATGGAGAGCGGAATGGCCGCCGACTATGCCATGGCGCTCAACCGCGACGCCCAGCTCAACCTGCTGACCAGCGCGCTGCCGCTGCTGGGGACAGACTCCCGGGTGGTGTTTGTGACCAGCCACCAGGCGCACTTCGTTGCGACCACGCCCACGATGCCCGAGTACGAACCGGTCGCCCTCAGCAAGCGCGCGGGTGAAGATGCGTTGCGTGCCATGGTCCCGGAGCTTGACGCCGCCGGCATTGGCTTCGTCGTTGTCTCGGGCGACATGATTGAGGGCACAATCACGGCAACGTTGCTCGAACGCTCAAATCCTGGAGCTCTCGGCGCACGCAAGGAGGCTGCCGGGCGCCTGTACAACGTGAGTGAGTTCGCCGCGGAGATCGTCATGGCCGCCGTGGACGCCGTGCCTCAGAACACCGTGCCGGAAGACCACACGCGTTACGTCGGAGACATCACCGGATTCCTTACGGAATAGCGCACGAAACCGGTTCTGTGCGAACACCGTGCATGTGACCGATAATGCACATTATGTCAATAAGCAGACTGGGGCACCCCACTTTGCCCGCATCGCCGGTTCTGCTGCTCTGGGACGTCGTGCCCTCCCGAGCGGTTAGCCGTCGTCGATGACCGCCAGGCCGCGACGCTTCCGGTCGGCGAGCCGCTCACGCATGTCCCGCACCTGATCGGGTGAGTGGCCCACCTAATCCACGAGTTCACCGATGATCTCCACAGAAGCCTGCAGGCTCACGTGCGACTCCGCCAGCCGCAGGTACTCCGCGAACCCACCGGGCGCGCGACCGATGGACCGACCCGACGTCAGCACCGGGATGGTCGCGATGCGGCGCTCTCTCACCTTGATCGCCCGCAACGCCAACACCAGAAGAACGTCCTCGTCGGTGACGGTTGGGGGGAACTCCCCCGCCGCAAGGTAGCAATCCGCACGGACACCCATATTCGCGCCGTGCACGTAGGGATGCCCCTCGACGATTCGGTGCTCACGCGCCCACCGACGGTGCTGGGGGTGTCCCTCAGGGAGGTCGGGCAGCACGGTTCCGAGAACGAGATCGGCACCGGCGTGCGCACATGCCAGCTGGGTCGTGAGCCAGGTCAGCGGCACGGCCGAGTCCGCATCCGTCGTCGCCACCCAGACATTCTCCGGAGCGTGCGCAACCCCGCCAAGCAGGAAGCGCACCCCCGCACGCCGGGCGGCGCCGACGGCCCCGGCGTCGACGACGATGGTGCTGAAATCAGTGCATTGGGACGCGAGTGCGGCGGAGTCGTCCGTACACCGATCGAGCACGACAACGACGCGCACGGCGGGGGCGTCGACCCCGAGCGAAACGCCCAGAAAGTCAATGGCGTCCGTGAGCGCCGCGAGTGCACGTGGGAGGCACTCCTCCTCATTGCGCACGGGTACGACGACCGCTATCGTCTGGATCCCACCGATTCTCGTCACGGAACGAGCCCCTCGCGCTGGGCCACCGACAGGGCCGGAAGCGGTTCGAAGACCTCGAGCAGAAAGTCCCGTTCGCGGTGGTGCACCGTGCGCACCAGGTCTGACGCGCCGGCGAGGGCAGCGTGCACGGACTCCCCCGACCCGGGATATTCGGTAACCGGATGCCGCCAATGGCAGGCGACCAGCACGCCGCCCGGCGCCAGCGCGGATCGGCACCGCTCCACCAGCCGCGTCAGGTCGGCTTCGGAACAGTAGTACCCGACTTCGGAGAGTACGACCAGGTCGAATTCTCCGTCGGGCCACTCCCCCGGAAAGGCGAGTTGCCGAAAGGTGACGCCGGCGCGGCCCGACAGGCGTTCTCGTGCCGTTTCGAGGGGGCGTTCGCTGATGTCCGTCGCCAGAACCGAGTCACAGCGCAGCGCGAGTTGCTCGGTGAGAACCCCGATCGAGCAGCCGAGCTCAAGCGCCGACGAGTACCTCTCCCGCGGCAAGGCTGCAAGCGTCAGGGCACGCTTCCGCCGTTCGTACCAGCGCGTTTCGAACCCCCACGGGTCGGCGGCACCCGAATAGAACCGGTCGAAGAAGGCGACATTCAGGCTCTTCCCGCCGGCCGCGATGGTCGCTGGCGCCATCGTCGGCCCCACAAACAGCTCGAACGGGCGCTCAAAGTACGCTCCGAAGTGAGGCTGAATGATCGCCTCGTCGCCCGACTCATCGGACAGCGGGTTAATTTGGCTGGTGTGCGCCGTCATCGCGCGGGACTTCGCAAACCGGGTTCTCGAGGACAGCTCGAGAACACGCAGGCGTTTCGGGTCCCAGATCTCATCGGTCGGAGTTGACCAGTGCCACGCCCAGACGGGGTATTCCCACAGCGTTGCTCCGGTCGTCAGCGCAGCCGTGGCGGATGCCCGGCCCACCGCTGCGTGGTCGGGATGCCCGTCCGACCGCCAGGGGGCAACGATCCACGTGGAGGCCGCGGCGTCACCGACCTCAGCGGTGAGGAGAGCGGCCAACTCCTCTTCATGCTCCGCCACTCCCCCGTCGGGAAGACCAAGAAGGCGCACCGGTGCGGCAGGGGCCAGCTCTTCGACGGCCGTGATCACTTCCTGACGGCGGATGGCCGCGAGGCGCGCGGGCGTATGGGTCGACGACTCCGGATGCGAGGCCTCACCGTTGCTCGCCACCACCACGGACACGGTGAGTCCCAACTCGGCGGCCCGGGCAATCAGGCCGCCCGCCCCGAGCGTTTCGTCGTCAGGGTGCGCGGCAACGACCACCACTCGCGTCACGTTCTCCCACGCGAGCATCTGGACGGATTCCCGCCAACCGGACTCGTCCCAGACGCTCTGCGGCGTACCCGCGTCGGCGTGGTTGAAGGTCACCATGGCGGGCCGTCACCGCTCGCCAAGCGTTTCCCCAGTGACGCGTCGTCCCGTTCGGCGTGGTGCTGCCGCACGTACAGCTGCAGGTCGGCGACGCGGCGTGCGTGGCGTTCATCGAGAGCCAACGGCGCGGGGCCGAGGGCGTGGCCCGCCCGGACGATCACCTCCTCCACGCTACGCGCGACGATTCCCCTGACCCGCGCGGCGAGGAGAGTACCGGCCGGCCCGTCTGCCAGACCGGCATCGATTCCGGCCGCGGCGGCCGCCAACGCCACGCCGGCCGCCGTCAGCGACACATCGAGCGCACCCAGGTGCGCCAGCGCCAACTGGTCCGGTTCCCGGTCGCGACCGGCGCCCCAGACCTGACGTGCCACGCCGATCGCTCCGCCCCACCAACATGCCGCCACGCCGATACCGCCCCACGCGAATCCCGGCCGCTCCAGATACCAACCAGGGGCTCCGATCGGGTCGGCGGGCACGTCCCGGAAGTCGACCGGGAGACTCGGGACGGCGGCGAGTCCGCGCGCCACCCATTCCACGGACCGCACGCGGATTCCGGGCCGGTGGAGTGCGACGGTGAAGAGCCGTCGCTCCGATGTCGGGGTGTACGCCGTCACGAGCGCATGGGACAGCACCCCCGCCAGGGAACACCATGGTTTGGTGCCGCTGAGAGTCCATCCGGTCGCAGACTCCGTTGCGAGCAGCCGCATCTCGGGGCCTTCCGCAGCGAAAACGCCCCAGGTCCGCTCATCCGAGGAGGTCGCCCGCGGCGTGTCGTCCCCAACGCGGGAATGCTGGGCGAGGATGGACAGGGCATCCACATGCGCTTCGACGACCCGTGCGGCCGTGAGGTCGGCAGCCGCGAGAGTGGCCAGGGTCTCGAACAGCCGCCGCGTCTGGCCGCCGCCCGGGCGCGCCATCTGGCCACCGATCGTTCGGGCCAGGTCCACTGCTCGGTTGGCGTCCCCATCGACATTGTGGGCAGATTCCGCCAGCCGGGCCAGGTAGGGTACGTCCCGCCCCGGGTGGTTCCCTGCAGACGGAAGACTCACCGGCCGCACTTCGAATCCGCTGGTCGCGCTCATGCGTAAATAGTCACATAAGCGCGGAACTTTTCTCTAAATCAACTCGGGCGCTTGATTTTGTCGCCCGACTCAATAGGATGCCCCACGCCTGCTGAGGTGGATCGCTTGAATGTTGTCGGCGCGGGTGTACAACGACAATCTGGCGGCGCTGAGCCGGCGTGACGGCGCACCTCGACTACGGTGGTCAGGTGAAGATGTCCCGTATGGCGGTGTGGTCCCTGGTGCTTGTCGCGGCGACGTGGGGTAGCGCCTTTGTCATCATGAAGCCCGCAATCGAACAGCAGCCGTTCTTCGATTTCCTGGCGACTCGCTTCACGATTGCGGCCCTGATCATGCTCGTGGCACGGCCGACGATGGTGCGGGCACTCGGCGGCCGCATCTGGGTCGTTGGCGCTTCGCTCGGTGTCCTCCTGGGCCTGGGTTACATCACCCAGACGATCGCGCTGGAGATGACGACCGCAGCAATTACCGGCTTCCTCACCGGAACCTACGTGGTGCTCACGCCCGCCCTCGGCTGGCTCCTGTTCCGTCACCGCATCGGGGGCAGGCTGGCGATCGGCGCCGTTCTCGCCCTGGTGGGTTTGGGCCTCATCTCTATCACGGGCGTGAGTGTTGAGGTGGGTCAGATCTGGGGCATCGTGTGCGCCGTATTCTTTGCGCTGCATATTGTGGGCCTGAGTCGCTTCAGCGCGGGCCTCGACGCGTATGCGCTCACCTTCGTGCAGTTGTGTGCCGTCGCCGTCGTCTGCTGGATCGGCGCTGTGCCCGACGGCTATCAAGCGCCCCCCAGCGAGGACGTCTGGGTGGCCGTTCTGTTCACTGCCGTGTTCGCCACGGTATTCGGATACTTCGTGCAGACCTGGGCGCAGGCACGCGTGGAGGCGTCCCGCGTTGCCATCATCCTCACCCTCGAGGTCGTCTTCGCCGCGGTCATCGCGGTGGGTGTCGGGCAAGAAGTTCTTGCCGTCAAGACCGTCATCGGCGGCGCATTCATGATTGCCGCCATGGTCGTCGTGGAATGGCCGAGGCGCGGTCGCACGGCACGCATCGCCGGGACGGGGAAGGCCGACGGAGACGACAGTGACCTCGTCCCGCTGGAGCCCCTGTCGCACTAACCCCCGTCCCGTGCATCGAAGGCTACACTCACCCGAGTTGCACGGCACCCCAGGCGAGGGCTGCGATCAGCGCCCAGGAGAGCAGGCCGACCAGAAGAGCTCGCCCTCCGGTACGCACCAGCCGGCCAAGCCTGACGGTCGTGCCGAGACCGAAGAGAGCCATCGCCAGAAACGCCGTCTGTACGGTCTCGGCGCCACTGGTAACCGCGACCGGCAGTGGCAGGAATGTGCGCACCAGCATGGCGCAGATGAATCCGGCAACAAAAAGCGGCACGATCGGCGGATGCTTCGTGCCGCTCTCTGCGGTGCCACTTCGCCGCACGACCACCGATGTGATGGCTACCATGGGGGCGAGCATCAGCACACGAGTGAGCTTCACCACAACGGCGACGCTCAGAGCGGCAGAGCCCGCGACCTGGGCGGTGGCGACGACCTGACCGACATCGTGCACGCTCGCTCCTACCCAGTGTCCAAACTGCAGGGCGCTGAAGCCGAGTGGATGCCAGAGCAACGGCAGCACAACGATGGCCAAGGTGCCGCACAGGGTGACGAGCGCGACCGGCGTGGCGGTGTCCTCCTCTTTCGACTTGGCGACATGGCACATGGCGCCGATCGCGGATGCGCCACAGATAGAGAAACCGGTCGCGATCAGCAAGGGTTGCTGACCGGGCAGCTTGAAGAGTCGTCCCAGCCAGAATGTGACGACGAAGGTGATCGCCAGGACCGCGATCACGGTGACGATCGACACCCAGCCGAGGAGGGCGATGTCGACGAGGCTCAGTTTGAGACCGAGCAGCACGATGCCCGCGTGCATGAACTTTTTGGCAGCGACGTTGAACCCCGGAGCGAGAATCCCCGATGGCGCGGGGCGGGCGCACGGCAACTGTGCGACCAGGATACCCAGAACGACCGAGGCGGTGAGCAGCGGGATCGCCGGCACCAGCGAATGCGCGCCCCACGCGGCCAGCGCCGCCGCGCCCGCCACGGCGACCCCGGGCAGCCAACTCTGAAACCCATGCAGCCGGGAGCGCATGCGGCCGGAATGCCCGTGGGAAGCCGGACGCGACCCTGCGGATACGCGATCCGGGCGGGAGGGAAATATCTCACGTGAACTCACAGCTTCTACTCTCGTGCCGGCGGACACGGTGCGGTAGAGGGCGTACCATTGGCGGGGTACAAGTGAGGCTTGTAGGAGGTGTGCGGTGCTGGGTCCACATATGCCCGACCTTGCGGGCCTACAGATGCTGGTGTCCGTGGGTGAGCTGGGTAGTCTCAGTCGAGTTGCGGCGCTTCTCAACGTCTCCCAACAGGCCGTCTCATCCCGGGTTCGTTCGCTGGAGGTCCAGATTGGGGCGTCCCTCATCGTGCGATCTGCGCGTGGATCGACACTAACCGCGACCGGGGTCATGGTCACCGATTGGGCCGTCGAGGTACTCGCCGCCGCCGAGCGAATGGAAGCCGGGATCGAGGCGATTCGGTCGCAAGCGCTGCGTCGACTCGACGTCGCGGCGAGCCTGACGGTCGCCGAGTACCTTTTGCCGCGGTGGTTCGGCATCCTGCGTGACCGGCAGGAGTCCGCCGGCCACATCGCGACCAACGTCGGGCTCACCGCGGTGAACAGTGAGGCGGTGATCGCTCTCGTGCGCGCCGGAACGGTACCCCTCGGGTTCATCGAAACCCCCGACATCCCGACGGACCTCCGCACCATGCCCATCGGGCAGGACAGGTTGATTGTCGTTGTTTCCCCAACTCATGTCTGGGCACGGCGGCGCAACCCCGTGACCGCGAAGGAATTGGCCGCCACCCCCCTCATTACGCGCGAAGAGGGGTCGGGAACCCGCAAGGCCCTCGATCATTTGCTCGGATGCGTCCCCGAGGTTTCCGGCGCCGTGGCCGCCCCGCGCCTGGAGTACTCCACCACGGCCGCCGTTCGCACGGCGATCGCGTCCGGAGTGGCTCCCGGAGTTCTCAGTTCGATGGCGATCGCCGACGACCTCGCCCTCGGACGCCTGGTCGCGGTGGACGTGACCGGCATAACGCTCACGAGAACACTGTCGGCCGTGTGGGCCAGCGGTCCACAGCCGTCCGAAGTGCTGGCCCAGGACATGATCGCGATAGCACGCCAGCCGCTCAGAGCCAGGTAACACGGCGGCATCTCGCAATCGGCTGCCACAGCTCACGCCCGCCGACGAAGCACGGGAGACGGCGGTGTATGTCAGGCGCGGGCCCGTTGCACTATGATCGTCGCATTCAGACGGGGCGTCGGTGGGCAGGCGCTGACGGCGTTGAATTTCGAGTTGACGACACCTCTTGAGCCGTATGCCCCGTTTCGCGATACCCCCAGCAGACGAGGAGACACTGGTGTTCACAAAGAGGACCCGTCACACGCAGGACCAGACCCCGGCCGCCGACGATTCGCGCAAGCCGGATTCACCGAGCGAGGTCACCAAGCCGGCATGGCGGTACGCGCTGCGCAAAACGATGCACGAGTTCACGGCCGACCAGTGCACCGACCTTGCCGCAGCCCTCACGTACTACGCCGTCCTTTCACTGTTCCCGGCGCTCATCGCGCTGGTCTCGCTGCTGGGAGTATTCGGACAGGGCGAACGGTCGATCGGCACTATCCTCTCTCTCGTCAACGACGTCGCCCCCGGCGGAACCGCCGACGTGCTGCGCGCCCCCCTCGAGCAGTTCAGCACCTCACCCGCCGCCGGGTTCGCGCTGGCCTTGGGCATCCTGCTGGCGATTTGGACCGCATCCGGCTATGTCGGCGCGTTCAGTCGCGCCATGAACAGGATCTATGAGATCGAGGAGGGTCGGCCGTTCTGGAAGCTGCGCCCCATGCAGCTTGGCGTGACACTGGTCAGCATCGTGCTGATTCTGATCATGCTCCTGATCCTCATCGTGTCCGGTCCGGTGACGGAGGCCGTCGGTGCGGCCCTGGGACTCGGCGAGACGCTGCAGATCCTCTGGTCGATCCTCAAGTGGCCACTCCTCGCGCTGGCCGTCGTGCTGATCATTGCGATCCTGTATTACGCCACGCCCAACGCCAAGCAACCGAAGTTCCGCTGGATCAGCCTCGGTGCGCTGCTGGCGCTGATCACCCTGGTCGTCGCCTCGTTCCTCTTCGGTCTGTATGTCACCAATTTCTCGAACTACGACCGCACCTACGGGTCGCTGGGCGGGGTCGTAGTATTCCTGCTGTGGCTCTGGATAGCCAACCTTGCCCTGCTCTTCGGCGCCGAGTTCGACGCCGAGCTTGAGCGCGGCCGTCAGCTTCAGGCCGGAATCGCCGCGGAGGAGGACATTCAGTTGCCACCCCGTGACACGCGCACGAGCGACAAAAAAACGAAAAGGGACAGGGCCGATATCGCCCGAGGACGGCGTTTACGTCGGCGGTCGACAAGACGTCGCGGCCCCACAGGCTGAGCCGAACCAACGAATCGAGTGGCACCGGCCGATCAGGCGCTGATGCTGTGCACCGTCGCGTGGCGGCGCAGCGCAATTTTCGGTACCAGTGTGCCCTCAACCGGGCTAACGCGACGATGTTCGCGGTCTGGGGTCGGTGTGGATCACCATTCCAAGTTCGTTGACCGGCTCGAAGACGTCCCGGTCCCAGCCCCCCGGGTGCGGGACCGGACAGTTCAGTATCGGGTTGCTCGTCGAGTGATCGATGGAGTGCTCACGCATGGGGTGTCCGCACACGGGGCAGGCGGGCGAATGTGGAGTGTCTTCGGGAATGCCATCAACAGACATGCGTACAGAATACGCGCGATTCGACAAAAAATACAGAACGTGCTAGGAGCTACTCGTCCTTCTCGCCGAATCCGGACTCGAGCAAAGCCGAGAGTGCGGCGATCGCCTCGCTGGCCTCGGGCCCCGACGACGAGATCTCCGCCGTCATCCCCCGCGAAAGGCCCAGCGCCATGATTCCGAGCAGGCTCGTGGCATCGACGCCGTTCACCGAGACGCTGGCATCAAAGGTGCTTGCGACGGTCACGAAATCCGCGGCGGGCCGCGCGTGCAGCCCATCTCGGTTGACGAGCGTCACGGATCGTGTGACGGATACGTCCGACCCGCTCGTCGATGCGGCCTCGGCACTGCCCATACCCGCGGCGGTCAGTGCAGCCGTCACGACGCTGCCGAGGTCTCCCCCGATTTCGGCGGCGACGGCCGCGGCGACCCCACCCTCCACGAGCGGCGCATCCACAATGCGGATCCGGCTTCGCACGTCATCCTCCAGAAACTCCAGTGCCGTCTCCGCGGTGAGTATCGCCGAACCGAGGTCGCAGAGGACGACGGCTCCCCCCGTGCTGACGGCAGCGAGCATCCCCTCGGAGACCTTGAGAAAGCTCGTGCCGATTCCGCCCTCGTCGGTTCCCCCCGCCGGCATCAAAACGGTATGTGGCGCCATTTGTCGAGCCAGCTCAACCAACCCGTCGGCGATCAGTGCGCTGTGTGACACGAACACGAGGCCGACCTGCCGGTCGGCTTCCTCCCCGCTGTCCCCCATCACGCTCGCGCCGCGTCAACGGCCGCGCGCAGAAGCAACCGGGTGGACTCGGCACCCGGGTCGCGGTGGCCTCGGGCGCGCTCCCCCAGGTAGCTCGCACGGCCCTTCCGCGCGACGAGCGGCTCGGTAGCAATCGCGCCGAGATCAGCGGCGTCAGCGGCCGCGGACAGGATTTCGAGGGGCGTACCGCCTGACGCCAGTCGTGCGGCTGCCGCGTCGACGGCCGGCGTCCACGCGTCGACCATGGTTTTGTCCCCACTCTCGGCCTTTCCCCGCAGCACGATTCCGTCTCGTGCTGCTGTGATCATCGCGACGGTCGCTGCGGCGTCGAGGTCGGCGGCGCCGGCGACGGCGACCGCCGCCTTCAGGTACGCCGTCCCGTACAGCGGCCCCGCCGCGCCGCCCACCGTGGAGATGAGGGTGCTCGCCACGAGTTTGAGCACCACCGACGGATCGCTCGTGTCAGGGGCGTCATTGAGTTTGTTCACAATTGCGCTGAAGCCGCGGTCCATGTTCTCACCGTGGTCGCCGTCTCCGATCTCCCGGT
>Ga0307486_1002550_pt1 | contig 12624 bp, 10 predicted proteins | sample CBIW02metaG_FD_203663 | JGI IMG/M metagenome (GOLD analysis project Ga0307486, IMG submission 203663) | Sea-ice brine microbial communities from Beaufort Sea near Barrow, Alaska, United States - CBIW 0.2 | ecosystem: Environmental > Aquatic > Marine > Coastal | place: USA: Alaska | collected... | reverse complement strand
GACAGGGATAGAACGGTAATTGGGCGGCACATTAAAAATTCCTTTAAAGAAGGCGAACTAGATAAAGTATCAGTTAGTGCAAAATTTGCACATACTGCCCCTATCACTATTTAAATCAGTTCAATCCGTATTTAAACTAATCCGTGGAATCCATTTTAAAATCCGCGGAATCATTTTTTAAAATCCGTGGAATCAACACAAATATTGATTAAAAGAAAAAGCATTTAGCATCAAAGCATTTTCATATGAAAAAAGAATCAAAGATATATATTGCTGGACATAGGGGACTTGTTGGTTCCGCGATCCTTAAAAATTTACGGGCCAAAGGCTACACCAATTTTGTCACGCGTACACACCACGAACTCGATCTAAAAGATGCCGTGGCAGTTGCCAAATTTTTTGAAGCCGAAAAACCCGAATACGTATTCCTTGCAGCCGCCAAAGTAGGAGGCATAATCGCGAATAATACCTACCGCGCCGACTTCATTTACGAAAACCTGATGATCCAAAACAACGTGATCCATCAGGCCTATGTTCACGGAGTAGGGAAACTCATGTTTTTGGGCAGCACCTGCATTTATCCAAAGAACGCGCCGCAGCCAATGAAGGAGGAAGCTTTGCTCACCAGCACCCTGGAATACACCAATGAGCCTTACGCCATTGCCAAGATCGCGGGGATTAAAATGTGCGAAGGATACAATTTGCAATACGGCACCAATTTCATTTCCGTAATGCCCACAAATTTATACGGTCCCAATGACAATTTCAACCTTGAAACCTCTCACGTACTTCCTGCATTGCTACGCAAGATACACTTAGGAAAAGCCCTGGAAGAAAACAACTGGACCAGCATAAAAGAAGATCTAAATAAACGCCCAATAGAAGGCATCACCGGTGAAGCTTCGGAAGAAGAGATACTTAAAGTCCTGCAACAATACGGTCTCACCCACCAACCTGTCCCCGTCCTCGAAGGCGATGACGAATCCAATCCGCGAAATCCGGAGCAATCCGCGAAATCCTTTTCAAAATCCGCGGAATCCGTAGTTTCTGTAGAGATATGGGGAAGCGGCAAACCAATGCGTGAATTCCTATGGAGCGAAGATATGGCCGATGCCTGCGTCTTCCTAATGGAAACCCATGATGCTAATAATCAGTGTAATCCGCCAAAATCCGTGGAATCCGTGCCTTCAAAAGAGTCCGCGCAATCCGCCCCAATCCGTGATATCCGTGGCGAAGCGACAGCGAAGCACATAAATATAGGTACCGGCAAGGAGATTTCTATTAGCGACCTCGCAAACACCATCAAAGAAAGCATTGGTTTTCAAGGAGACCTTGTTTTTAACACCACCAAACCCGATGGCACCATGCGAAAACTTACCGATGTATCTAAGTTAAACGCTTTAGGTTGGAAACACAGTATAGAGCTAAAAGAAGGAATTGAAAGAATGTATGAATGGTATATTGAATAAAATAAATAAACTGCGAAATTTTATTTGAAATCTACAAAGTTCATGAAGCTAAATAAATAATCACGCTCCTTTCAATTTATGGGGCTTCGAAACTCCTAAGCGGAAATTTCTGTATGTAGATGATCTTGCAGGCTGATGAAGCCAAAAATTTGGGTAATTGCTACGGGAAAAACCACGCTTATAAGCGAATTTGTGAGAATGAGTTCTACCAAAGTAGGTATTGATGTTGAGCAAAACTGTTGGTAAAAAAGCAAGTTTGGTTTATTAACGAATTAAAAAAATACAACTTAGGATAGCTCTATATTTCGTGAATCAAAAATTTAAAGAGTTGGATCAATAATAAAAAAATGAAATGAATTCCCAAAGTTTAAAACATACAGAAATAAAATTTTGGCCACAATTAATATTGGGTTTAGCTTTTTCAATAGCTTCGTTTTTAACACCAAATAATTACGATTCGGTCTTGCCAATAATGCTCTTTGGAACTATTTTCATATATTTTCTATCGCCAACTTTGTCGTTTATATATGCTTTAATTTTTGTAATTGATCCAATGGCAACATTTAAATTGTCAGCAATATCTATTATTCCTATTTTCTTATGTTTTACGTTTTTTGTATTTAATACTCAACGGTGTTTGTTAATTCTTAGAAAGGACAAATATTTACGTAAATTAATGGTATTATGTTTAATGTTTACTTTCTATCAATTGATAGTTTCTTTACTATTACGCAGTCAACAAGATTTTTATTATGTTTTTAAAAATGTCCGTTATTGGCTAGGAATATGGATATTAATTCCTTCATATATATTTATAATTATTGATAGAAAAAATTTTTTTGTTTCAATAACAATAATTGTCCTGTTAATAATGATTTTTTATTATTTATCTTTTTATGGGGTATATAATTTTTTTGAAATAAGAGAGTTTCAACGTTCTCAAGATAATGTTTCCTTAATCAGATTTTTTTCTTTTGATTTGCGCCAAATAACAAAAATATTTGTTTATATCCTTCCCCTTTTTATAATTTTTCCTTTCAAGAATCGATTCGTTAAATTTTTGGTTCCGTTAATAGGAATTATGGTGTATATATCTGTCTTATTGGCTATTTTGAGAACAGAAATGTTTTATTTGTTTATGGGAGCTTTACTGGCTGTTTTTATTTCTGTTAGACAATTTAAAACAATAGGTAAAATTAAGATAATATTATACGGATTCATTTGTGTTGCATTGGTATTGTTTCTATTTCCAACGCTTTTAGATACAATTGTTCAAACAGTTCAGATGAGTTTAAATCCAGGTGGAGGCTTGAGTAGTGATGCATCTACTGATCATAGATTAAATGTTCAGTTGCCGGTTCTTATGAAAATAATTGAATCCAATCCGTTTTTTGGTGGTGGGAACTATTCTGTTTCGTTCGAAGCTACAGGGCACTATCTATTGTATGACATACCGATATTAGGTGCTTTTGGTGCCTACGGAATTATTGGAATGTTGATTTATTACAGTCGCTTCATCCACATTTTTTTACGTTACAAAGCCGTGAAAATGTCTCAAAAACTATTTGATCAATTTCCTGTGGAATGTTTGTTAACAAATGGACTATTGGCTTATTTTATAACAATGATTACTTTTCGAACTTTACATATAAATATAGAATTAGCGTTTGATTTTGGAATGGCTGAATTTGGGTTGTTTATAGGGGTGTATTTTGGACTAATAAAAATATTAACCGAACAAAGATTAGAATTTAAAGCAAAATAAGTAAAATGAAAAGATTAATAGTAGATTTAGATGATACCATTTCAATTACGGTAGAAGGTGATTATGTTAATAGTGTTCCTATTCAGCCCTTCATTGATATCTTGCATAAGTATAAAGCCCAAGGATTTGAAATTGCAATCAATTCCAGTCGTAATATGCGTACCTATGAATCTAATGTAGGTAAAATAAATGTGTACACATTACCCAATATTGTTGAATGGTTGGGGAAATATAATGTTCCCTTTGATGAAGTTTATATAGGTAAGCCTTGGTGTGGTTTTGAAGGTTTTTATATTGATGACAAATCTATTCGCCCATCAGAATTCATTAATATGAGTTATGAGGAGATTATTGCAATGCTCAAAAAAGAAAAAGAGATAATTCATTCATTAGTATGATCATAATTACTTCGGGGGCATATGTTTCTCAAGGGCTAATTACTGAGTTTGGGAAATTACCCCCAACTATGTTGCCATTACAGAATAAGCGTCTGTTTCAACATCAATTGGAAATATTAAAGAATCAGAAGGATGTTATAATTTCTCTTCCATTTGATTTTATTTTGACAGAAAGAGACAGGATTTTATTTGAGGAATATAATGTTACTCCAATTTTTGTTCCAATAGAACTTTCCTTGGGACAATCTATTATTTATGTTTTAAATGTATCAGGAAAACATGAGGAATCAATAAATATTCTTCACGGTGATACTTTATTCAAAGAATTGCCAGAAGGTAACGATTTATGTTTGGTTTCCGAGGTTCAAGATAATTATAGTTGGGCTTATTCAGCAGAGGGTGGCGAAGATAGCGTTTATGCAGGTTATTTTTCATTTTCTAATCAAAGTCTATTAATCAAAAAGATGACGGAGAATGATTATAACTTTATGAATGGTTTTGAAGCTTATCGAAAAGAGATTAAAGTGAAAGAGGTTTATACTGATTTTTGGCTTGATTTCGGGCTTGTCAATTCGTATTATCGTTCTAAATCTTTTCTAACAACGCAAAGGATTTTTAATGATTTAGCCATAAACCGTTTCTCGGTTAGAAAGTCTAGCAATGATAAAAAGAAGATGTTTGCCGAGGCAATGTGGTTTAAAAATTCTCCTATAAATTTAAAGCCATTTCTCCCTGCTTTATGGGATTATGGAGAAGAAGAAAATGGGGCATATTATGAAATTGAATATTTTTACCTGAATACATTGTCTGATTTATATGTTTTTGGTAACCAACCTTTATTTATTTGGAAGAACATATTCAAGGCTTGTAATTTGTTTGTTACTACTTGTTTGACTATTAAATCTAAGCATAATGTAGATTTAAGTATTTTTAATGATAAAATATATTCAGAAAAAACTTTTTCCAGGTTAAAGTCCTATGCCTTGGATGAAAATATAGATCTTGATGAGCCATGGATTATAAATGGTGTTGGAGTACCATCATTAAATGAAATTGTTATAGAAATGAATGCGGCAATTTCTAATCCTGAAAGTAAACATTTATGTATAATGCACGGTGATTTTTGCTTTAGCAATATTTTATATAATTTCAAAACGCAATCCATAAAAGTAATTGACCCACGTGGGTTGGATTTAGATGGAGAAGAGACTATTTATGGTGATGTTCGTTACGATGTAGCTAAATTGGCCCATTCGGTTTTAGGTCTTTATGATTATATTATTGGGGGTTGTTTTTCCCTAAAAGAAACAAATACATATACATTAGACTTTGAAATACAAACGGAGTCTCATGTTGAAGAAATTCAACAACATTTTAGATCTCTTGTTTTCGGAAAAATGGATTTAGATCAATTAAATACTTATCCAATATTGGTACATCTATTTTTGTCTATGTTGCCCTTGCATAGTGATCATCCCAGGAGACAAAAGGCAATGCTGGCAAATGCACTAAAAATTTATGTAGAATACAAATCAAAGGGTCAAATTATAACTTAGTGAGATTATGACTATAATAATTCCAATGGCGGGTTTAAGCAAGCGATTTACAGACTCAGGTTATACTTTGCCCAAATATATGCTGTATGCAAGGGAAAAGAGTCTTTTTAATTTAGCTGTGGGCAGTTTTAAAGCCTATTTTAAAACTGAAAAATTTCTTTTTATCGCTAGAGACGTATTTTGTACTAAAGAATTTATTCAAAAGGAATGCAAAATATTGGGCATTTCTTTTTTTGATATTGTTATTCTTAATGAATCTACAAAAGGACAAGCGGAGACGGTTTATTTAGGTTTAATAGCTTCAAATTTGCCAGACAATGAACCGATTTTAATTTTCAATATTGATACATTTAGATTTGATTATAGTTTCCCTGTTGAATTAGAAAATTGGGATGGCTATTTGGAAGTTTTTGAAGGAGATGGAGCTAACTGGTCTTATGCAAAAACAGAACATAAAGACTCTACAAAAGTAATTCAAACGGCCGAAAAAGATGAAATATCAGCGTATTGTTCCACAGGTATTTATTATTTCAAGAAAAAAGAATTCTTTATTGAAGCTTATAATGACTCAAATGTGGATATTTCAAAGATTAAACTGAAAGAGTTTTATGTAGCTCCTTTATATAACTATTTGATTTCTAAAGGTTGCAATATACATATAGAAATTATTGGAAGGGATGAGGTCACGTTTTGTGGAATTCCAGAGGAATATTTTAATTACTTGGATACAATTGGATAGTTATTTATGAGGATAAACATAGTAGATTCTAGAATCAAGAAAGAGGTTTCGAATGATTTGTATTTGGATGAGACTGATTTTCATCCCTGTGAACCTTTTTTTAAAAATCATCCTAACATAATTCCAGAGAATGCAGTTTTTATTTCTGCTAGAGGACTGTTTGAGCATTCAAAATATATTCGTTATATATTAAAAATGGCGGATGCCATGTTGAAAGTCGGCGGGAAGTTGGAGATTGAATTTTATATGTTTTCTTTAGATTCGGGGTCAAGTCCATTTAGAAATTTAAGTGGATTAATGTATGAGGTTTCTATAAGTTTTAAAGAAAGACTTAAGTTAATAAGTAAAAAAACTAATGGAGATGTCGTGATTTTAACTTTTGATAAAATTGCATCAACATTACCAGAAGATGATCAAATTGGTTCTTGGTCTTTTGGTATTGTAAGTGACGGAAGAAAGAACGACAGGATTTTGGCTATTATAAATCAAATAAAAAAATTTTCTGTACCAAACTTTGAAATAATAATTTGTGGTCCTCCACCATCTAGTGATTTACCGGAATTTGTCAGAATTTTAGAAGATAATGATCTTTATTTTGATAGCAGAATTCCAATCTCCAAAAAAAAGAATCGAATAATTGAGAATGCAAAATACAATAATCTAGTGCTTTTTCATGATCGATTTAGTTTTCCTGAAGATTGGTATGAAAATATTTTGGAACAAGGAAATTATTTTGATGGCTTTTGTATAAGAATTGTTGACGAAGATACAAAAAAACATAGAGTGCAAGATTGGATAAGTACCTCGCTTTATCATTTTGAACACGAAAAATTATTTCATGATAAAGGAGGCGTAAGTTATGATAGATGGGTTCCTAATTGGAATGTTAATGGAGGTTTTATGATTATTAAAAAGCACCTGATTAGTCGGGTGAATTTGAATCCATTTCTTCATTGGGGCGAAGCCGAAGACGGTGATTTGTGTCGCAGATTAGATGCGGATGGATTTTGTCTCACGTTATTTACCGGAACTTATGTAACAACCCAGACCCATAGATTGAAAGTAGGTAAAAAAAGAAAAGGAATACTGCGATTGTTACAATTGTTAAAATTAAAGGTTCATATCTATAGGAGTTTTTTTAATAGAAAAAAAATATTTAGAAAATACCTTAATAGCGAGTTTGATGATTAAATTGCTTTTAGAAAAATTCCCTAAAAAAAGTTTTGTCAGAAATTTTTCTGTTTTGTTGTCTGCCAATCTTCTCGTTAGTTTGATAGGGATGGTCACAAGCATTTACATTGCTAGAGTACTTTCGCCAATGCATTATGGAGAATATGCAGTAATTATTTCTATTGTAGGGATGTTTCAGGTTTTAGCTTCTTTGGGCCTGCCTTCAACTATAATGAGGACTATAGCTAGAAATCAAGATCAATCAAAATCTATATTCAGAGCATCAATATGGGCCTATTCAGGAGGTTTTTTTATAGCAAGTTTTTTTTTGCTGCTTTATATGCTATTGGCCAATGAAACCAATTCAGGATTTATGATTGTATTAATGATCTTAAGTCTTTTTTCACAATCACTTTGGAATGCATTTCAGAATGTGGCTTTTGGAATGCAGCGAATGGAGTATTCGGGTTCTATTAATTTGGTACTCACAAGTACGATATTTTTAGTATACCTTATAATTCCTAAGAAACACATTTCAGTAGAGCTTGTCTTTATGGTTATTGTAATTTCTCAGTTCGCTAAAGATTTTTTATATTATTTTTTCTTTAAAAAGGATAAATTGCTGACAGGAGAAATTTTTGTTGGTACCAATTTCAGAACAGATGCTTTACAACTTGTTAAGGATAGTTTGCCATTCTTGATTATGGGAGGTTTTGCTATGTTGTCCAATCAAATGCCCATATTGTTTTTGAATGCTAACTCTGGAGCTGAACAAGTTGCCTATTTTAATACCGCTAACAAATTGTTGCTGCCTATTACTTTGTTTATTACAACAGCCATGACCGCTTTGTTTCCTGATTTGTCCAAGTTATATCTCTCTGATAAAGAGGCTTATAAGGAGAAAATTAAAACAGCATTATTTGCTATTGCTTTGTTAGGTGTTTTTGGTGCTATAACTGTTTCATTCTTTCGTTCTGAAATAGTATTTCTATTATATGGTAAAGCGTATCAAAACACAGGCTTAGTAATGGCGTACCAGTGTTGGTTTATTATAGCTTTTGCTTTCTTTTGTTTTTTTGGGAGTGTTTTTAGCTCTTCAGACAAACAAAAACTTTTGAGCATTTTATCAATAGCTTATGCTGTGGTTTCGGTTCCTATTTTATGGGTAGGTTCCTATTATGGAGCGGAGTATCTATCCTTGGCTTTTATAATATCAGCGGTAATTAATATGTCCTATCATTGGTATTTTATGCAAAAAATATTACCAACTCCATTATCGAATGCATTTACACTTAAATTGTTTGGTTTGATTATTTTACCATTTGGTTTTTCTTTTCTAATTCCTGAAAACATGGGTTTGGGAATAAAAATTCTTATTTATTTATGCACAATACTGGGGTTAGGGTTTTTCGTTAAGAATCATATTCGTTCATTAATAAAAGAAAGATTTTAAAAGAGAACTCTATTTAATCATGGAAGAAATCATAAGTGTTATTGTCCCAGTTTATAATATTGAAGATTATTTGCCAAAATGTTTGGGCTCTATTTTAAAGCAAACGTTTGTGGATTTTGAATTAATTTTAGTTGATGATGGTTCAACTGATACCTCTGGAAAAATATGTGATGAATATGCACAAATGGATAGGCGTATAAAAGTAATTCACCAAAAGAACGGAGGTTTAAGCAATGCCAGGAATTCAGCAATAGCTGTTGCTACAGGGAAGTACTATTCCTTTATCGATAGCGATGATTGGGTTGATGAGCAAATGCTTTTTGAAATGTATGAACAGGCAATTCTAAATGATGCCGATATCGTAATTGCGGGACATTTCATTGTAAATCTAGATAAAACAATAAAGGAGAATATTAAAGTTGATAAGCAACGAATCCTGAATCGAATTGAAGCCACATCGCTTATTCTTGGAGATGATGAGATTCATAGTTTTGCTTGGGATAAACTATATAAAAGGGAATTGTTTGAAGGGATTCGCTATCCTAATGGTCGAGTTTTTGAAGATACTGCAACCACCTATAAATTATTTAATAAATCTGACATTTTAGTTCAAATGAATAAGGCGTACTATTATTATTTAAGACGAGAGTCTAGTATATGTCTTACTCCTGAATTTTCTAAAATAATCAAAAGAAAAATAGATAATTATTTAGCCTTTCTTGAACGATATGAGTTTACTCTATCAAACCAGGAATACACTCATATGGTAGATATCTGCCAAGAGAAAGCATTTAGCCATGGCCAACAGTTGTTACATTATATTGTTAAAAACAAATTGAATAAGTGTGAATATCCTCTTGATGATGTATTGAAAAAAATAGCATCAATGGATCTTGTTAATAATGATTTAATATCAAAGAAAAAAAAGTTCGAGAATAGGCTGATGAAATTTTCATACAGCACTTATCTAAGTCTTTTACAACTTAATTATTCTATAAATAAATAGATTTATCCTTTATTATGACAATAACTTTTGTTTCTAATTTTTTAAATCATCATCAAACTCCAGTTGCAGATGAGCTCTTTAGAAGAATAGGAGATAGTTACCGATTTATATCCACAGAACCAACACCAGAAAATTTTGTAAAAAGTGGTTATCCAAATTGTGAAAAATACCTTTATAATCTATTAGCTTATGAGAGTGAAAGTAATTATGCTAAAGCATTACAATTGGTTGCGGAGTCTGATATTGTGGTTATAGGGGCAAGTAATATTCCGGAATTTTTGCAAGTTAGATTAAGTTCAGATAGGCCATTATTAAAATATTCTGAGCGTTGGCATAAAGAATGGAAAAGCTATTTATTTTTGCCATATCATCTTATAAATGGCAATGTTTGGCGTAATCATATTTCATTAAGAAATAAACCAGTTTACTTATTATGTGCTGGAGCTTTTGTAACTAATGATTGTAATTTGATAGGAGCATACCCCCATAAAAGGTTTAAGTGGGGTTATTTTACCTCTGTTAAGGAATTACAGATAGAAAATATAATAAAGGATAAGAAAGATAAAAAAACACGATTGTTGTGGGTTAGTAGGTTTATTGATTGGAAACACCCTGAACTCCCTGTTAAGCTAGCCTATTATTTGAAAAAAAAAGGTTTTGATTTTCAGATTGATATGATTGGTGCTGGACAGTTAGTTGATGCAACACAACAACTTATTATTAAGCTCAAAGTTGGAGATTGTGTGCGTATTTTGGGAACTATGACTAATGACGAAGTTATTGAAGAAATCAAGCAAAGTCACATTTTTTTATTCACAAGTGATAGACAAGAAGGATGGGGTGCAGCTTTGAATGAAGCTATGAGTAATGGATGTACTGCCGTAGCATCTGATCTTATAGGCTCAGTTCCCTTTTTATTAAGTAAACCAAATTGTGGTCTTGTATTTAAATCATGTAGTATTACAAGTTTACAAAATCAAGTAGAAAAGTTATTGAATGATAGAGAACTTTGTAATCAAATGGCACTTAATGCATATAATGTAATGTGCGAAATTTGGAATCCCAAAAAGGCTTCAGAAAATTTATTGCAACTTTGTCAATCGATTCTTGATGACAATTTAAGTTCTTTAAGTATTGGAGAAGGGCCTTGTTCAAAGGCGTAGCAATTAAATTTAAATTATTATAAAAGCATCAAAATGAGAATATTGTGGATAGTAAATACTATATTTCCTGAGCCAAGTAAAGCTTTAGGTTTATCAGCACCAGTAAGTGGTGGTTGGATGTATAGCTCTGCTAAACAGCTAAGTAAAGCGAGAGAGGTCAAATTAGCAATTGCAACCACATATTCTGGAACTGAATTAAAATTATTGAGTATTGAAGGGATTGATTATTATTTGTTGCCATGTAAAAATAAAATTAAATATGATACAAAATTAGAGCAACATTGGGAAAAAGTCTGCGCGCAATTTTTACCTGATTTAGTTCATATTCATGGAACTGAATATGCTCATGGATTAGCATGCATGCGTAAAATACCTAGTTTAAGATATGTCATTTCTATACAAGGATTAGTAAGTATAATTGCAAGGACTTATTTCGCGGGAATTGGAGTCTTTGAAATAATTAAAAATATTACAATAAGAGATGTTTTATTATTTGATACGATTTTTCATCAAAAAATTAGATTTATTAGAAGAGGAATATTTGAACAGCAGTATATTAAAACTACTAAACATGTTATTGGAAGGACTGATTGGGATTATGCTCAAACAAAAGCAATAAATCCTTTCGTAAAATATCATTTCTGCAATGATATTTTACGATATAGTTTTTATAATAGTAGTAAATGGGACTTAAATATAAAAAATGAAAATACAATTTTTTTGAGTCAGGCGGCATATCCCATCAAGGGAATACATCAAGTTATAAAAGCAATTTTTTTGTTAAAAAATGATTTTCCAAACATAAAATTAAGAGTTGCTGGGCTTAATATATTTGAGACTGTTAATTTAATAAGTAAAATTAAATTAACAGGATATGCTTTGTATGTGAGGAAATTAATTAAAAAATATGAATTAAAAAATATGATAGAGTTTGTCGGGAGTCTTTCTGAGCAGGAGATGTGTCAAGAATATTTGAATTCACATATATTCATTAGTCCATCTAGTATAGAGAATGGGGGTAATTCACTTGGGGAAGCTCAATTATTGGGTGTTCCAGTAATTGCATCATATGTTGGAGGTATTCCCGATAGTATTATTAACAATATTTCAGGTCTTTTTTATCCTTTTGAGGAGGTTGAAATGTTAGCAGAAAATATACGAAAAATATTTACAGATGCTAAATTAGCAAAATCACTTTCCGAAAACGGAATTATAGCTGCTGAGAAACGTCATGATCAAATTGTAAATCTTCAACAAACAATTTATATTTATAATACAATAATAAAGCAAGAATAATTTTTAAAACAATTTAATAGAATCCCATATGAGCATTCTTTCTGTATTAAAAGCTATAAGTCATGTACATAGATGGCCTTTTTATATTACTACGATCAACCTTAAATTAATTCAGCCTGTTTTTTGGAAAATGAGATGCCTTTCTATGGGTACTAATATTAATTGGCTTGGTTTTCCAATAATTACTAATATAAAAGGAGCCAATATTACAGTTGGTGATAATTGTTTGATTTGTTCAAGATCACAACAAACAGCACTCGGTGTTGCTCACAGAACAATAATACGCACATTATCACAAAATGCAAAAATAGTTATTGGAAATAGTGTTAGAATGAGTGGGACTTCAATTTGTGCTATGTCTTCGATTATTATAGGTAATCGTTGTGTAATTGGGGCTGATGTTATTATTGCAGATACTGACTTCCATTCTTTAGATTCAGTTATACGATCTTCTAAAAAAGATAGTTTAAATGCCATTTCTAAGCCTATAGTAATAGGAGATGATTGTTTTATAGGAGGAAGGTCTATTATCTTAAAAGGTGTCCAATTAGGAGACCAAGTTGTAGTTGGAGCTGGTAGTGTTGTAACTAAAAGTTTTGAAAAAGGTTC
>Ga0307486_1002548_pt1 | contig 12626 bp, 12 predicted proteins | sample CBIW02metaG_FD_203663 | JGI IMG/M metagenome (GOLD analysis project Ga0307486, IMG submission 203663) | Sea-ice brine microbial communities from Beaufort Sea near Barrow, Alaska, United States - CBIW 0.2 | ecosystem: Environmental > Aquatic > Marine > Coastal | place: USA: Alaska | collected... | reverse complement strand
TTTGGAGGCGGTGCCGAAGGGGCCGCAGACAGAACAGCGCCAATCAGATCGCCCTCCGGAACCGGTGCAACAGTGCTTACGCCCTCGGCCTGGTTCTGCCGATACTCCGCGGCCAGCTCCCGAAGGTTAAACGGCTGGCTTGGGCTGCTTCTGGAATAAAGAAAGCGGACGCACGATGACGAGGCGCTGCAGCGCCCGGATCAACTGCCAACTCACCATTCTGATCTTTTGTTGGTAAGATTTTCGCCCAACCGCGTGCGATACCGGTGGTGTACTCAAAACCGTTACGCTTCTGGAGTGGCCCTTCGTTTCGGCTCACCCGTTGCATGTGAGCGGACACCAGAGTGCCATCGGCTTGAACTGCATAGCGATCCAGACGAATCATGCCGCCAGGCTGGGTGTGCATCATGGTGTTGCTGTCGGCAAAATCCTGGATACCGCGCGACTTATTGTTCTTGTCATAGAACTCCACTTTGACTTTTTTGGGCACCCCGTTCTCATCGGTATTCATCATGTCGACGCCCGTCATGTAGCATTTGCGGGGATCGGGATCGAGGTGGTACTGCCCAAGCTTGAAAATGGTGACGTTTGATTTTGGGGCTTTGTTGGCGCCGCTAATTTTCCGGACTTCATCAAAAATATTCATTTGGATTACCTGTCTTTGTGGTGGGCTAAATCATGCTGTTCTGTTATTGCCTACGTTAGATTATGCGATACTGGCAAACAAGATAAATATGCACCCTGGCTATCCTGATGTACACCAAAGTAGACATCCAAAACAGTGAGTATTCTGTGGTATCCCTTTGTTTTTGTTGTGGTTAACCAAGTCTTCGTTTTTGGTTGCCTTTAAACTCGGCATATTCCGGTTGTTCACTTTGGTTGACACTGCATCAGGCTGGCGGGTTTAGGGGTAGGGTGCCTTAGATGGACAACGTACAAGAATGAGAGGCGTGTAAATATGGATAACGACCAGGATTTAGGGCCCGATGTGGCCGGGCGCGGGGCGCCGGTGCACATGCCGAAACTCTTCTCTGGGTTAGGGGCTCGGGTAGAGGTCTCTCTGATTCATGCGAGACTGCGCCCTATGCAGCTGCGGGAGCGGCTGCGCATCGACTTTGGTGAGGATGTCTCACGGACCAACATCTATAAGCTGGTGAACGGTAAGATCGAACGTACCCGGTATTTCATGGAGATTGCGGAGATCTGCGGCGTATCCGCGAAGTGGTTGGCCACCGGTAAGGGTTATATGATCGATATGACCGGGCGGCTCTCAACCCGCGATGAGGCGGCGCGTGATGCACGGCGGTTACTGACCCAGCACGTAATACCCCCCAACCGTAATGACGTTGTGCGATTGCACAACCGATTGATCACGCTCATACAGAAAGGCGCTTTAACGCCTGCGGTGGTACGCGGCCTTGGGGCTACGTTGGACATGCTCACGGCGGATAAGAAGTGATATTTCCCCTGCCCTACCGAGTCCTAGCCCAATCAGGCGCGCTTGCGCCCGATTGAGTGCGCCCATTCCTGCTCGGCAGGAAAGGGCAGGGCGTTTTCCGTGGTCTCGTGGCTGGCGGACAGGCATTAAAAAACCACGCTTTGTGGGCGTGGTCTGGTGTTCGTGCTGGCGGACAGGCGATCAGCCTGGGCCGGGCAGAGGTACGTCGAGTTCGTCGTCGTTCTGGGCGACAGAGGCCGCCCGATCCATCTTTGCAATCAGTGTGTTGTGAATGCCCAGTGGGAAACGATCCAGCGTGGTGAGCATTCGTTGTGACTGCTGCAAATCCAGGCGCGCATCGATTCCACCCAACTCTTGTTTAATGGTATCGATAAGGGTCTGGCTGAAACTGCGGCTCGGGTCTTTCCCAAACTGAGTGCGATCGTCACTGATGACAAACGAACCTGCTACCGTTCCGCCAATGTAAATATCAGCCCCTTCGGACTTCCAATTCTGCAGTGTGTCAAAAAATACCTGATCCTGGGGGTTTAGCCGCACGTCAGTCGCTCTCTCATATTCGTTCTGCCGGGTGTTTGCAGACTATTTGGGTTAGGGTGCCGGTTCCTTATGCCCATTGTGCAACTCTACTGGTTAATTCTGCCATAACAGTTACCATTGTCATATAATTTTTATACACGGTTATGGGTGCTGTCCAACTTACTGTTTCAAATTGGTTGATATCGCTAGGGTTATGTACCGCACTGGCAATCGTGATTTGCTTGGCGTGCATCAGGTAGTTATAAACCTCAGTGGCCACATCGTCCGGGGTATTCATGTAAAGGGAAAACTCTTCACCGGCAAGCTCAAAGCTCAGTGATTGAGGGGCACCGGCGCCAAAAGACTCCAGCAGGTAAACGACATGTTCGGGCTGTGCTCTTTGGGCAACCTCCAATGAACAGAGACTTTTGGTGAGCCATCGTATGTCGGTGATCGCTCCCGTCTGGGGTTCTCTGATTATTGAAAATGTGCTGTTTAATATAATTGCCATAACCCTTTTACATCCCTTTAATTTAAGGAATTACCTAATAACCTGATATATCAGATAATAAACCTTAACATCGACCTTAATAATCTGTAATGATTATTCCAGCTATCAGGCGACAAAGCCACCCCGCGCCTCTTTTTAGTGCGCCCTTTTACAAAAATCTACAGGCGGTTACAAATGGCGATTGACGAGGCTCCGCCATTAGTGATCAGCACTCATCGGCCATTGTCTCTAACAGTTTTGATGCCATTTCGGCGTCTTGGCCTGGGTCATCATTTATATCCGCCAGCTTGTTTTCAAGCTCTTTTTTGATGGAGCCGCCAGGGTACTTTGTTGCGAGCCTAGTCAGTGCTTCTTTTACCGGGTGGCGCTCGTACATCATCGCTCGGAACGCACGGTCGACCCCTTCTGTGGTAATGAGCCACAGATAAATAGGGCCTTCAGTCATGTAGCAGTGATGCGCTTGCGTGCCGTCCCTTGTGCGGAACACCATGAAGGCCTCAGCCCCTTTTGGGGACGGTGGACGAATCCGACGTATAGCGCCCATCTGGCTTTTTGAAAGGCCGAAGCGAGCGGACACCAGGTCAGCTTCTTCATTGTCCATGTTGCCGGCCCCCAAGATGATGACTGAGGTTGATAGCCGGATGGATTGTTCTGTGTGGTGCTCAAACAACTGCGATGCGACCATGATATCAACGATGTTCTTTCGGCCTTCCGCAATCAGGCTGTCCACCTGAGACTGCGCAGCCGGGATTCTCGCGAATCTCTGGCGTTCATCCATGCTGAAACGCTTGCGGGCGGTTTTCAGGTTCTTTGCTCGACGTGTGTGATAGGCCAGGTACTGCGCCGGAATGTATTTCAGGTAATCTTCGTGGAAGAAGAAGTCCCGAGTAAGGATGTCGTAGCCGATGAAGAACGCGATACTTGCTTGCCATAGGGCGCGCTCAGTTTGCTCACGCGGAATGAGGTCTTCCATGTCCAGCGAGATAATTCGCGACTCACCAATCTCAAATTTTGTTTCTCCCTGCAGCATGGGGAACATATCAACTGCCTCTCGGATGGCCCGCGCAAACAATGTCAGGACGGGCACCCCGCCCACTTCGTCCGGGTAATCACTGCGGACAGCTTCAGAGGATGATATGCCCATCAGATCGGATAAAATGGGCATTGCTTTGCGGTGCGCGATGAGCGCGGCCCGCGTTTCACCGACGGCATGCAGAGCGTTTCTTACCTCGTGCCAGCTGCTTCGCTCATCGATTTCGATGTCGTGTTCTTCGATTTTCTGGTCAATCAGCTGGTTGGCTTTCGGATAGTACCCTCGCTGCCTTGAGCCACCGTTTTCGGTTGAGGCAAACGCTTGGTATGTCTCTTTGATAATTGTGCTCACAATGCCGGGTAGTTGGGCTTTAACTGCCGGGTTCGCCTGCATGGAATGGCAGATTGTATCTATGAGGTTGGCCAGGTAATTGAGTTGGTTTGGCAAAGGAAACTCGCAGCCAAACGGCGTATCAAAGGGGTTGAATTGGTAGTCGTTGGTGTTCTGGATTCGGATATATTTAGCGATGTTCTGCTTGTCCGGTCCAACGGATGCCAATACAAGATCGACAATGGATCGTGACGATGGACCGACGTCCAGTGAGCGCAGAAACGGAAGCTCGGGCTCTTGAGAGGGTGTGAGAATGTAATACAAATTCAGGGTGTTCAGGGTCGTTGATTTAGCGAACCCCATCGGGCCAACGAGTAATGTTACCCAAGCGCTTTGACGGCCACTTGTCTGTTGGTAGTGCATGAGGCGGCCACCATCAGTACGAAGCAATACGTTTCCATCTTGTTGCGTCCAGCTTGTGGTTGGGCGAAACAGGGGGGATAAGCCAATGGCATCGGGCATGGTGGGGGCCATGATGGAGCCCATGGGTTTGTCGTGAACCCCAGCCTGGCTCGACAGAACCGCTTCAATCGGTGCAGCAAACGCATCGGTTGTCTGGCATCCACCCCAGCTTTGAAGTACACGGTTCAGCTTTGTCGCGCGGTTGCTGATTTCCTCCAGGTCATACACTGTGCCATTTTTTTTGCTGTAGCTCGCTTTCATGGGGGCCCAGGTGCAGGCGGTGATGAACATGGCCGGCACGACTCCGTTCATTTTGTTTTCGTACTTCTGCAGTCCTTTGTACGACTCTTTAACCTGCGCGTTTGCCGATGACATCCAGGGGAAAGTCAGTGCCAGCATGGTGTTCAGATAGTCCACACCGGTGCCTTTGCCTTTCAGGGAAAAGCAGATCCGGAAGGGCAGGCGCAGTTCCGCGGCTTGTTGTAGCAAGTGATCAAATGTTTGTGGATCGGTGGGGCCGCGGGAAATGGCGGTTGCATAATGAATGCGGTTGCCCATAACAGCGTACTTCAGGCCCACTGTCATTGGTGACTCGCTGAATATTTGCTGGCCGATTGATGGCGCCATCATGAAGTCGGCATTTTTCCGGTCTCTGCGGGACATTTTGACCGGAACCTGGACCTCTTTCATAAAGTCATCGGCAATCCTCGGTTCCCATGTCCGTGGGGTACCAGGGTGCGCAATCCGACGTACTTCTTTTAAATAGCTGCGCACGCTGACAATATTGAGCATCAAACCAACGTCTTTTAGCGAGCTAAGTTTGCTTAACTGGGCCACAAACGACTTGACCATCGTTTTGTGCTCAACGCGCAATTGTGGGTAGGCCGTGTCGTGAAGCATTGCTTCCGCCACCTCTGGCCAGGTATGCATGGCGTCAGTGCGCTCTTTGATTTGCGCGCTCATATCGCTTTTATGGATGGCGGCCGGGGTTGTGTACAGTGCTATGTAGGTGTTCTCAACCTGGCAGTAGTCGGCAAGTTTCCGTGCTTTCTCTTCAACAATTAAGTCCATGAATTCACCCATGCCGTAGCGGGTGCCCGTAAGCGCCGTTGCGCGCAAGGTCTGCTTGCAATAGGTGTATGCGGCATCAGGATCAAACTCAAAGCTGATCGATAGGTGGTGTGAGCCGCCTTTGATCAGATCCCGGCCAGCAATCTCGGAAATTTCTTCAATAACTGCACGCAATTCGTCATCGTAAAGATTGGATGTGAGCCCCTTTACTTTGAGCAGACTGACCAGTGATCCGTCACGCGTGACGAACGTTATGTCATCATCAGTTGTGGCCAGCTCAATGAACTCGCGGGGGTTTGTTCGCCAAACGGCGCTGTGACCATAGCTAAGGATCGCGTCTATGTTGTCTACGATACGGTCAACAAATCTCATTAATCACTCCAGACGTCAAAATTGGTTAATACCAGCGGCAACTATAGTTGATCCGATGTTGTGTCGTAGGTTTCGGAATCCTGATTATTGGGCATTTCTGTGGCGCCAATGTCGGCGCTCAATGCCGCCAGCAATTCACTTATTTCGGTAGCCCAAAGTGTCATCATATGATCCCGATCGGCGTCTGCGTCGGACGTATCAACCGACAGCTTGATCGACTTTAGAAACGACTGGTCATTGATCACAGCGGATATGTTTGCGCTCTCCAAACCGAGCTGCTTGAGCATTCTGGTTTCAAGGACGGTTTGGATATCTGGCTCCATCAGTGCTTCGTGAGACAGCGTTATCGTTGCCTTCGGGTCGTTTGGATCTATAGCTTTCGCACTGTCACCAACCCGAAACCCGCTGGGTAGGTCGCTGGTGCCGGCAACCCAGGCTGCAAACTTGGATGGTAGGTTGGATGAATCAAACAGGGGCGTTACGGATACACTACCCAGACATCTGCGTAGGAGGCGCAAGATATCCGTCTGCAGTGCTTCGGACGTCACTTCAAGCCAGAGTTGCTTGGTATTCTTGTCAAACACCACCTGATAGACGGACTCTGTCTGGAACGCCTTTGGTAGCAATGATTGGCGGACTTGTTCTTTGATTTCCCGCTTCTCTTTTGAGCCTGGCGCTTCCCCACGCTCTTCTGTCAATTCCTTGATGCGCGCATCAACGTGGCGGCGAACAACCGCGGCGGGAAGCATTGGCTTGAAAAGAGAGATTTGCAGGTGTAGCCACCGTCCGTTGTTCAGGGGCGTGACGTATTCTTCGCTGGTGCCAGCCTTCCCCTCAAACGGTTTGAAACCCCAGTGTTTTTCTTCCTGGTATTTGCATTCGCGTGTGGGGTATTCGCGGCCAATATCGTTGATTTGATCAATCGTCGGCACCTTGGCTACATTTAGAGCGAAAAGTGTTTTAAATGTCATGACCTTCGGCCCACCTATCTTAGTTGATGTGGCTTTTATTATGCCATGTGCCGTGGGCTTGGAAGGGGTGGGTGGGTTATTTAGCGTTGAAATTGGTCGGGGCATGCGCAGAACTGAAATCGAAAAGGTGCGCCCCCCCCCCGATCTCGCTGATTCTATTTGGGCTTACCTGTAAAGCTCTTGCATGATGTCAGGGTCGCCTGATGGGGTTTCTCCCGCCAATAGCTGCGCCATGTCTGGGGTTATCTCGAAACCCATTTCTTGCACGTACGGCGAGATATCCAGTATCACAGGTTCGCTGCCAGGGAAGTGCCATTGGTTCGCATGATTCAGTGTGAGGGTTTCCATGCTTCGGGTGGCCGCCACATAGGCCAGGCATCTTTCTTCTTCGGGGCGGCCGCCATCATCATCCTCAATATCTGCAGGGCTGGGTGATGTTTTCGCTCTGCCTTGAAGCAGCCCTTGATCGAGGGGCATTAACCCGTCTGAGAAGCCGGCAATCATTACGTGTGGCCACTCCAGCCCTTTACTGCGGTGTATTGTCGACATTGTGAGCCGGTCAGTACCTTCCTGGGACGCCAGGTAATCCGACAGGGGTGCTTCGATCATGTACTGGAAGAAGTCTTCTGGCTTGGTGTGAGCGAGCTCATGAAGTAGTTGATCCAGATTACCGGAGCGCTTCACGCGCAGCACATCGTCTTTTTCTCGATCGAGTATGGCCATGGGGCCGTCCTTCATCCACTGGATCAGCTTCTGGGCGATCTGGTACTGACTCATATCGGCCGAATTCACAATGCTGTTGTTGTAAACACCACTGACAATCTCGTGTAATCGTATTCCGCCTTTCCCGAACTGTTGGGGTGCCTCGTGCAGCAAGAACGATAGGATGTTCATGTTGTCGTCTTTGAGGCGGTCGATCGTGTCGGCCAGGCCCTTCTTGCCCAACCCGTCAATATACGGCTGCAGAGATTTCAACGCCTGCCAGTCATCGTGTTTCCATACGATTCTGGCGCATGCCGCCACGGCCTGGATCTCCGCGCGCTCATAGAAGCTCATGCCGCCTGCGACGGAGTAGGGGATGCCGGCCTGTTTAAAGGCAGGCTCCAGAATTGTGGTCATCCGGTTTGTGCGGTACAGAATGGCTATATCGTTCAGTGGTACATTTTGTTTGTGTAAATGGACTACTTGAGCCACCATTTGCCTTGCCATATCCCGGTCGGTTTCGTTGATGATGATTGCGGGAACTTCACCTTCATGTGTTGCCGAGAAGGGCGATTTGGGCAATCTCTTCTGGTTATGCTTTATCAGATTTGAGGCCGATTCAACGATGTGGGAGTGCGACCTGAAGTTTTGTTCAAGTCGGGCTACCGGTGCCTCAAAGTCTTTGATGAATTGGCGTAAATTGGCCACCTTGGCGCCACGCCAGCGATAGATTGACTGATCATCATCTCCCACCATTACAACGTTCTTGTGGTGCTTTCCGATCTGACGAACCATTAGATATTGGGCCAGGTTAGTGTCCTGGGATTCGTCGACCATTATGTGGGTGTGCTGGAAGGACATGCCCTCGGCTATCTTCGGAAACTTGGTTAACGCACGAGCTGGCAATAGCAGCAGGTCATCGAAGTCCAGATAGGCGCCTTCGCGCTTGTACTTTTCATATTGAACAAGAGCTTTGGCAACGATCCTCTCTTTTAATGTGACCTTTTCGGCATTGGGGCTCACGCCATTTTTAGCGGCTCGCGCCTTGTCCAGCTCTATCAGAGCATCGGAAACGTTGCCTGGGCAGCGGCAGCTTTGTTTCATCGTGCTCCAAAGGCTCAAACCTTCTTTAAGTTCCTTCCGTATCTCTTTGAATTCAATATTGGACTCTTCCGCAACCTCTTTGGCGATTTCGTTCAGCGTTCGACGCTGATCGTTTTCCGTCATGATTGCCCAGTTCTGATGGGGTGCAATTCCGTAATGATCTTTGTAGTCCTGCATGAAGCGGAAGCCCATGCCGTGAAACGTATCCACGCGCACGTCATCCCCGTCCATACCGAACTGGTCGGTTAACCGTTTTTTGATTTCGGTCGCCGCCTTGCGGCTGAATGTCGTGATCAGGATGTTTCGCGGGATGACCCCGGCATCAATGAGGCGACCCGTTCTGGCCACGAGGGTTGCGGTTTTTCCCGAGCCTGCGCCAGCCAGGACAATCATGGGTCCATCCTTATGATTGGCGATGATGTTTTGCTGCTCAGTCAGCGGAATCGCTTTTGCTTCGCTCATTTTGCCCTGTCTGCCTGTTCAAATGGGGTACTTAATGGAACTACGTGCCTTATGATAACCATTGATTGTAATATGTTATACGATGTTAAGAATTCTTTTGACAACCAAAGTGGACATTATCCCTGATGACACCATATTCCGAGGTTCCCGAGCGCATTAAGCGTGAAATCCCGCTTTCCACTTACATCCAGGCGTCGGGTGTCGAGTTGAAGAGGCGCAGCGCGGAATGGGTAGGGTTGTGTCCGTTTCATGATGAAAAAACGCCCTCGTTTTCTGTGAACGATGCGAAGGGGCTCTTTTTTTGCCGGGGGTGTCGCGAAACAGGCGATATAATTTCGTTTCACTCGAAATTAAACTTAGTGGGCGTCGGTCAATCCATTAAGCATTTAGCCGGTGTTGCGGGTATTGAGGTGGAGCCACGCGCCTATCGTGCGAATGGAGCCTGCGGCCAGACGCCTGCAAAATCCACATCTTGGGACAAGCCCGTTCTCCTTAGCCTTACGTTGGCCGCTCAGCGTGTGTTTCAGTCCAATGCCGGTCATCCGGGGTGTGTATCAGTTCTGATATCCCGCAACATTCCGCCAGCAACGAGGGCAGCGTTTGGTTTGGGTTACCTACCAGCCAACGTCAACCTGGTCGACGCTATGGTAGCCACCGGAACACTGGATGATCTATCTCGCGCCCAGGTAGCCCTCGGTTGTCGCGAAATTGGTTTACTGTATTTACAGGGGGTGTCAGAGCAAAGCCCCTTTAGTGGTCGCCTAATGTTTCCGATCACCGATGCGTCTGGCGATATTGTCGGGTTCTCGGGGCGCGTACTGGATGGCTCCAGCAAAGCCAAGTACATTAACTCGCCTGACTCGATCATTTTTGATAAATCCAACTTGTTGTACTCGCTAACCCCGCCCCGGGTGCTGCTGCACGAGTCCACAGATGTTAGAGAGTTTTGGCGGGATCTAACTCGTCAGGAAGAAATCTTTGTGGTCGAGGGCTATACGGACGTTATTGCGCTGGCCGGTTTAGGGTTGCGAGCCTGTGCAGGCATGGGCACCGGTTTTTCTCAGCGCCAAGTTCAGTTATTGCTCCAGCACTCAAAGCGCATCACCTGTCTCTACGATGGAGATGCGGCAGGCTTGAAAGCGGCAGAACGTACATTGCTGTCAGTATTTCCGTTATTGACCGACCAGCATCGACTTGTCGCGCGGCTGCTGCCGGATGGTCATGACCCGGACTCGTTTGTCCAGGTCAGCGCCGGTGATCACTTAGCAGCTTTGGACGGCCTTCCTGTCCGCCAGCCAGAAACTGTTTGGTGGGAGCATTATGTTGGTCAGATATCGAGGCCACCCGCGTTGGCTGACCAGGTTATTATTGAGCGCGCCTACGCGGCCACCGACACGTACCCACAATCCCCTTTGTGGCGCTTGATGATTGCTCGGCGAGTGCAGCGCATTTGCGGTTATGTCGTGCGTTCACCGCGGCACATGATGGAAATGCCACCTTGGGCATGGAACCGGCATTCCGGACAATCTTTGGCTACGGACGACCCCTCAGTTCGACTCTGGCTGCACCGCTTCTTTGAGCAGCCGAACAAGATCGCGGCGTTCTGCAGTTCGTTCCGTAAGCGCTGGTGGGTAAGGGATTTGCTGACGGGTCGTGTTGGTGTCGAGGGGCCGCCCAAGGCGCTGGCTTATATCTTTGCCGCAGACGTTTGCCTTAATACAAATGAAGACCAGGGAGATTTTAACCGATCAAACTTCATATCTGCTTTACTGGATAATGGGTACCCTGCGCACTGGCTAAAGTCCTGGGTATCTGTCTACGTTCAAGTGCGCCGTGAAGATGTATCGCACTGTGATGACTCGACGACTTGGGAGTTTGAGTGGTCAATGTGGCTGACGTCGCTTGATGAGTCCACGACGAACCGCTTTAAGTCAGCGTTGCTGGCGAGGTGTCCGGTTTAGTGCCCCTGGTTTCAAGGCTTTTGGCTGTCGCACTAGCTTCTGTAGCGGTCCCAGCTTATTTGTCGAGTTGTCCGGTAACGAATAATCGCTCATTACATATCTCCCGGTTGTTCGGTTTGCACTAGCCGAAATGACGCCCGGCGTTCCTCGGCGCACTCCTGACTGGTGAGCCTTGCTGTAGCGGCTTTGCCAACCAGGTGCCCGTTCCGATCTGTTACGATAAATCCGGCCAGCCGCATCGTTTCGAGCGCTTCCCAAAGTTCACGGTCATCTTGAGCCCCTACTGTCGGCAAATAGAAGTGAGCCCGGTACCCATGCTTTTCGAGGACATCAAGGGCGTTTTCGCGAGCCGCCTCGGACATAAAAGGATGCTCGTTTGAGGACCAGCTCAGCGCTTTTTTTAATGCTTTAAACATCTGACCGGTTTCCCATGTAAATAATTAGCCGAAAAACAGCAGATAAAGTGCCACTGGCGCTACCACGAGGCTGACGGCGCCCACGGTGTGAATCGACATCACGCATCTTTCTGAATCGCGCTCAGACACGCCGCTGAAATAGCGATACAGATAGGTCGGCCACCTGAATAGCATCGCGCTGGCACCCATGCAGATAAACGGCAGGACACCAAGCATTCTCCAGTGGACCTCACCTGTAATGCGGTCCATCGTTGTCCCTGCAATAAACAGGGCAACCAGGAGCGCAAATGTAAGCGCTGTCTTCATTCCGTCAGTCCTGAATTCCCATTTATCGCTTGATTGCTTTCGAAGCGAGTATCATCGCCACAAAGAGAGCAAAGCTACCCGCGAAAACCCATGGCGCGGTGCTGGCAGACGCGTCCATCATCCAAGACCCGTTATTCATGGAAGATGCCAGTGTATCCCCTGGCACATATTCGCCAGACCACACACGGGGGTCGAGCCAAGAGCCCGATGACATAGCGCCGATAAGCACAAAAATAAAGGTTAAAAAGCCGCTTGCGCATAGTGCACCTGCAATTAACCGTGGGGTAGATTTGCTGGTCTCATTAACCTCGCCAGCATCAAGTGCGGCTTGGACAATGTTTGCGGCATCCTCTCGCTGGAGGTTGGGGGCAGCCTCGCAAGCCGCGTCAATCATCTGGTCAGTTGCTTTCATGATAAGTGCTCCGAATTCTAATCCTGATTAAATCTCACTAGCGACGTTAGGCTTCCACACGGTTTCCCATATCGTCGTTCAGTAATTTTATCGCCGAACTTTGTCATCAATTACGTTTGGACGCCCCGCATGCCTATCTAGCCATGCAATCTGATCTGGCGTGTAGCTCTCTTCCTCCCACTGGCGCATCGTTAGAGCCAATTTCTTCACCTGCCTGCGCTCTTGTCTTGCTCGGCACATCGCAGAAAAGGAGTAAAGCAATGCGAAAAGACTTATCACCATTGTCATTAATATTTGCGGTTGTAAAATTTCCTTAACGACGAGTTCCATCTGAATTCCCATGTTGTTATTGGTTGTGCTCGCCTTCGGATCTGCTTCTGATAACACTCCTCTTCGATCGAAGGACGGCGCCTTGCTCACTCATCGCACCGTCTCCCGTTAGCAATAGTCGACCTTACCTTCTCGCCTGAAACCTTTGAAGCTGGCTGACATTCTCTTGGATGGCATGCATCGGTTACCCATCACTTGAATTTTCCTG
>Ga0307486_1002540_pt1 | contig 12660 bp, 16 predicted proteins | sample CBIW02metaG_FD_203663 | JGI IMG/M metagenome (GOLD analysis project Ga0307486, IMG submission 203663) | Sea-ice brine microbial communities from Beaufort Sea near Barrow, Alaska, United States - CBIW 0.2 | ecosystem: Environmental > Aquatic > Marine > Coastal | place: USA: Alaska | collected... | reverse complement strand
CCAGTCATACAAAATGGATGACGAGGTCTGTGTGCGACGCGACGCCCATTCCAGTCCGCCGCTCTGGTTGATCCAGTCGATCTGGTTCTCCATGAGCAATAGCGTGCTAAGGGCGGGGGTGTTCAGCGTCTGGTTGAGGCGTGAGTTGTCGATGGCGTTCTTAAGGCTGAGAAACTCCGGAATATACCGGCCGCTCGCGGCGATACGCTCGACCCGTTCCAGGGCTGCCGGAGAGAAAAGCGCTACCCACAAGCCACCGTCTGACGCGAAGTTCTTCTGCGGGGCGAAGTAATAGACATCCGCCTGGCTGGCGTCAAAGTCGATGCCGGCGGCGGCACTCGTGGCGTCGATGACGGTGAGGGCGCCGGTGTCGCCATCAACACGTGTGACGGGGGCCATAACGCCCGTTGAGGTCTCATTGTGAGGCCAGGCATACACGTCGATGCCGTCTTTCACGACAAAATTACTGCGTGAACCGGTGTCGGCTTTAATCACATCGGGCGCGTCGAGCCATGGAGCAGCAGCGGATTTGGCGAATTTTCCGCCGAATTCGCCGAAGACCAGGTTCTGCGCACGGTTGTCAATGAGCGAGAAAGCGGCGGCATCCCAGAAGGCGGTTGACCCACCGTTACCGAGCACGACTTCATAGCCGTCGGGAATGCGAAACAGTTCGGCAAGGCCGGCGCGCACGCGACCAACCAAGTCCTTTACGGGTGGCTGACGGTGCGAGGTTCCGAGAACTCCGGCACCAAATCCGAACAGGTGGTCGAGCTGTTCCCGTCTGATTTTCGATGGGCCGCAGCCGAATCGTCCGTCGAGGGGGAGCAGGTCGGTGGGTATGTGTAGGTCGGCCATACGGCGATTCTAGTTGCCCGTCCCTGCTCGGGTAGGCTGGGATCGCTGTGCGGGCCCTTGCCGAGGTCACCAATGAAGCACTGTTCAGTAGGTCAGGAACGGTGCGCGCACGAGCCAAATGAAGGGCTGCGGATGAGCGATCTGATCGACACCACCGAAATGTATCTCCGCACGATCCTCGACCTGGAGGAAGAGCAGATCGTGCCCCTGCGCGCGCGTATCTCCGAACGGCTGGGCCACTCCGGTCCAACGGTGTCGCAGACCGTCGCCCGCATGGAGCGGGACGGCCTGGTCATCGTGTCGGGCGATCGTCACTTGGAGCTCACGGTGACGGGTCGCAGCAAAGCTGTTCACGTGATGCGCAAGCATCGCCTGGCGGAGCGCCTGCTCAGCGACGTGATCGGCCTCGAATGGGAGTTTGTGCACGACGAGGCCTGCCGCTGGGAACACGTGATGAGTGAGCAGGTCGAACGAAAGATCTTGGAGATGCTGGGACACCCCACCGAATCTCCCTACGGCAATCCCATCCCCGGACTGGACGAGCTCGGTGATTCGCCCGCGGTTGCCTTCATGGCAGGTGTGACCAACGTTGTATCGGTGGCAGCGAGTTCTTCTACGCCAGTAACCGCGGTCATCCGCCGTCTGGGTGAACCAGTGCAATTCGACCCCGAACTGCTGCTGCAGCTTAAGCAGAGTGGTGTGATGCCGGGCGCAACCGGCACATTCTCGGTCGTTGGTTCCTACGTTCTAGTGCAGGTCGAAGGTTTTGGTGCCGGCTTGGAATTGCCCAATGAGGTGGCCAGTCACATTTTTGTTGCCACCCCTGAGGGCTACAGCCCGCTCATTCACTGAGACTAGGAGAAGTTTACTGATTAATTTTCGTTAAATTTTGGCAACTCCTCCATCGGCCCGTTACCAATTCGTTAGCAATATTCGTTTTCAGAGTGACATTTGGGCGGTCTTCTTGTAGCCTCGGGGATGTCCCACAGACCAGAAAAGGTCGAAGGACTCTGGTCAAGGCGCCTGCTTACCCCCGTCTCTTGGCTTATGAACACACCCGCGATTAGCGAAGTGGACGGGACAACAACCTAGTGTTGTCGAGGCGCCGGAGGTTAAAACTTTGGCTGCATTAGGCTCTAGAAGGTCCCAGCGCGAGCTGACCCGAACAGGCGATTCCCTGCAAAGAACGGAATCATCGGCTCACTCTCACCGCTCGACGACACGCTCCTCCCCGAAGAAGCGCCGTGGTGGAGTCGCCAACGTTGTTGTTATGACCCTCGCTACCGGGCTGGTTGCCACCATGGCCCTTCCCGCCTATGCTTTTGCCCCCGGCTCTCAAGACGCCTCATTCCAGGCCAGTCAAGCTTCGGAAATGTCGAAAGCTCAGGCCCAAGCCGTTGAGGTGGATGCCCAAGCCGCCACGGTGAGCGTGGCGCGCGAAGGGTTCACCGCTACAACTCCCGAAGAACTGGCAGCCTCAATCGCTGCTGCTGCGGCCGAAACTCGCCGCATTGAAGTAGCCGCCCAAATGACGTCGTACGCTGCAAGCTATTCCGGCCCGAGTGTTGCCGATTATCTTGCCAATCCGTCATACCCAAATTTTGATCTCGCATCTGTTTTCAATGTTGCCGCTCAATACCAGGGAGTTCCCTATGTATTTGGCGGGGCCACCCCAGCAGGATTCGACTGCTCCGGCTTCATCATGTACGCGTACGCGCAATTTGGCATCAGCCTTCCACACTCGTCGGTGGGCCAAGGGGCAGCTGGAACTCGCATCTCAATTGAGGATGCCGTTCCGGGCGACCTGGTAATAATGAACGGTCACGACGGTTTCTACGCGGGCAACGGCAACATCCTGCACGCTCCGTACACCGGTCAGAACGTGCGTATCCAGCCGATCTGGACCAGCGACTACTACATCGTGCGAATCGGCATCTAACGCAACGTTTCGATGAACCGTTGACGACAGTCGTTCACAATGGCGCTACAGGTGTACCTGTAGTGCCATTTGTGCGTTAACCTAGATTTCTGATGTAGTTGTAGGTCTTGAGGAGAGCCCATGCATAAGCGACGCACTATCCACACCATGGATGTGCGCGGCCGCGAGTGCTTCCGGCATAGTTGTCTGAGCGAGAAGAACTGCGTGAGCAGGTGTAAGGCGCTGTCATTGTGACGGTGCCTTTTTTTGTACTCTTTTTGCCCGGCACGCTCCTGTTCTGTACGCATCGGATGTAGTTCGAATGGCTGGAAGCCGTCCAGTCTCCTTCGAAAGGGAGCACATGCGCACACTGGTACTCAACGCGGGCTATGAGCCCCTCGCCGTCGTCTCGTTTAAGCGAGCGCTTATTCTGGTTATGAACGATAAAGCAACGATCGTGCAGTCCGATCAGACTCACCCCGTCGTTTCGGCGTCGGGCTCGTGGGAACGCCCAAGCGTTATTCTGCTTACCCGATATGTCCGCATTCCCATGTCACGACTGGTGCCGGTGAGCCGCCGGGGGGTTCTGCGCCGCGACAACAACCGGTGCTGCTACTGCGGTAAGTCGGCATCCACTATTGACCACGTGCTCCCGCGTTCGCGTGGTGGACGCGACACGTGGGACAACCTGGCCGCCTGCTGCCTGCGCTGCAACAACCTTAAAAGCGACCACACTCCGGCTGAAATGGGCTGGGCGCTGCGCTTTACCCCACGGATGCCGCGCGGCACGACGTGGATCGTGCGCGGCGTGGAGCGACCAGAGCAGGAATGGGATGCCTATCTGGCGCCGGCCGCGTAAGCCATGGCGGCGCGCATGGGTGTGGAGGGAAGTGTGCGGAGTGCGCCGGCCGAAGCCGGTTGCGGCTAAACTTGCCCAACCAGCCTCTGTAGCTCAACGGAAGAGCAGTTCCGTCCTAAGGAAACGGTTGGGGGTTCGAATCCCTCCAGGGGCACCACTCTTTAAAGCCCTGTATCCCTTGTAACGCTGGGCTGTAGGGTTTTCGTCATTCTCAGGAATGGCCGTTGGCCCACATTTTGCCCACACTTCAAAAAATTTCACGGTGATTTGGAGCAGCTGAAACAGCCCAATTCTGTCATTTCTAATGGCTTAGGCGACGTCCCTCCAGGGATTTTTGAGACCACTCCTTGCGGTAGAAAATCGACCTCGACTAGCGCGCATCGTCACGGCAGCGCGTGCGACCTGGTCTTTGCAGCATCCAGCGCGACCGCTACGGCGTCAAGGTCATCGTCGAACAGGTCGGCATAGGTGTCGAGCGTCATCGCGGCTGAGGCGTGCCCGAGGCTGCGTTGCACTGCCTTGACGAGATCGCCAGGGAGGCTGCGAGGCTGCGGTGTGCCGAAAGTCATGCAGTGTCAGCCCGACAGGAATGAACGAATCGGTTAGTCGTGCGCGTTTTCGGTTGCCCGCGAACCAGCCGTCGCCGTGGTCGGCGTGGCCAGGTAGATGTTGCCATCGCCGAACACGAGCTGGTTGCGCTGTTTGCCCGTGATTTGTTCTGTCAGTAGCGCTTCGAGAAAGGCGGAAAAGGGCACGCTGCGCATTTCGAAGCCTTTGGGGAGCCGATGACAATGTGGCCGCCCACGTGCACGGCATTCTTTTGCACGAGCACCCGCCGCCTGGCCAGGTCGAGGCTGTTCACGCGCAGGCCGACGGCTTCGCCCCAGCGCAGGCCGGTGTAAGCGAGCAGTATTGCCAGCGTCGCGTTGTGGCGGGATTCGTCGGCCAGAATCTGCACCTGGGCGTGAGTGAGGTAGTGCCGCTGCTTGCCAACCTCGCGGGGGAGGTTCACACCGCGAGCCGGGTTGGACGGTAGTCGGCGGTCGCGCACGGCGACGTCGATCATGGCGGCAAGGATGCCGGAGGCGCGCAGTACGACAGCGGGGTTCTTCTTGGCCGATAGTTCGCTCACCCACGCTTGCACGTCGGTATGCGGAATCTCACCGAGCTATCGCGGCCCCACACGGGCTGAACGTGCACTCGCCTGGCGGTCTCGACGACGTTGTACGAGCTGGCCTTCAAATGGGTTTGGGTGCGCAGCAACTCGGCGCCGAAGGTGCTGATCGTGACTTTGGCGGCCTGGGCGCCGATGTACTCGCCGGTGGCCTTGCGCACCTCGGTCGACGCGAGGAACAGCTCGGCGGAGTGCTTAGTCTTGAACCCGCGTTTGTCGGTCTGGCTGTGATTGGGCTTGCGGTAGCGCACCCGGTACCGTTTGCCTCCGGTGGTCTCATACGCTGAAATCGTTCCCATGACCTCACCCCGTAGGTCTCGCCGTCATCGGTGGCGACGAGTCGCTATTGCTGTTGGCTGACATCACCATGCACCCTGCCACCGACAGTCAGACTGCGCCAGCGTACCGATCGGCGTATGTCGGAATGCGGGGGTCGTCGATCCGTGGATAAATGAAGTGGCTGTGTAGCCGCAGGGGTTCAGTTTGCGTACCCCGGGCGGCGAATTGCGGCCCCCTTTGGGGGTCAGGAATTGCACTTTTAGGTGGTCGCTGAGTGGCTCCCTTAACAGTACTTAAACAGGAAGGACAGAACAGGAGCAGAACGCGCGCGCGAGGTTTTCTGTGGATAACGTGCCGGCCGGCGGGTCGAGCAGCGGCGGGTGCCTATTCGTTTGCCTAGTCACCGAGCGCTAATACGTTAACGACGGGGTAGCGGGTCACTTTCCCTGTCCCCGCCACCCCCGTCGCCACCCCCCTCGCTGCGCTCGCTTCCCAATCTCCCACACTCATCGTTCCTCAGTGTGTAGGAGATTGGGAGGTAGAGGGGTGGTGGTGGGACAGGGAAAGAGAAGAAGAAAGTTGAAGAAGAAGAGAAGACAAGAGCGGGAAAATGCAAGAACTGAGCGGAGAAGTGAAGCAAGAATTCAGAGGCAAAGACGCGATACAACGAACGATGAAGAGCAAGAACCATGAGTGAGTGAGCCAAGAATGTACCAAAAGCGGTGAGGTCAATCGAGATAGTCAGTCCACGCAAAATACCGGTGCGCCGAGTACGCGATAGCGAGTTGAGCGATGCACCACGGCGCCGCCCCGGAGTGAGTGTCGGTGGTCAACTGCAGTATTATTTCCATAAGGCTGCGTCAGAGCGAAAAGCAGAATTAGGGTGCAGGTCACCGAGCGTGATGAGGCGATGGTGCAATGGCTCGGCGTTGTCCGGTTGGCCGACGTGGAGGCGGCGCGCTTGGGGCGTTCGCGGGAGCGGGCCAGCCGTTGAGCTTGCGGCGGGCACAACTGTGGGTGGCGCGCATGGCCGCCATTGGCTGGCTGGATCGGTCACGGCCGACCTATCGGGACGGATCAATCGTGTGGGCCACTCGCTTAGCGATTGGCAAGCCGCCGCCGAGCCTGTTCCGGCAGACCACCCGACACGAGGTCGCCGTCGCAACAGTTTCGGCGCGATACCTGGCGCAGGACTTCACTTGGCGACGAGACCGCCAATCGGTGGGACACCGTGAGCATCAAACCGACGGCGTCGCCACTCGGGACGGCATTGTCGAATTGGTCGAGGTGGAGCTGACGCCGAAGTCGTGGCAGCGGTATCAGAAGATCGTGACCAACCACGCCTACCGTCGCGTGCACGAGGACGTAGACCGGATCGCGTACTTCTGCACGGCCGAAGCCCATCGCGCGATCACCCGCGAAGCGGACCGACGGCTCGTGCGCACCGAACGCTCACGGTTGGTCTCCTACCCATGCCTCGACGCCCGAGACATCTGGATCGGCCCCAACCTCGTCGCCGGCGACCATGCCGTCCAACTCGAGGTCGCGACGGAATTCGACCGACCCGGTGAGTGGAACAGGTCTGCCGGAACCCGCGCCTGACATATCGGGGGAAGGACTGCCGATGTCAGCATCGGCCGAAGCGCCTCGAGCTACGCGTAGCCGTTGCCGATGGCCGTCATTCAATCGGCACGGATCGACGACCCGGGCAAGGAATTAGTGGCGATATTTCTGCCCCGGTTGGCCCCCCGCTCACCGGGCATTTTCTCGGGCGGGTCCTACGGGACTTTAGCCTTCAGGCGCCGCTCGGCAACCGCGAAATTGGGCGCGCCCCCACCGGTGTTCCGCTCGTCGTCCGTCGACTGAGACGGTTTCGCGGTCGCGGTCGCGGTCGCGGTCGCGGTCGCGGTCGCGGTCAGGACGTACGCAGAATCGCAATCAGCAATCAGGCACAGTGGAGGCCATCTCCCGAGATCCTCGTCGCATTCTCGGCTTCGATCGCCGCGGAGAAAGGTGCACGTCGCCGTTCCACGGCGACGGCGAGGTCGGCGAAGGCGAGGCTGCCGTGGACAGCTGATCCGGTGGTGACGCCTGAGGCTGCACCCGCGACCAGCATGGCCATCGGTTCGCCGGCATTGCCGGCCGTGAAGACGCCCGGTATGGCAGTTCCTCCGCGCGGGTCGGCCTCGATGTTCCGGCCGAATGGCGTCGGGGTTGCCTCTCCTCCCAGGGCTTCGAATAGCTCGGTGCGGACGTTGTATTTCGGGGCGATGACGATGGCGTCCATCTCGAATTGTTGGCCGCCGTCGATTTGTACAGCTTTTACTTGGCGTCCGTCGAGGATGAGCTTGTCGACTCGAGGGGTGACGACGCGCACGTTGAGGGCTGCAAGCTGATCCCATTGCTCATCCGTCGGTTCGTCCGCGCCGTGCAGGAAGAGAGTTACGTCGTCGCTGAGCTGACGGAACAGCATGGCGTGGTGGACTGCGATCTCGTCTCGGGTGAGGATGCCGATGCGCTGGTTTCGGATTTCCCAACCGTGGCAGAAGGGGCAGTGCAGCACCGATTCGCCCCACGCTTCTCGGACTCCCGGGACATCGGGCAGATCGTCGATCAGTCCGCTGGCGAGGATGACTCGGCGAGCGTGAACGACGCTGGCGCCGCCATCGACTGCAATGGTGAAGTCGTCGAGTGTGCCGCTCGCGGCGCTCGCTTGGCCTTGGAGGATCTGGACGCCGTAGCCTTCGGCCTCGGCGCGACCTCGGGCGAGGAATTCGAGGGGTGAAATGCCTTCACTGCCGAGAACGTTGTGGGCGGCATGAGCGACGGCGTTTCGAGGCTGGCCGGCGTCGATGACGACCACGCGGCGGCGGGAGCGGGCAAGTGCGATGGACGCTGCCAACCCGGCCGCACCTCCTCCAATAACCACGACCTCTGCCTCGATGAGCGTCGGAGTTTGCTTTGTCTGCGCGTTGGAGGCGCCCGCGTTCACCTCGATCGTCCGACCGGAACCCGCTAGCGAAGAAGTCGTGTCAACTGGTCGAACAGCGACCCAGATCGCCCGGCCGGAGGTGTGAACGATCGGTGATGTACCGGCTCCGAGCTCGATGGTCGCGCTATCGAGACCTGCCCTCTCTGTCTGCGTGAGGTCGGCAGCGAGGCGGTCTTCCCAAGCCTGAAGCTGTCCTCGCAGGTAGCGGGCTCCGTCGGCGTCCTCCCCGACGACGGTGACGGTGTGTTCGTGTCGGCGCACTGAAGTGAATCCGGCATCGGCGAGTTCGCGTGACCAATCGGCCGTGGCCGGGTAGCCCGCTGCGTGGAGTGCAGCGATGACGCGGCCGCCGAGGCCGGCCACGCCGCTGTTCAGGTCTTCCGGTTCGTAGCTGAGCGCCCCTGTCATCTCGGACACCACGAGGGCGCCTCCGGGGCGCAGAGCTGTGAATGCCCGTCGAAGTACCTGATCCGGGTTCTGGACATGGTGAAGGGACATCGAGGCCCAGATGAGGTCAACCTGAGGCGGGACGACACGGGACCAGTCACCGTCCAGGTCGACCAGATGAGTGTCGACACGGTCGGTCACACCCGCTGATGTGGCGGCCTTGTCGAGTTTGCTGAGCAGGTCTGTCGAAATATCAAGGCTGTCCACGTGAGCGCTTGGGAAACGTTCGGCCAGCGCGAGAGTGCCCGCTCCCGTGCCTGCACCGAGGTCAACAATTCGTGTCGGCTCGGCGTCCAGCGCTGCGGTGGCGGCGTTCAGCGCCTCCTCGGTCATGGAGCCGGAGATGGCAGCCTCCAGATCGAGATGGTCGGCGAATCCGGGTGACAGGTGAGGGGCGTGGTTTTCACGGTGGGAAACGTTGTGGTGTGAGGAGAAGGGAGAAGGCATGTGTCAAAGCTATGCGAATTCTCACTTGTGACATAGACTTTTGCCTATGACGCAAAATAGGTTGGATTCGGCCGTTCGACAGCGAATCAGAGTCCTACGGCAGGCACGTGGTTGGACGCTCGAGACGCTGGCAGCTCGATCCTTCGTGTCCATCTCCACGCTGAGTCGAATCGAGACCGGCCAACGCCGCATCGCGCTCGAGCAGCTCGTCACGATCGCTCAGGCGCTCGGCACAACATTGGATCAGCTCGTGGAGCCAGACGACGACGATGACGTCGTGATCCGGCCCGAAGCTGAAGTCATGGACGGTGCAACCATATGGCTCTTGTCGCGTGAGCAGGATCGCCGTGGTGTGACAATCGCGAAGATGCGTATCAACCCCGACCGTGACCTCGACGGACTCCAAGTTCACCCTGGCTATGAATGGTTCACCGTGCTCGATGGCGTCATCCACTTGCAACTCGGAGAACGGACCATCGAGGTTGGGGAAGGTCAAGCGGCAGAATTTTCCACCATGACCCCCCATGCTGTCCGCGCCCACGGCGGCTCAGCCGAGATCCTCACAATCCTTGACCGGGAAGGCAACCAAGCGCATCTTCCCGGTCGCAACAGACCACCGCAACAAGGCGGTACTATCTCAGGCTGACTCTGTGGGCCGTCAGCCAGTGTGACCTTTTCGAATGTTGCCGGTAGGCCCGAGTTGCGCGGGTGCCCGGTGCGAGGGTCTTGGCCGACACGTCGTGGTTGACTCAGGTGCCGAGAAGCCGCGACCACCCCGGGCACCACCCCACCACGGTCGCCAAGGAGTAGCTTCAGCCCACCCCCGGCGGGACGTCCGCCCGGATCAGGTTCCTGTGCCGCACCCGGACGAGAGCCCGAGCCGCTCCCCTGTCTCGCCCCTGGTGAGACTAATGGCCCGCAAGCCACGTGTCTTGCTCGTGAGTCGTCACGACTCTCGAGCCGACCACGGCGCCTGCGCCTCAGCGCTCCTCGCTGCCTAGGTCAATGCGTTCCGCAATCTCGGAGACGTCGTCAAGGCGTCCGGAAGCAACGTCCATGATGAAGTCATAGGCCTCATCATTGGACCAGCTCAGCCGTCTTCCATTCATACCGAGGAAAGCGATCAGCGCAGCGAGACTCAGTCGCTTATTGCCGTCAATCAAGCCGTGGTTGCGGGCCAAGGAGTGCGTCAGCGCCGCGGCCTTCTCGTTGAGACTCCCGTAGGCATCCCTTCCGAATGCGCTCGCGCGCGGACGGGCGAGCGCCGACTCGAGCAACCCCTGGTCACGGACCGGCATGTCTCCTCCGAGGGCCCGCTGCCCGACGTAGAGGAGATCAGCGTAGGTGAGATAGATCACTTTCCCAGGCGTTCAAGCGCTTCGGCGTAGCGCGGGAGCTCCTCGTCAAGGACACTACTCAGAAGGTCCTGTCGGCTGTGGTTCTCGACGTATTCACGCACCGCCTGCTTGGCGATGTCCTGCATGGACCGCCTCTCGTACTCGGCACGGCGACGCAGGGCGTCCGCCTCGTCATCGGTCAAGCGCAGGGTCATTGGCATGGACACACGGTATCACCAGTGACACCGTTCTCGATAGGGTTCCAATAGGGGTTCCCGTGCGGCACAGCGGCGACGATCTCGGCAACCGGGTGCTTTGGTACTAAATCTGTGTCACTCGACGTCCCGCTTGCGGGATGGGCAGCAAGACGCACATTCATCGGGTTAGTGGAGGTCAGCGTCTGGGGCAAGAATGGGCCCACTGCGCAAATCGAGTGCCGAGGAGCGGAGCGCTACACCTACGTGTGAATAGAAAAAACAGAGGGGCAGCCCATGTGGACTGCCCTTCTTCAAAAGTGGGAAGTGTCGTCAGCGTCCCCTCGGACCCACAGGGTTCTCGCGTTTGAAGAACCAGCGGCCCAGAAGGATAACGAAGATTCCAATAAGCACGACGCCGTCGACGATCAGAAACGCGCGCATCCCATCACTTGACGCGATCGTGGCGGCATTAAATGCCAGCAACCCGCAGAACACCATCGCAACCCAGCCCACGATCTGACTGCCGCCTGGCCGCTTGGCCGGACCATCCCGCCTTTCGGTCACGGTATTCTCTCTCAGGTTTATATTCATCAGCAGGCGAAACTCCCCGCCGTGTCGCGCTTCTCTTACCTCACACTACCGAGATAGGCCGCCCACGCGGCCGCCGCAGCCCACGGGCTATGCGCGGAAGCGATTAGAGACCCATCTTCCGGCCTGAGTCCAGCACGGCCCAAGATCCCGCGCAGACCAATGGCCGTCGCAGCCGAGGCCACAGCTGAGGTCGCATGAGTCGTGACTACAGTCGAGGATATGGAGGAAACCGAGTGGGCAGACGCCATGGCCGGGGCACCACTCGTCACCGCCCCAGTCACCATTTCAATGACGAGTGCCCCACCAGCGAGCGTCGTTCTGTACCCGAGGCCGAGGTGCTCGAGACCCGTTAAACGTTCCCCTGCGAAACATCCAGTGCGCCGGTCCCTCGCTCTGCGGGTTGCGTCGCTCAAAGTCCGGCTTGCATAACGCCACCGTCGTGCTCGGGCCTACGCTGCCGCCGTGGGGCGGTGAGTGTGCCCGAGTCAGAGAGCTCGAGAGTTTAGCCCGAGGTCGATGGTCGAGATCAGTGTCAGAATCAGAACAACGGCAGGGTGCCGCTAAACTGCAATCCACACCGAGCTGGGTCGGCGGCGGGTCATCAACGCGTTCCAGATTTCCTGTGCCCGCTCGTTCCAGGAGTGTGGACATGGCCCGCGGGCTGAGATCGTTATGGTGCCCGCTGCTACGCTGATCGCTTTGCGCCAGCACCGATCTTTACTCGTTTTTCCTGTCGTGCTTGCGGTGACTTTGTCGGGTTGCGCCTCTTCACCCGAACCCGATTGAGAGGCCGCGCAATCACAGGCGGACTCCTTCACCGAAGCCTCCTCGACGAGCGCGAGTTTTCTCGGGGCGGGTTCGTTACATGCAATGCAGGACCCGCCCGCGGCATTTGGCGAGGGTGAGGTGACCTTGTCGTACCCGTCAGCGGTTCGAGTCGACGAAATCAGCGTGGCTTGCTTCGGAGACGGTGAAGCCCGCTTCGGCGTCAGCGTGCGCGCAGGCTCATCGTGGACAGGCAGTGACTCCATCACCCTCGCCTGCGATAGCGAAGTGCACACACTGCCACTTTCCGCACCGCTCGAGGCCATTAACGCGATCAGCCTGAACGGCACCGTCGAAAAGCGTGCTGGCGCAGTGATCGCAGCCGTCATTACAGGAACCGCCGAGCAGAGCTGATCCGCTCAGACTGGATAATCTGACTGGCGGCTTACGTCTGAAAGAGGGTCATTTCTTGTGGCCTATCGAGTCCCGCACGAGGTTCCCCTTTCAGGCAGGAAGTGTCGAGCGGTCCGCAGGCGTGGGCGAGGTATCGCCCATGCCTCGAGCGCGCTGCAGGGTGGCTGTGGTATTCTGAATCCATCACGATCAGCCCGCTCGCCTCACGGCTCGGGCTGATTTTCTTTAACTGGGAGTTTCGTGGCTGAGTACACAAAGGAGTGGCTGTCGTTAGACGACCAAATGGTCAAACTCGCCTCTCGCGGCGTCGAAGTGCGAGACCCGGAGAGCTTCCGTGGGCTACTTCAAGCCGTTGGCTATTACCGCCTCACTGGCTACCTCTACC
>Ga0307486_1002538_pt1 | contig 12663 bp, 12 predicted proteins | sample CBIW02metaG_FD_203663 | JGI IMG/M metagenome (GOLD analysis project Ga0307486, IMG submission 203663) | Sea-ice brine microbial communities from Beaufort Sea near Barrow, Alaska, United States - CBIW 0.2 | ecosystem: Environmental > Aquatic > Marine > Coastal | place: USA: Alaska | collected... | reverse complement strand
TACAACATTTACCATGGTTTTCTTATGTCGAGGAAGGCGTTTCTCGTGAATATGATGTAGACACCGACAGTTGGACAGAAGAGAAAGCCGAATACTTAGTTGAACCTATTGGTTACTTAAAAAAAGTGCTTTGGATGATGTGGGAAACCATTGAAATGGGCTTCTGGGGCACCATGATTTCTATCATTATCTCATTGCCTTTAGGTATTTTGGCGGCGCGTAATTACTCACCACACCCGATTGTTTATCAAATCGCACGTGGTTGGTTAAGCTTCCATCGCTCAATGCCTGAACTGATTGTGGCGCTATTTTTAGTGCTTATCTATGGCTTTGGTCCGATTGCGGGTGTCTTAGCATTAGCGATTCATACCTCAGGGGTATTAGGTAAATTCTTTGCCGATGAAATTGAAAATGCGCCTAAAGGCCCGCAAATGGCGCTGAGTTCAGCAGGTGCTAACTCACTTAAAGTTTTACGTTATGCGGTCTTCCCACACGTATTACCTGCCTGGATTGCTTATATTCAATATATTTTTGAACGCAATATCCGTACAGCAACTGTGCTCGGTATTGTGGGCGCAGGTGGGATTGGTATGGAACTAAAAGGTCGTTGGGATCTATTCGATTACGACCATGTTGCCACTATTTTATTAATCATTTTTATCACAGTAGTCGTGCTTGAATTTTTCTCACAGAAGCTACGTAACAAAACACTTTAAAAGGAATCCAAAATGAATAGAACTTGTTGCAAAATACCTCGCAGCCTATGGATTCGTGCATTAAAGTTGGTTCCCGTAGATGAAGTTAAAGCGGTAATTGATTCCGTTATTCATGAATACGACGTGTCTTATAAGTCCATTCCACAATCAGGACTTGGCGTATTACAAACCAAAGATACTGCAATGCATGAACCTTATTTTTTAGGCGAAATTCCAATCGCAACCAGTTGGGTCGCTTTAACCGATAAACAAGGCAATACCTTTGAAGGTGCGGCTCAGCTAATGGATGACGATGAGAACTTAGCATCTCTGTTTGCGGTCTGTGATGCCATTTTGGAAAATGACTTAATGGCGTGTTGCAAACTGGCTGACCTAGTTGAAATGGGCGACTTTCAGTTTAAAAAAGAAGCGCTGACACGTAAAGCCATGTTGGGTTCAACAGCCGTTGATTTCTCATTGCTAGGGGCAACTAACGAAGAAAATAAGGAGGATAAAAGTGCTTAAACAAGACTTACTCGGTGCACACGTCAACCCTATTTGGTTAGCAGACACGCAACAAGCTCTGTTTAATAGTCTGATGCAAGCCCTCTCTCGCCCTGGCCAATTAGAGAATTGGACAAAGTGGCTAGAAAACAGCCCTGTCTATTTAGCGGTTTTGGCAACCTTACTGGATGGTGAAGTCTCTTTAGCCGATGTGGACGGATTACTAAAGGATGACCACTGGCCGCTATTACAAGCTCAGAACGTGCATTCTGAACAAGCACATTATGCATTATGTGATGGCGCTAAAGCCATTAGCTTCCAACCAAAACTAGGGACTCTATCGTCACCTGATTTTGCGACGACGATCATTTTAAAAGTCTCTAAATTAGATACTCATCACGGCGATATTCGTCTGAAATTAACTGGGCCAGGTGTCAATGGTGAGACTCAAGTGTCTGTTTCTGGGATTGACCAGGCCTGGTTAGAACAGCGTAATGAATGGTGTTCCGCTTTTCCGTTAGGGATTGACTGTATTTTAGTGGATGACACTCAAATTATGGGACTACCACGCACCACTAAAATTGAGCTCATCGAAACGACTCAAAATGAGGATCTAAACTAATGGGTTACGTTGCAATTAAAGGCGGTGGTAAAGCCATCTCCGGTGCTGAAAAATTATTAGAATTCGTGCGTACGCGTCAAGGCCAATCGGCTGAACCCTTAGATTTAGACACCATTGAAAACCAGTTGTATTTTTTACATAGCCGAATTATGTCTGAAGGTGGCCTGTTCCACCCAAAACTGGCCTCTTTAGCGATTAAACAAAGCTTGGGCGATACTCTAGAAGCATCATTTGCTTTACGTGCTTATCGTTCAACCAAACCACGTCTCGTTGAATCACCTGTCCTAGATACCAGCAGTATGCGCGTTATTCGTCGTATTTCAGCTTCATTTAAGGATATTCCTGGTGGTCAAATGTTAGGTGCTAGCAGTGATTATGCCCTGCGTTTGATGCGAACTGAATTGCTTGATGAATCACCAGAAGCCTTTAAAGCTGTGGCGGCTAAATGGTTGGATGAAAATCGTCATGATGATATTCCGGATACCTTTCCAAAAGTATTGGATGCCTTACGTGAAGAAGGATTGCTGCCCCCTGTTGACGAAGCGGCTGCAGAAAAAAAGCCGTTTGATATTACGCGTGAGCCACTGGTTTTTCCTGTACCACGCTCTGCTGCATTATCGACCATGGCGCGTTCTGAAACGGGCTCTATTCTTGCCATTGCGTATTCCAATATGCGGGGTTATGGAGACATTCACCCAACGGTTGCCGAGCTTAGAGTCGGCTATTTACCGGTGATGCTGCCCCACCCTATCACTGGTGAACTGATCGAAGTCGGTGAAGTGTTAATGACAGAGTGTGAAGTGGTTGCCATGTACGAAGATGAAGAAGATGGCGGTAAACCGACCTTCAGTCTCGGTTACGGCGCTTGCTTTGGGCATAACGAAGTGAAAGCCATCTCAATGTCGATTCTAGATCGAGCTTTACAGTCTGGCATGAAAAATGGGCCGACTAATCCTTCAGAAGACCCAGAGTTTGTATTACTACACATTGATGGTATCGACTCTATGGGCTTCTGTACGCACTACAAAATGCCGCACTATGTCACTTTCCAATCGGATATGGATCGTTTAAGAACCACCCAAGATAAACATGACGATAAACACGATGATAAGAACCCAGGAGCTGACAATGTCTAATCAAGCAAACACTTCAGACATTCAGTTCAGACAAGCTTCTGTCGAATATAACTTTGGATTTTTAGATGAGTACGCCAAAAAGGAAGTACGCCGTAGTGTCTTAAAAGCCATTGCAATCCCCGGTTATCAAGTGCCTTATTCGAGTCGTGAAATGCCGATGGGTCGTGGTTTCGGAACAGGTGGTTTGCAATTAACGCTTTCGTTAATTGGTAAACAAGACACCTTAAAAGTCATAGACCAAGGCTCCGATGATTCAGTCAATGCCGTGAATTTACGCAGCTTTATTGAAATGACCTGTCCTGGCATTGATACCACGACTAAAGTTTCTGAAGCGAATCTGATTCAATCTCGCCACCGTATTCCTGAACAGGCACTGCGTGAAGATCAGGTGCTTGTGTTGCAGGTTCCCTACCCTGATGCCTTAGTGGTGGTTGAACCGTCGGAAGACAAACGTAAAATCATGCACGGTGAAGCGGATTACTCGCGCTTATTGGTCAAGCTCTACGAAGACATTGTGAAGTTTGATGAAATCACCATTTCACATCGTTACCCAACCCGTATCAACCGCCATTATGTAATAGATTCTTCGCCTATCCCGCGTTGGGATGTCCCCAAAATGAATGACTCAAGAGCCCTCATTTTATTGGGCGCTGGGCGTGAAAAGAAAATTTATGCCGTACCACCTTATACCTTAGCCGAGCCGCTCGAGTTTGATGATGTACCTTTCCGTGTCGAAAGCTTTGATGACGAAACTGACAAGCGTCGTACCTGCCACCGTTGTGGCTGTGATCACAGTTTCTTAGATGAATTTGTGGATGCTATAAGTGGTGAAAAACTCTATCAATGCTCTGATTCCGATTACTGTGATGAACAGTTAAAAGCACGATCAGTTAAGCAAGGTTTGGAGGGATAACATGTCTAACGAAAAAGTATTAGAAGTCCGCAATCTATCAAAGGTTTACGGTAAAGGTTGTGCTAAGTGTTTTGAGTCAACGGGTCCAGAACACAACACTAATATCTGCCCTCATTGTGGCTCTATTGTGGCGGCCCACGATATCAGTTTTGACCTTTATAAAGGTGAAATTTTAGGGATTATGGGTGAGTCAGGTTCGGGTAAATCAACTTCGGTTAAGAACCTGTTTTTTGATGAAATTCCAACCTCAGGTCAAGCGACGTTTTTTGACGATGGTAAGCAATATGATTTGTTTAGCCTAAACGCTCAGCAAAAACGTCACTTGCGTAACCACCGATTTGGCATGGTCTATCAAAACCCAGTATTAGGTTTGAACTTCAATGTTTCTGCGGGCGGTAACATTGCTGAACGCCTACTCATGAGTAATCTAACTAACTACAGTGAAATTCGGGCAAGAGCGATTGAATTACTGCGTCGTACCGAAGTCTTGACCGAACGTATGGATGAGATGCCAAAGAACTTCTCTGGCGGTATGCAGCAACGTGTGCAAATTGCCAAAGCCTTGGCCACTAACCCGCCTTTGTTGTTTTTAGATGAAGTGACCACGGGTTTAGATTTATCTGTCCAAGCCGCCATTTTGGATTTGATTATGGAAATTCAACGTGAAAGCCAAACGGCCATGATTGTTGTGACCCATGATTTAGGGGTAATCCGCCTATTAGCGGGTCGCACCATTGTCATGAAGTACGGGCGCATTATTGAAACAGGCTTAACGGATCAAATATTAGAAGATCCGCAAGATGCTTATACCCAACGCCTTGTGGCATCAGCGTTATAAAGAGACCATGAACTTATGAGTATTCAACCTATTTTAGAAGTCGAAGACTTTTCTAAAACATTTATGTTGCATGAACAAGGCAAAGAACTGCCTTCGTCACACAGCGTATTTTTAAAAGCATACCCTGGACGTTTAACCGCCTTAATCGGTCCAACGGGTGCCGGAAAGTCCACGGTATTAAAAGGTATTTACCGAACCTATTTACCGACCAGTGGTCGCATGATGTTCACGACGAAACAAGGCCAACTAACGGATTTAGCGACGGCTGACGAACACCAAATTTTAGAGTTACGTAAAGAAGAAATTGGTTTTGTTACCCAGTTTTTACACACTCTGCCTCGCCAGTCGACAGAAGATGTGGTGGCCATGCCTTTAATCAAAAAAGGCGTCTCTCGAGAGCTAGCACTTGAAAAAGCTCGAGAAATCTTAGGCCAACTTAACCTACCAGAAAGATTATGGGCGGTTTCCCCTGCTACTTTTTCAGGTGGCGAAAAACAACGTGTCAACTTGGCACGTGGGTTATTGGCACAGCCAAGATTATTGTTACTTGATGAGCCTACTGCTAGCTTAGACCCAAAAACCACGGATCGAGTGGTTGAACTGATAAACAACTTAAAACAGACAGGTACCGCAATGATTGCCATCTTCCACGATTTGGATTTAGTTGAAAGACTCGCCGATGACGTGGTGGAACTTGCACCCCCTATTGGTACCGAAAATTTCTTTAATTCAGATACAAACGAGAACGCATAACCATGAACACTCAACCTATAGTTATTACAAACGCAAATCTCGTATTGGCTGACGAAATTCTAAACAATGCGAGCCTACTGATTGAAAACGGCAAAATCTCTGCCATTAATCCTGAAATCGTTCCTGAAGATGCTCAAATCATCGATGCTAAAGGCAAAACGGTGATGCCTGGTATGATTGATTTGCATTGTGACTCTCTAGAAAAAGAAGTCGAGCCGCGTCCGAATGTGCATTTTCCGTTAGATTTTGCTTGTGCACAAGCCGACAAACGTAACGCGGGTGCCGGGATTACTACGGTATTTCATTCCCTCTCCTTTGCCAATGAAGAATTGGGCGTCAGAAACAATCAATTTGCGAAAGAAATTGCCGAAGCGGTACATCACTTTCAACCCCACGCTTTAGTCGACAACCGTGTGCATTGCCGTTATGAAATTACCGATCCGACAGGCCTGCCTATTTTAATAGAACTGATGCACAACCAGTCGATGCACTTGGTTTCACTAATGGATCACACTCCTGGGCAAGGACAGTTTAAAGATTTGGCGGCTTATAAAGCCTATTTTGGTAAAAGTTATCAAAAATCTGATCGCGAGTTAGATGAGATGATTGCCAAAAAACAACAACAAGCTGAAGGGGCAATGGAGCGTGTCGAACAGCTAGTTAAAACCGCACATGCCCAAGGAATTGCCGTCGCATCGCATGATGATGATTGCAAAGAACGAGTGGACACCATGACCGCTCTGGGAGTGGATATTGCAGAATTCCCTATCAATATGGAAACAGCTTTATACGCTCACGAAAAAGGCATGAAAACCATTATGGGGGCACCCAACATTATACGTGGTAAGAGCCAGTCAGGTTCTATGCGCGCCTTAGATGCGGTTAATGCTGGTGTATGCGATTGCCTTTGTGCGGATTACGCGCCAGCGGCTTTGATTGTTGCGGTTTTCAAGCTTGCTGAAACTTCAGACTTAACGCTTGCTCAAGCGGTGCAGTTAGTGACTAAAAACCCAGCAGAAGCGGCTAAACTCCATGACCGTGGTGTCATTGAAGTGGGTAAACGTGCCGATATCATTATGGTTGCCAATTTAGAGGGCTTAGTACAAGTTTCTGACGTATTTGTTGCAGGTGTTTTAGCCTTTAAAGCCAGTTATGATCATACCTAATTCTACCGTTATAGACGATCAATCTAAGGACCGTCACTCTAAAGGTAAATTGTTTTATGTGATTGGTGCTTCGGGGGTTGGCAAAGACTCTTTACTACACTATGCACGTCAACAACTTGCGAGTGAAGCCGTGGTCTTTGCACATCGCTATATCACTCGCCCGGTGGAATTGAGTGGTGAAAATCATATCCAGCTTTCTACCGAGGAGTTTGCGAACCGTTTGAAAAGAGGTTGTTTTAAATTTCACTGGCATTCACATGAGTTGGATTATGGGATTGGGATCGAAGTAGACGTTTGGTTAAACCAAGGCTTAAATGTGGTGATGAACGGCTCTCGTGCCTTTCTCAATACGGCCATTAAACACCATCCCGGGATAGTGCCAGTATTGATTCAAGTGGATTCAAATTTATTACGAGAACGCTTACTAAATCGCGGCCGCGAAACCCCAGAACAAATTGAAGAACGCATTCAACGTTCAGAAGCCTTTACTGGACTCACTGCACGCAACATGCAGATTATTGAAAACAGCACCGAACTCTCAGTTGCTGGAGAAGCCTTGGTCGCACTACTCAAAAATAAGGTCGTAAACACGCTATGAAATTTACATTTTTAGGCACTGGTTCAGTTAAAGCAGCACCCGTTTATGGGTGTGAATGCCCTGTTTGTCAAAGAGCACTCGCTAATACCGATTTTCGCCGACATCCCGCATGCGGTGTATTAGAGGTATCAGGCCAGTTTGGAAATGTGCGTTTATTGATTGACGCTGGCTATCATAATATTGAACAAAAGTTTCCACCCGGCAGTCTAGACGCCGTATTACTGACGCACTTCCACATGGATCATGTGCAAGGTTTATTTCCAATACGTTGGGGAATGGGGCAAACGATTCCGGTCTTTTCACCAGACGATCCAAATGGCTGTGACGACCTGCTTAAGTATCCAGGCATTTTTGATTTCTCGCAAAAATCACGGCCATTTAAGACTTTTGAGTTTAAAGATCTTCTTATTACCCCTGTTCCCCTAGTCCATTCAAAGCTCACAATGGGTTATGTCATCGAGTTAAACGGTAAACGTTTGGCGTATTTATGTGATTCCGGTTTGCTACGCCGTGATGTAGAACAATACTTAATCGACAATCCAATCGAACTAATGATTTTAGATTGCGACCAACCTCCACTTAAAGATGCGCCCCGAAATCACAATGATTTAACCCGAGCCTTAGAAATATTTAAAAAAATTAAGCCTAAACAACTGGTTCTCACCCATATTAGCCATAATTTAGATGAGTACTTCATCAATCATCCAGACTGTCTTCCAGAGGGCGTTGCCATAGGTTATGACGACCAATCGTGGCAATTGTAATGCTAGAAACCCTTTCTAGCTTTCAACAGGCCTGGCTGTTTATAATCCTTTCAGTATTCATGCACGTCAGCTGGAACATTATGGCTCGACAAGTTAATCCCAAAGCCGATTTTTTATGGTGGGGATTACTCGGTCATATTGTCTTATTAGGCAGTTATGGTTTGTATCACTTAGTACAAATCGAATGGAGCTGGACACTGGTCGGTCTCATTACAATCACCGCCTTTGCCAACAGTCTTTACTTTCTGTCTCTGCGTCAAGCTTACGCTTTAGCCCCCGTCGCTTTTGTCTATCCTATTGCCCGAAGCTCCCCTATTCTGGTTGCTATTTGGGCATTGTGGATTTTTGACGAGTCGCTTTCAAACTTGGCTTGGCTTGGGATTTTAATCAGTATTATCGGATTGTGGATCTTGGGCAGTACCGTTAAGCATACCCACAATCCTAAAGTGCTGTTATGGACATTAGCGGCCGCTTTTTTTACCAGTATCTATTCGCTATCTGATAAAGCAATTAGCCAGCAGGTAGATAGCTTTTCTGCCTTATTAGGCGTCGTCACTATTGGTTATTTTTCCGCATGGATTACCTTATCCGTGTACCGAAAAAAACATTACGGAACCATTATTCCTGAAGTCCGTCCGCATTTAGGTATCTGGTTAGCAGGCAGCCTGTTTATTGGAACGGCTTATGCATTAGTGATACTCGCGATGCAAACCTTACCCACCGCTTATGTGGTTTCAATGACGAATATTGGTATTTTATTCGCCGTCGTTTTATCCATGCTGTTTTTTAAAGACCGAGGACATCTCAAACAGAAATTAGTGGCAACGCTATTCATTATAGGGGGTTTGTCGATGTTAGGAGTTTTCGGATAACCTAAAACGGGCAGGAGCGGATGCATTAGGTTAACTTTTTTAAGCAGACTTTAGCCACGCACAAAAAAGCCCGCAAGCAGTTACCAGACCTGGTAACTGCTTGCGGGCTTTTAGTTGTAACACCCGTTAAATTCTTATTAACGGGTTTTAAAGTGCTTTAGTTGTGTTTTAGATAGAGGCAATAATCGCGTTTAAGGTCGCACTTGGGCGCATGGCTTTAGCAACTAACTTAGTATTTAGTTGGTAATAACCGCCTAAATCGACCGCTTTACCTTGTACGCCATTTAGTTCAGCGACAATCTTCGCTTCGTTTTCAACCAAAGCTTGTGCCACCGGTGCAAAACGCGCTTGCAATTGAGTATCGTCTGTTTGCGCTGCAAGTGCTTCTGCCCAATACATCGCCAAATAGAAGTGACTCCCACGATTATCTAATTCACCGACTCGACGAGAAGGCGATTTATCGTTGTCCAGGAACTTGGCCGTTCCGGCATCTAAGGCTGTTGCCAATACTTGGGCTTTCGGCATTTTGAAGGTGGCTGACAAATGCTCAAGTGATACCGCTAATGCTAGGAACTCACCTAAAGAATCCCAACGTAGATGATTCTCTGACATTAACTGCTGAACGTGTTTAGGCGCTGAACCACCCGCACCCGTCTCAAACAATCCACCGCCATTCATTAACGGCACAATAGACAACATTTTCGCCGAGGTACCCAACTCAAGAATCGGGAACAGATCCGTTAGGTAGTCACGCAGTACGTTACCGGTGACTGAGATAACATCTCTGCCCTCTTGCACATGACGTAAGCTGAAACGTGTGGCTTCTTCTGGCGACATAATGTGAATTTCTAGACCTGTTACATCGTGGTGCGTTAGGTAGTGATTTACTTTCTGAATGACTTGATGATCGTGTGCACGGTTTGCATCTAACCAGAAGACCGTCGGTAAGCCTGTCGCTCTGGCACGATTAACCGCCAACTTGACCCAGTCTTGAATCGGTGCGTCTTTTACCTGACACATACGGAAGATGTCGCCTGCTTCAACAGTGTGTTCTAGCAAGACATCGCCATTTTTCGCGACGACACGAACCTTACCTGCGGCTGACATTTGAAAGGTTTTATCGTGTGAACCATACTCTTCGGCTTTTTGTGCCATTAGACCGACATTGGAGACAGAACCCATCGTGGTTGGATCAAACGCGCCGTATTGCTTACAGAAATCAATGGCTTCTTGAAACACGCCGGCATAACAACGGTCGGGAATGACACAGAGGGTATCTTGTTGCTTGCCCTCTTTATTCCACATTTGACCCGACGCACGAATCATCGCAGGCATAGAGGCATCGATAATCACATCGCTCGGCACATTGAGGTTGGTAATGCCTTTATCGGAATCGACCATCGCCACATCTGGTTGTGCCGTATAGATTGCTTGAATATCTGCTTGAATATCTGCTTGAATTTCGGCTTTGAGTTCGGCATCTAAGCTTTCAATTTTGTTTAAGACATCGCCTAAACCGTTATTGGCATTGACACCTAGATTTGCAAAGGTAATGGCGTGTTTTTTAAAGAGTTCTTCAAAGAAAACCGTGACCGCTTGACCAAAAATGATTGGATCAGAGACTTTCATCATAGTGGCTTTCAGGTGGATAGAAAACAAAATATCCTGCTCTTTAGCATCTGTAATCGCCTCCGCTAAAAAGCTTCTTAAAGCCGACTGGCTCATGACTGAACTATCAATGATTTCACCGGCCAGTAATGGCGCTGACCCTTTTAGATCTTCAGTAGAACCGTCCTGTGCGACAAATTCAATTTTGAACTCTGTTGCATCCTTCAGGGTCACTGATTTTTCAGAACCGTAAAAGTCGCCGTTTTGCATACTTGCAACATGGGTGCGTGACTCTGCACTCCAAGCCCCCATTGAGTGTGGATGTTTTTTAGCATAATTTTTAACCGAAGGGGGCGCACGACGATCGGAGTTACCTTCACGTAAAACCGGGTTAACCGCACTGCCTAATACTTTTGCAAAAGCCGCTTTATGCGCTTGCTCTTCGGCATTTTGTGGATTCGCAGGATAGTTCGGAATGTCATAACCATGTGCTTGCAGTTCGGTTATCGCTGCTTCCAGTTGCGGAATAGAGGCACTGATATTAGGTAATTTAACAATATTGGCTTCCGCCGTTTTGGCAATCTCACCCAACTCGGCCAACGCATCACCAATTTGTTGCTTGGCGGTAAGTCTTTCAGAGAAATTAGCGATAATACGACCCGCTAAAGAGATATCACGTGTTTCTACCGCTACATCTGCCGCGGCGGTAAAGGCTTCAACAATCGGTAACAAAGAGTACGTTGCTAATGCAGGTGCTTCATCCGTTAGGGTATAAATAATCTTAGATTTTTGAGACATCTTGTTTCCTATTGTTGTGATAGTGTTGTGTGATAACGAATCTCTGCGAATTTCATCAAATAAACACAGTGGCTGAAAGAGATCTTTTCTTCACTTAATGGAAAAGTAAAAAAGGTTAAAAATCTCTAAAAATTAAAAAATGTTAGAATGGCAGCCATTTTACCGCACTCACGCATAAAATATAAGAGAACGACAGCTTTCAGCAGGTTACAAATTCATGAGCGATTTAATTTTATTCAATAAGCCTTTTAATGTGCTTTGCCAATTTACCGATGAAAGCGAGCAAGCCGAAACACGCGAAACCCTTGCAAGCTATATCGATCATAAAGGATTTTATGCCGCTGGACGATTGGATCGCGACAGCGAAGGCCTGCTACTGCTGACCAATGACGGTAAGTTACAACACAAGATTTCCGACCCTGAACACAAAATGCCCAAAACCTACTGGGCACAAGTGGAAGGCGATGTGACTAAAGAGGCGATTAAACAATTGCAAACCGGTGTCAAACTCAAAGACGGTATGACCCGACCTGCTCAGTGCAAGAAAATCTCTCAACCCATGCGACTGTGGGAAAGAAATCCGCCCATACGTCAACGCCAAAACATTCCAACCAGCTGGGTTGAGTTGACCATAACGGAAGGTAAAAATCGACAAGTACGTCGTATGACAGCGGCGGTGGGTTTTCCGACCTTACGTTTGATTCGAGCGCGTATTGGCAAGTGGAAACTCGGTAATCTGCAATCAGGTGAATGTGAGTTGTTACATGATCAGTAATAATGCACTTGAAATTTAGGCAATTTATCCCTATTAATCAATTTAACTTCTAGCAATAAATCCAATACCAGAATGAGATTATTACAGGTTGGCTTTAAAGCCTCTGTTAAAATACTCCGATTCTCGTTTTCACTCATAATTCAGGCAATTTTTCCAATATGGACACCATCGATAACTCAAAAATTAAAGTCATTGTCGGCCTTTCAGGCGGCGTAGATTCTTCGGTTGCGGCTCTACTCCTAAAACAGCAAGGCTATGATGTGGAAGGCCTGTTTATGAAAAACTGGGAAGGCGATGATACCGATGAGTATTGCCCAGCGGCCGAAGATTTGAAAGACGCCATGATGGTGGCTGAAAAACTGGACATTCCGGTACACATTGAGAACTTCTCTGGCGAATATTGGGACAATGTTTTTGAGCATTTTCTAGCGGAATACAAAACCGGCAGAACCCCTAACCCAGATATTTTGTGTAATAAAGAGGTGAAATTTAAGGCCTTTTTACAACATGCGATGGAACTGGGGGCAGACTATATCGCCACAGGACATTATGCGCGAATCGGTCGTGATGAAGACAGCACTTGTCACCTGCTAAAAGGGTTGGATGAGAATAAAGACCAGA
>Ga0307486_1002537_pt1 | contig 12669 bp, 13 predicted proteins | sample CBIW02metaG_FD_203663 | JGI IMG/M metagenome (GOLD analysis project Ga0307486, IMG submission 203663) | Sea-ice brine microbial communities from Beaufort Sea near Barrow, Alaska, United States - CBIW 0.2 | ecosystem: Environmental > Aquatic > Marine > Coastal | place: USA: Alaska | collected... | reverse complement strand
CCCCGGGGGCAAAAGATTAAGCCTAAGATCATACATCCTTATTTTCCGAAAGTAGTACATGACTATTTTCCGAAAACACTACATTCTTATTTGCCGATTTTACGACATTGTTATTTTCCGGTTACATCATGCGGCAAATATAAGCCGTATTCTCCGCAAAAATGCGGTGCTTATAGAAATTATTCTCCGCATTTTAAAATATGTGCAGTCGGGGGGTCTATTAAATTTGAAGATTATTAAGTATATAATCTGGCAATCCTCGGCTTTTTCTGTTTGAAATATAGCAGTCTTGGTTAACCAAGTTGGCGGAGGTTCATGTTTGGCAGTACCGGCTACAAGAACGCTTAGTTATTGGGTGCAGTTTTACAGCTTGTAAACAAAACAAAGCATGCAGGGAAATCTATAAGCGAATTATTGCAAAAGTAAAAAGCTGACCCTAAATAAAGCTTCCTACATTGAATTGATTGTTATGTTTTCATCATTCAACTTTGCTGTTATTGTATTATAACTATTTACTAAGAAGCCTTTAAAAGCTCTCTCTTTTGACTTTTTGGAAATTGCCACGCGATCTTCCACTACTCAAACAATTTACCTTTGACTTTAATTTTAATGGACAATTCATGACATTCAAAAACATACTTATTCGTATGCTTTTTATAAAATAAGAATACATATAAGTATTCTTTAATTTTGATTTTCAAACGTTTCTGTACACTTTAATTGAAATATTTTATACAAATACGTATGAAACTGAAGAAAGATGAGAAACAAAAAACAGTTACTTATAGAACAGCTGGACCAAAAATTAGAGAAATTTAAATATTTTGCAATGGTCCTGATCCCATCCAAAGGATGGATAAACACTATTCGAACCACTCTTAATATGACTCGGGAACAGTTGGGGACCAAACTTGAAATGACTAAAGGAGCTATTCAAAAAATTGAAGAACGGGAAGCTTCAGGTCAAATAACCATAAACAAATTGAGAGGTGTAGGCCAGGCATTAGATATGAAATTTGTATATGGATTTGTTCCAAATGATGGGTCCATCGATGATCTAATTAGTGTAAAATCAGAAAAATTGGCCCGGAAAATAGTTATGAGGACCAATCAAAATATGAAACTTGAAGACCAGGGAATCGGAGATGAAAAGATAAATAAAACAATAAAAGACCTCGCAAAAGAAATTAAACGAGAAGTAAGAAAATCTATATGGGATTAGAGATACTATAAGGAGAAGAGGCAATTCAATGCCTCTGCTCATAAAAATGAAGCCGCCAGAAGGGGAAAAACCGCATATTGTAAAAACGTATGAAGCAACTCTTTTAAAGGGCAGCTCGGAGAGCGTATTCGGGCGCACTTGATTTTATTCCTCCGGTGCTCCGAACGGGACACCTTTTATATGATATAATTTGATATTAATTGAAATCATTAAAAATGAAAAACCCCGTAAACATTGAAGTTTACGGGGTTTTAATAGGTTTTGACACCTCTTAAGTACTCGAGGCGGGACTTGAACCCGCACATCCGAAAATACTGGATTTTGAATCCAGCGCGTCTACCAATTCCGCCACTCGAGCAAGTGCAGGCGCAAAATTAAAAAAAAATTCTGTTTCCCAATCATAATTCTGTATATTTTATTTTAAAAAACTCAGGGGAGCTCAAAGGCTTTTCGTCGCGGCAATAGTTTCCATTTTCCCTCTCTAACTCCCTCAAAACAAGACTTTAAACTTTTAACAGGAAGTAGTCACCCGCGAGGACAGTTTGAAAGGAATTAATTTATAAATTTGCAGGGCGAAATTTAAAGTACAATACTAACTCTCAAACACAACTCAATATGCCCGATGCAATTAACCAAGCCATGATTTTTTCCTGCACTCAAAGCCAGGTTTTGGCTGAGAAAATAGCAAAAGCTTATGGGATTCCCCTTGGAAACGTAAGTACCAGCCATTACAGCGATGGGGAATTTCAGCCTTCTTTTGAAGAATCTTTGCGCGGTGCACGTGTATTTATTATAGGTTCCACCAATCCGGGAGCCGATCACCTTATGGAAATGCTGCTTATGCTGGATGCCGCCAAAAGAGCGTCCGCACGCCATATCACTGCCGTTATGCCTTATTACGGCTGGGCACGTCAGGATAGAAAAGACAAACCACGGGTGCCAATCGCCGCAAAAATGGTGGCCAGTATCCTGGAAACCGCCGGCGCGACCCGCATTATCACTATGGATCTACACGCTGATCAAATTCAGGGATTTTTCGAAAAACCGGTAGATCACCTTTTTGCTTCCACCGTATTTTTACCTTACCTGAAAAGCCTGAAGCTGGATAAGCTTACCATTGCTTCCCCCGATATGGGCGGATCAAAACGGGCTTATGCCTATTCCAAAGCTTTGGAAAGCGATGTGGTAATTTGTTATAAACAACGCGCCAAGGCAAATGTTATCTCGCATATGGAACTTATAGGGGATGTCACCGGAAAAAATGTAGTGCTGGTGGATGATATGGTAGATACCGCCGGAACACTTGCCAAAGCCGCCGATGTGATGATGGAAAGAGGCGCGATAAGCGTTAGGGCCATTTGTACACATCCTGTACTTTCCGGAGAAGCTTATGAACGGATAGAAAATTCACAATTGCTGGAATTGATCGTAACCGATTCCATCCCGCTTAGAAAACCAAGCAAAAAAATAAGGGTGATAAGTTGTGCCGAATTGTTTGCCGATGTTATGAAGAGGGTACACAACAATGAATCCATCAGCTCTAAATTTGTGATGTAAGCCTTTTTATAAATTGAATGACAAGGTTTGAATATAGAAAATAGAAGAAAAAATCCATCTCTTTTTGAGGTGGATTTTTTTAGTTTCATATATATATTGTTTTTTATGAGTCCCGCGATAGCTTGCAAAAATAAATCGCATATCGTAGTTAATATTAACATTTAGTTTCCATTACACTCATTTTTTATTGCTAATTTCCCCGCATTAAATAATTGTTACTTTAGTTTTAACAAAAGTTTAAATATGATATTTATCATTGTAAGCCAGGAATTTAATATTTTTCTTGCGGCTTAATTAAAAAAAAAAAGAATATGGGAATTTCAAAGCAATTTTTAAAGACAAAACCAGTGTGCAAAGTCACATTTACAGTTCCTGCTAAAGATGCAGAAAAAGTGAGCCTAGTGGGCGATTTCAACAATTGGGACCCTAAGGAAAACGAATTGAAAAGATTAAAAAATGGTTCATTTAAAGGAACCTTCAATTTTCCGATGGAGAATTCATACGAATTTAGATACCTTATTGACGGCAGTTTCACTAATGAAGCTGAAGCTGATCGTTTCCAGTGGAACGAGTATGCAGGGACAGAAAACGCTGTTTTAGAACTATAATTTTTTTTCTGAAGCAGACCATTCGGGACTTTTCCATACCATAAAAAATCCACCTCAAAAAGCGGTGGATTTTTTTGTGTTTGAAGTTTCATCCACAATTTTTTAGGACTCTTAAGCGTGGTTTCCACTTCCCCCGTAAAACTGTAAAAAGTATATTTGATAGCATAAACCGAAAAAAATAAAAGTCACTCCCCGCTTGATTTTGTTTTCTAACATTCCAAAAAACTATGATCTTATTCGATTTTAATACCGAAAGTGAGCTCCATAATTGGGTTGTGGTAGACGATGCGGTGATGGGAGGCCGCTCCACCGGATTTTTTAGCCTTACTCCGGAAGGTCACGGACTTTTTAAAGGCCGGATTTCCCTGGAAAATAACGGTGGGTTTTCATCGGTGCGTTACCGGTTTGATTCAAAATCAGTGGGAGAATATACAAAAGTAAAGTTACGGGTTAAAGGAGACGGGAAATCCTATCAATTCAGGGTTAAAAGCAGCGTGGGGGATTCCCATGCGTATGTCGCAATTTTTAAAACCACCTCAGCCTGGAGCTCGACGGAAATTCCTTTTGCTACTATGTACCCGTCCTTTAGAGGCCGAAAACTGGAGCTCCCGAATTATCCCGGCCAAAGTATGGAAGAGATTGCCTTTTTGATTGCCAATAAAACAGCAGAAACCTTTGCCCTGCAAATTGACAGGATTCAATTGGAATAGGCAACCTTAAATTTTTTGATTAAGTTTAAGAGTAACGGATGAGTTCATAAAATTTTGAGTGCCTGAATTGCCCAGAGAAAAGTTGTCCTCAATTTTCATTTTTTCTCATAACTCAACACACTTAAGACTTTAGGTACTTTAAGTACAGATTAGACAATGGATTTATTATGATTTCAAAATTCTTAAAACACTATTTATGCTCAAGGTAACCTGCGCCATCATTGAAAACAACGGAAAGATCCTTTGTGCGCAACGAAGCGAAAAAATGAAACTTCCCCTGAAGTGGGAATTCCCCGGCGGTAAAATTGAAGAGTGTGAAAGCCTTAAAGCCTGCCTTAAAAGAGAGATCCGGGAAGAGCTGGGAATTGAAATAGATATTCTGGAACAACTACCCTCCTTTGAACACAGCTATTCTGCAAATTTCAGCATTGAACTCTTTCCCTTTCGCTGTAAAATACTAAGTAATGAGATCCATTTGGCAGAGCATAAACAAATAAAATGGCTTAGTTTAGAGGAATTGGAAAAATTGGATTGGGCAAAAGCAGATGTGCCAATTGTGAATTATATTAAAACACACAGGACTGGGAATTGAAACTCAGGGTTTGTGAAATTCGATAAAATTTGAGGAAAAAATGCTATTTAATCTTTCAAAATATTCCAATTACAACTTCTTTTTGAATTGATTTTCAGGTGTTTAAAATATATATTTTTGCAAAGAGTGTCTTTCTTTGAGGAGATATAAAGTTTTAAGAATACACTATGTCGAAATAGTTTTCCAACGCATTTGAAAATATAGATTTGTCGAGTTCTAATAGTTCGGCTTTTACATTCCAATCCTTAATAATTTCATCATCTTCAATATTTATTTCTTCACCTTCCAGTTTTTTAGTTAGAATGTAGCTTAATCACTACAAGAGTAATACCTCGGGTAATATTTTTCAATAAATGTCCAATAGCAAAAGCTATTAATTTCCTGAGTTTCCATAACACCAAGTTTGTTACAAATATATTGAAAACCGGAGTATACTCCGTTGCACTATAGACCACATTTCGCAATATTTGTAAACATGAATATTAAGCAGAAGTTCGGTCAAAAAATAAAGGACCTTCGAAAATCAAAAGGCATTTCACAAGAAAAGCTTGCTAATCTAGCCGAAATTGATAGAACTTATTTGCCAACCATTGAAAAAGGTAAAAGAAATGTTTCTATTGAAATCGTTGAAAAGTTAGCGAAAGCACTTGGTGTAAAAATTAAAGATCTGTTTGATGAGTAATAACTATTTTTCAATGAAACTTACCTACAAATTTGATAGTTGGTTCAGCATTATATATTACTTAAAACCTTAAAATGAGTATAGATAATATAAGAGATTTTATAAAAGAAAAAGCAAAACAATTTGGAGCTAAGGCGGACAATGAATTTAATAAACCATACGTTGAACGTAAAAATACTGGACAGGATGCACTAAAAGATAATGGCGCATATTTTGGGTTTATCCACCCCGACGAAGATGCTTCTGGACCATTTCATGATTTTTCATTGACAATTTTTCCAAATGAACATAATAAACCATGGTTGGTTTGTCTAGGTATTGGTTCAAGTGGATTTAAAAACGATTATGAATTAGCAACTTACCCAGGACTTAGAAGATTATTTTCAAACCTTATTAATGAAAGAGGCTTTTGTAAATCAGATTTTTCAGATATTGAAACTAGTTTGCCAAAAACAATTACAGGAAATATAGACTTGCAACATATCAAAAACACTATTAAAACCTACACAAAAGTATTGCCAGTTTGCCAAGTAGTTGATAATCCAGAAAGCAAAGAAGGTAAGGAAATAATTGCTGCCTTTTTAGCCGGTTACGCAAAGTTAAGAGAATGGCCTTCCAACAAAGATCATAGAAAAGCAATTACAAAAACACTTGAACCTTTTTTGGCGAAAGATGAAATTGATGAAGCAAAAGAAATTGAAAATCTACTCACTGAAAGAAGATTTATTATCCTTCAAGGACCTCCTGGAACGGGCAAAACAAGAACTGCAAAATTGGTGTCTAAAAAAATACAAGCTAAAACCTTTTTTACACAATTTCACGCTGAGACTAGTTTTTCTGATTTTATTTATGGAATTAGACCCGATGTTAAGAATTCTGAATTAAGTTATATTGAGAATTTAGGAAGTTTTACACAAGCTTTAAAATATGCTTTAGAGAATGAAACTGAAAAAATTGTTTTAATAATTGACGAGATAAACAGAGCAAATTTATCTAACGTTTTGGGTCCAATTTTCTACCTTTTTGAACATAAAATGGAAGATTCAGATGTTGAAATAGAAATTTATCCAAATTTTAAAATTAATCAACTTCCTAAGAATTTTAATGTAATTGCTACAATGAATACGGCAGATAGAAGTTTGGCAGTTGTAGATTTTGCTTTAAGAAGAAGATTTGCTTGGTACACATTAAAACCAAAACCAATTAATTCAAAACAATTTTACAAGGAAGATTTTAATAGAATCCAAGAAATATTTGATTGGTACGCAACAAGTAATGAGCTTTCATTGCAACCAGGGCAAGGTTATTTTATTTCTTCATCGGCTGAAGAGATGGACAATAGAATCAAATATGAAATCTTTCCATTAATTAAAGAATATCTGCAAGAAGGATTAATCAGGAATGCAAAAGAAGAGTTCAATAATTATTTCACGACAAGAATTAATCAATCGCTTTTTGAATGAATAAACCATTAGATATATTTTGTGAAATCCCCTGTTTGACTGAAAAATCAAATTTGTTAAATGGCCTCGTTTTACAAAAAAAATGGTTTAAATCGGCGGATAAAAGAATTATTGGGCAGTATTTACAAAAGTTCATTAATTATAATTCAAATAATTTTAGCTTTTTAGGTGTTCAACCCTTCATTATTGGCACCGACCAAAATACTTCGTTAGCTTTTCGAAGTTCAGAATTCATAGGAACTATTCCTTTAAGATCTTCAGATACGGGTAAGCAAATTGGCGACTTTGTTGTAATGCCAAGATTTACTGGACGAGATAGATTTGAAGATTATATCGAAATTCTCAACCTTTTAGGAACTGAAATAAGTCCTCAAGTAATTGACAGTTTACCTTTAGCGTCCGGCAAAAATTTTCGACCGCCATTATACTTAGAAGCTATAAAATTTATTGATTCTCTTGAAGCCTTAATTAAAACTCCTTGGAGAAAATTTGATAATGTCGAAAAGATAACTACTCAACCAACAGGACAAGTAAATTGGAATAAATATATAAATGAAGGATATAAAATTGAAAATAGATTAAAATTTCCAATACGAAAAAATATCCTTAGTGAATTTCATAAAGAATATTCTGAAATTCGTTATGTCTTTGACTTATGTAAATTGGAACTATTATCTTCAAATACGCCACAAAGAATAAAAAGTTTGATCAGAGTTAGATTAGCCTTTATTGATGAAAAACTTTATTTACATAAATCCATTTCAACCAATAAAATAGCTATAAAATCTGCGGACAATTTCATAGTTAAAAATTGTAAAGTACAAGCAAATAGAATATTAAATTTTAATTTTATAGACAGCACAGCTTGGCGAGTGGACTTCTCTGATGTTTTTGAAAAATTTGTTCAATATATTTTTAAAGAAATTTCAAAAGAAACTGGTGGCCATTTATTTTCAAATTATAAATTTATTTCCAAAACCTCTAATAGATATTCTTGGGAATTGAATCACATTGAGCCAGATGCAATCTACCAAAAAGAAAATTTTATTGTGTTTATTGATGCTAAATATAAATCAAATCTTTACAATAAATTTGACAAAAGCGAAAATTTAAAAGATGTGCATAGGCACGATTTACACCAAATTATGGCATATTCATCATTCAGTAAAACTGAGGCAAAATTTGGAATTTTATGTTACCCTTCAAATAAAGTTGAAATAAAAAAAATTAGCTATCTAAATAATATAAATCAATCAACCAACAATATTTTTATATGTGGTATTCCACTTAAAAAAGAATTAATTCTTGATGTAAAAAAAGTATTGATGGCAGAACTAAATAAAATTCAAATAGAATCACATCATGAAATAAGCTCCTATTAAGTAAGGAAATTTTTTTAAATGTTGCTTTTGGCGCGACGGCATAAGAGTCACTATTTTTATGTTGAAAATAAAATCAACAATGGACCAAGAAAACATTATGATTACTATTCACCTGTAGAAAAAATCGGAGAATTATTGTTTAACTAAAAAGTTGTGTTTGTGACTTTAATCCTGCATTTTAATAAATTTGCTGATTGTTCAAGTCATAATTTTGTAGATACTTATCAAGTTCTTCCTCATCTTCAAAACTAATTTCAGGTTCAAATTTATCGTTAAAAAAATTTATAACCTCCATAATATTGTAAAAAACACGAAAATGCCATCCTTCGTAATTATAAACATATACGATTCTTTTTTTAACTATACTTTCCAATAAAATAGTTTCAATGGTTCTTGAAGGCTGTAAATAAAACACTTCTATTTGAGAATAATTATTCATAGTTTGAAATTTTTTGATGGAAGGAATTTACCGAGTGAAATGATTGATTGATTTTCATAATTAAAAAAGAACTCTGTTATTGCATATTCGTTTAAATATTTGGAAACTTTAATTTTATAATCAGATGTAATTGTAACAAAATATTTGTCAACTGTCTTGTCATGTATTGAATTTAAGCACATTCCATTAGGAGGGTTTCAATCTTATTTTTCATCTTTTACCCAAGAAACAATATGACTTGCCACTAAAAAATCAGGAATTGACAAACCCCGTAATGCAACACTTCAAATTATAAGAAGACAGAATTGTTTCCCTTTCTCTTCCAAATGGCAAATCTTTATTATTTATATTCGATGCCTGTTCGATTGGCTCATTAGTGAAATCAAAATAAGCACTTCACTCTCATTAGCCAGATCTCCTCAATGCATTTATAGTTTGTTCTCTTGTCCAGTCTCCTCTCGTCATTTTATTTTTTAAATATTTACATTGAAAATATTTTATTATATTATCATTAATTTTCTCGTTTCTGAAGAAATACAGTTTTCATAACTGATATTTCACAAATTTATTTGAATATTGACTTTGGTGCAACGGCATAAGAGTCACTGTTTATAAACATTTATAAATTATCGCATAAAAAAACGCCATTCTTTCGTGTGGCGTTTTGAAGTTTCTTTAATTAATATTCAATCGTAAAAATGGTGAAATTTATGTTCGTTTTGCTTTAAGGAGTTCACTTTAGCAAGAAAATTAATCTCCCAGATAAGGATTAATATGTTGAAGCTGTAATCTAGGAAGGTCCTAACAAATAAATTATCAATCTTGTTTTACTACCTACCTCCGTTACTCCACACCTCTCGCCCTCCTCAAAAACCGCGGTGCGATTTCATCTTCTCCAATTATTTTCCTGGATCTAAGGACCATTTGGGTTTTTCCGGTGAGCGGATTTTTAAACAGGGAGAATCCCCCACGACAATTTTTGTATCGAAACAAAAAGGCTTTTAACCCGGCAATAAAGCCGTAGGCAGCAGTTTGATCGTAAATATAATGCGAACAGGTTTTTTTGAACAGGCAAGGTCCGCGTTTATAAATGGGCACCAAATTCCAATACATTCTTATAAATGCCAAAAGAAGCTGTTTCATACTCTGTCTCTGTGAGATATTTAAAAAAATAAACCCCGGGTTTGACCCCTACCTGATCCCTACAAAAAAGTAGTTGATCGCCGGAGCTTATTTTATAATACCTAAAGGTAAAGCGGGACGGGAGACTTTTATTACGGTTTCCCGTAAACAGGGGAGAAAAGATTCAAAATTCAAAATTCAAAATTTCAAATTCCAAATTCCAAAAAACAAATTAGCCATCCGAGTCACTCTTCACTCTTCACTCCTGACCCTTCGGGGCACTCTTCACTCTCCATCAACTCTCCACTCTTCACGTAAGAAAAAAATTTGTTTACCTTTTTCAGGCAAGGGCAATTAATGCTTTCTAATTTCCTGTAACCAGATCAAACATCTTATAGTCAGATTCTTATATTAAAAAAGCTTTTATTCTCAATTTCATAAGGATTTTTTTATGCCCGGTTTTTGTATATTTACGTCATAATAAATAGCCTTATGGATACCATTATAATAAATACCAAGAAAAGCGGAAATGCGGAATTTATCCTGAAGCTTGTTGAAAAACTTGGTGAAAGCGGCAGGATTTTGAATAAAGAAGAACAGGAAGATTTTTTGCTTGGGAACTTTATGCAGGCCGAAAAAACAGGAAAAACCGTTTCCCGTGCCACCATTTTTAAGAAACTGAAGGCTATAGGAATTATTACAGGATAAAATCTGGCCCTTATAGAATAGGCTTAGAGATAGAGCAGAGCAGCTTACGATTCATTACAGTTCTTCACAGAAAAGATATATACAAAAAGTTTCCCTGATCCCATCCTCCGGGAATCTCAAATCCCACAAAACAAATTCCACCCCGAAGCATCGGGACCAAATTCCAAATTCCAAAAAACAAAAAGCAAAAAACAAATTAGCAATCGGAGTCATTTTTCACTCTTCACTCCATCTCGATGCTTCGGGACTTCGGGGCATTATTCAAATCTCAAATTAACGAATTGACCAAACCCATTTACTTTCGGGAAAATTTCTTCAACCATTTTCATGATTCAACTTTAAAAAATTCTTAACTTTAGTAAAATTAAATATCATGGAATTAATCATTTCAGGAATAAACAGAAAAAAACTTGATCAGGTAGAAATGCTAGCCATTAAACTGGGACTTTCGGTAACCAAATTTCAAAAAAAGAAGAAAGCGAAAAACAGTCCAAACCTTCTTAAATTAATGAGAGATAAAGCCTCCACTGGCGGAATTACTTCCATAAAAGATCCTGTGGAATGGCAAAAAACCCTTAGGGAAGACAAACCTTTATATGGAAGGGAATAATTATGGAGCTTCTTCTGGATTCGAATATTTTGATTTATTCCGCTAGCCCTTCAGCAGAAATATTGCAAAATTGGTTAAGCGAAAACAGTTTGTACATTTCAGATATTACCTTATTGGAGGTTTTAGGTTATCACAGACTTTCTAAATCTGACCTTGATTATTTTGAGGATTTTATTTCCTATTGCAACCAGATTTCAATTTCCCCGGGTATAATCAAAAAAGCCATCTCCCTCCGACAATCAAAAGCCATGAGTTTGGGTGATAGCCTAATTGCATCATCTGCATTGGTATTTAAAATTCCTTTAGTTACATTAAATATTAAGGATTTTAAGCATATCTCAAATTTGGAATTAATAGAACCGGTAGGCTATAAGTTTTAAATTTAATTTTAGCGAGATCATATCAGCAAAGGAAGAGATGAGAATATAAAGAAGAGAAACAAAAGTCAAGAGACAAGAAAAAAGACAACCTCAAATCAGAATTCACTCCCAACCCTTCGGGGCACTAATTCAAAATTACACCCCATAAAAAACAATAAATCCAAATTTGAAATTATACACCTAAAAACTTGCCTATAGATCTGATTTTTATATTTTTGGAAATCAATTTTCAAAAAAAATTGTTATAAAGCCTACAGAATAGAAATATTGACAAAAAAAATCAAACATGAAGAATCCCGAAAAATTTCAAATTAAAGAGCTGCTGCACCAAAAAACATACCTGATAAATGGAGAATTAGTCCCCTGGAAAGGCAAAACAGATAATGTATATTCTACAATTTCATCTACCGAAGCATATAAGCCAACCTTATTGGGAAGCGTCCCTCATATGGATGAAGCTACTGCTCTGGAAGCTATGCAAGCCGCCTGTGACGCCTATGGAAAAGGTCAGGGAGAATGGCCAACCATGAAAGTTTCCCGAAGAATTGCCTGCATGGAGCAATTTGTAACCCAAATGAAGACCAAACGGGAGGAAGTTGTAAATTTATTGATGTGGGAAATAGGAAAAACCCTCCCCGATTCCCAAAAGGAATTTGACCGTACGGTGGAGTACATCAACGATACCATTGAAGATTACAAACAACTGGACAGGAATAGCGCCAAATTTTTAAAACGCGATAATGTGCATGCTCACATTCGCAGAGGGCCTTTGGGCGTAGTGCTTTGCCTGGGACCTTATAATTACCCATTAAATGAGACCTTCGCTTTATTGATCCCGGCTTTGATCATGGGGAATACCCTTATTTTTAAACCGGCAAAACACGGGGTTTTGCTTCTTTCGCCCTTATTGGAAGCCTTTAGGGACAGTTTCCCAAAAGGAGTGGTCAACATTCTTTACGGCCGGGGCCGGGAAGTAGCTGCGCCTATTATGAAATCTGGGAGAATTGACGTTTTGGCGTTAATTGGGAACAGCACTTCAGCAATAGCATTGCAGGATCAGCACCCATATAAAAACAGGCTGCGGTTGGTATTAGGCCTGGAAGCTAAAAACCCGGCGATTATCCTGCCAGATGCCGATTTGGACCTGACTATTGACGAATGCATCTCGGGGACTTTATCTTTTAACGGTCAGCG
>Ga0307486_1002536_pt1 | contig 12673 bp, 5 predicted proteins | sample CBIW02metaG_FD_203663 | JGI IMG/M metagenome (GOLD analysis project Ga0307486, IMG submission 203663) | Sea-ice brine microbial communities from Beaufort Sea near Barrow, Alaska, United States - CBIW 0.2 | ecosystem: Environmental > Aquatic > Marine > Coastal | place: USA: Alaska | collected... | reverse complement strand
TATAAAGGATATATACAAGACCAAGATCGAATCCTATGAAAGTGAAAAGACTCTGTTGTCTCAAAAAATTGATGCTATAAGTCTTAGTGCTAATGATTTGTATGCAAGAAGATTGGAAATGGAGTACATAACGAAGACAATTCTGAGTTTGGAAGAGGACTATGGTTTTAAAATAAATAAACTCCAAACAGAAATCTCTAATGATCTTCTTTTAAATTTAGGTGAATTGAAAGATGAAACTAAAAAGCAAACTATACAGGATTGTGAAGAGAATTCTCGAAAAAATAAGAGTCTGACCCATTACAGAATTATCGCACGGTCACTTGCAAAAGAAAACATCGAACGATCTTTGAGAATAGTGAATTCAATTGTAAAATCAACTCAAATCGAGAAAGAAGTCAAGGATTTTGAAACTGAATTTTCCAAAGATATTCAGGCTCTTCTTAAAAAAGAACATAAACTTCATCTGAATTATACTATTTATCAAACATTCTCCTTGGAAAATGCTTTGACAGAACTGAGGTTAGACGAACTTACACCAGAAAAGTTGCAAAAATCCTTTGGGACGTATTACTTTTTTAACTTTAAAAGTAAGAAGGACAACATAATAAGTAAAATTAATGATGAGATCAAAACTCAGATTGACACTTATTTCTTGAATTATGTAACTAGTCCTATGTCAAGTAGCATTAAGAATCAATTGGATAATTTTGTCAGGGAAACTTCCCAAAACCTCCGTACAGAAGTTAAAGAAATAAAAAAAAATATAATGGAACTAGAGAAATCAACCCTTAGCAAAAAAGAACAGTTATCCGAAACAAAAAATCAAATGAAATTAGCAATAAAAAACGAAATGCAGACTGAAGAAAAATTCAAATTAGTAAAACGGTTTTTAAATTGAAATCAATGGAAGAAGAAATCAATGATATAACGCTGAACGATTATTTAATAACAGGAGTAGTTGTACTCTTAATCGTCTTCGGCGTGATTATATTCAGAAATTATTTTAAGAAAACTGAACATTTAAAAGAGAACAACCATCAAAATTATAAGGACAAGATCCTTAATTACTTAAAAAGCATTGAACAAGATTATTATTGGGACTATCTTACAAATTATTTATCCATGACTTTTGATATTGATGAATATAACGAAGAATTCAGATATCAGGTAAAGAACATAAATTCCTTGCTGGAATTGAAGGTAAAAGGTGAAAATCTTAATGCAAGCAACCGATTCATGAATGAACTTTGTTATAGAACCACTGGCAAAGAGGGAGAGAAAACTCCTGATTTAACCCTTTCTTTTCTAGTGCAAATTTATCGTATTAGGGGAAGATTAAAAGCATTAAAACATATAGGTACAAAGTATGAGGTTCAGAAAAATTTTCCTGAACAATATATAGAGATAGAGAATGAACTTAATGGTACCCGTCAAAAAATAATCGATAACTTTTAAATATAGTTGAGACTATCGTAAAGCATTAATCTTTAATCTTTAATTCTATTCAAAAGGTAAACATTACAATCGATTTTTATTAAATTTTCAAGGCTTTCAATTTTTTCCACCAAAAATTTATCATATGCTTCCATTAATCTCAACCCCCCACCACCACTTCGCCAACTTCTTCAAAAAGAAAAAAGAAAAAGAAGAGCAACCCATACAACCCTTCGCTTACGCAGTTTCCCGGAACCTTGCCCAGGGAAGCATTTGCGTTGACCTTAAAAATAAAGATGGGGCAGCCGGTATATTTGAAGGTTATAAAGAGGAGAATGAAAAGATAGATATTTCATCTTTTTCTGAAGTCTTGATGCGAACGGCGCTCGTCGCCAAGGGGGGAGAAGTGGAGATAAAGAATAAACCCTTTGTATTAAACGGAGACAATTTCTACATCACACGCTATTTCAACTATGAAACCCAGATCATCGCAGGCATTAAAAACCTGATCAACACTGGAGCAGGAGCGAAGGAGCAAAGGCTTGAAAGGTTAAAGGGTTCCAGGGAATTTAAAAAGCTGGTGGAAAGTCGGGATAAAAAAATGAAACCCGACTGGCAGCTTGTGGCCTCAGCAATGGCATACCTAAACAATTTCACCATTATCACCGGCGGACCGGGAACGGGAAAAACTACTACTGTTGCCAAAATATTAAGTCTGTTGTATGAAGAGAAACCAGACCTGAATGTGAAGCTGGCGGCTCCTACGGGAAAAGCAGCTATGCGGATGAAAGAAGCCCTGGCCACTAATAAGCAGGTGCCCGCGGATTATAGGGAAAATATAAACACATTAAAGCCTTATACCCTTCACCGTTTATTGGGTTCCATTCATCTTTCTCCATATTTTAAATATAACAGGGAGAATAAGCTGGAAGCCGATGTCATCATAGTGGATGAGGCTTCAATGATTGATGTGGCACTCTTTGCAAAATTCATTAATGCTATAAAGCCGGAATCCCGACTGATCATCCTGGGCGACCAGGATCAACTCACTTCAGTGGAAGCGGGAAGTTTGCTGGGGGATCTTTGTAATACTGTGCATGCGAAAAACCATTTCTCGGTTGAAGCAAGCAGGAATCTTCAGGAAATTCTTTCTGATACTGATCTTAACCCGGTAGCTGAGGAAAAAGCCTTGTTACAAGACCATATAGTTGAACTTCAACATTCTTATAGGTTTGATGAAAATCCGGAATTCAGGGAAGTGAGCAATGCGGTAATTACGAACGATCAAAATACAATTCAATCCTGGTTTGACGAAAACCCGCTGGAAGGTAATATTAAAATAGATTTAGAGCACCAGGAATCTGTTTTCACAGCCTTCATAAAGCATTATGAAAATTATATTGATAAAAATGGGAAATCTTCCGAAGAACGAATAGAAGAATCTCTTAAGAAGTTCAACGATCTACGCATTCTAGCGGTGCTAAGGAATGGAAAGCAGGGAGTCTCGGGCTTGAATGCCAGGGTAGAAAAGTACCTTGCGGGCAAGGGGCTGATTAATACAAAATCTGAATTTTACGACCACCGTCCGGTGATCGTCACCCGAAACCACCCCGACCTGCAGCTTTTTAACGGGGATATAGGATTGGTTCGAAAAGACCCTAAAGATTCCAAAAAAATGAAAATTTGGTTTCTTACAGCAGAACAAAAGGCAGACCAGGAAGATCCGGAGAAAACACGGACTTCAATTCGCGGCTATTCCCCAGGCCTTCTTACCGATGTGGAAACCGTGTTCGCAATGACAGTGCACAAAAGCCAGGGATCTGAATTCAATAAAGTCCTTCTTATAATGCCAAAGTCGGAAGACCTGCCGCTGCTCACGCGGGAGTTGCTCTATACCGGGATTACCAGGGCCAAAGAAAGCTTGATCATTCAGGGAACAAAGGAAGTAATAAAAAATTCGGCAGAGGCAAGGGTAAAAAGGGCCTCCGGAATAAACAACAGGATATAAATATGGAAACAGTTATTACAATGCCTGAACCTGGAGAAAAATTTACGAATATTCGGATTTACTCCGGATCCTCTAATACTGGGCTATCAAAACTAATAGCAAAGCACATTCACGATAGTTTTAAAGAATCTGTTCCAATTTTTCATTCCGTTCATATTATTACTCCAAATAAAGCTCAGCATAACTGGCTGAAGGAGCAATTAGCCACAGAACTTGGGTTTATTGCCAACCTGGAACAACACAACCTGAAAGGTTTTTTTAAGGATCTAATCAGCGAATTATCACCTGATGCCAAGGTTAAAGAAGGTATCGGAAAGCTTGTGTGGAATCTTTTTACAGAGCTTGGAAAGGAAGAATTTAAAATAAAATTTCCGAAAATAGGAGATTATTGTGGCGCTGACGAAATTAAGCGGCTTGCCCTTGCACAGATAATAGCGGGATTATTCCAGGATTATGAACAATACCGACCAGACTTAATTAAAAACTGGAAAGAAGGGGCCTTCGCAATTCCAGAGAGCGAGCACGAAAAATGGCAGATGTATCTTTACAATGCTACCGGATTTAGGGAAAACTATTTACTTCCTGAAGAATTTGGCAGATTGGTGGAACAAAATCAGGAGCTTATAAAAAATTATCGCTTCCTCTATATTTTTGGTGATGTTATTATTACTCCTCTGCAGCTGGAATACCTCAAGGTGCTCAGCAAGGTAAAGGGATTGCACATCCATATATTTCGATGCCATCTGGGGCTGGAGAGAAAGGAGAATCCTTTGGCTGAAAATTGGGGAGAACTTGCAGCTCTCACAGATGAGGCGTTAAACAAATTGGCGACATTACCTGAAAAGAAGGAGCTGAGTATTTCAGCAGAAACTAACCTAGAAAAGATTCAACAGGATATTCTACAAGATAGCAATACAAGCAACCTGCAAAAGGACAACTCTTTCCTCATTTACAATTCCTTTACCAGGGTGAGGGAGGTAGAAGCTCTTTACAATTACCTGGTAAAAACTGTAGATGAAGCCAGTGGACAACTGGGAGCCAGGGATTTTGCAGTTTATGTGCCTAACCTGAATAACTATATTCCAGCTATAAAAACAGTTTTTGACACTGCTCCTCATGAATTTCCATACACTCTCGTGACCAAGGGCTTTAGCCGGGAAGACAGTTTCTGGACTGCACTTGAGCAGATACTTTCTTTTGATGAGGAAAACTTTACGGCATCTGCGGTTTTCAATCTTTTGGAAATGCAGCCTATTCAAAACAGTTTTGGATTTAAAGATCTTAAATTGTTGCGGAAGGCATTTCAGGATGCCAATATTCGTCGGGAATATGAAGGTGATGATGAGCTGGAAACCAATTACACCTCTTTTTCTTACGGGCTTCGAAGACTTATCTATGGCTTTTGCCTTGGGGAGGAGAATGTAGTTGAGATCGATGAAGCTAAAGTCTGGCCAGTAGATATTGCTGAAGGTGCCCAAGCACAAGATCTTTTCAGGTTAAATCATCTGGTGGAACTGTTGCAGCAATTGCTTCAGAAGAAGAAAGAAAAACGTACTACTGTTGACTGGCAAATGGAGTTGATGCAGATCGCTGAAGAATTCCTGAAGCCGGAAGAATGGCAGGAAGAACGTTTTAGGATTTTAATAGAAAATCTGGTTTCTCTGGAAACTTCTGAAGAAGAAGTATCCTTTAATACATTTTTTTACAGACTTAAGGACCACCTTCAAAACCAGGACTTACAACAGGTAAGAGGCAGAGGCGGAATTGTCTTTAGCGGACTTTATCCTGGCGTAAGTATGCCTAAAAAGGTAATTGCCTTTCTGGGACTAAACTTTGAAGAGTTTCCCCGAAAATCTCATACCCTGAATTTTGATCTTCTTAAAGAGGAGGATAAACCCGGTAGTAGGGTAGAGGATCGTGGTGCTTTTCTGCAGGTATTACTGGATGCTGGGGAAAAAGTACTATTAAGCTATATTGGCCAAAATGTAAAGGATAATTCTGAAATTCCACCCTCTTCGCTTATAAGCGTTTTGAAGGATTATGCTGAAAAAAGAGGTCAAAAGATCAAAGAAATAATTCACCCGCTGCACGCTTTTAATTCAGCCTATTTTGATACTAAAAACGAGGATCTTTTTACATACAATGGTGCGGGGAAAGAAAGAAAGCTGGAAAAGCATAAAAAAGATATTAGCATTCCAGAAGAAATTAACTTGTACGAGTTAGAAAATTTTCTAAAAGATCCTTTTAAACATCATTACAACAAGGTTCTGGGAATTTATTATGAAAACCCGGAACTTCTTCCGGAATGGGAATGTTTTGATCTTGACAACTTACAGGAGTGGACCGTAAAAGATAAACTTAAAGCAGCAAGATTAGAAGGTGAGAAGACCGAACTGGAAGAGCTGCGAAAAAAAATGCTGCTTAAGAGTGAAATACCATTAAAGAATGTTGGCCGGTCAAAAATTACGGAAACTGAAGAAAAAATTGCGGCTCTCTGGGAAAAAGTAGAAGAGATCCGGAAAGGCAGAACATTGAGATATTTTGAGGATAACATACACTTTGATTTAGCAGATGGGCAAAAGATCAATCTAAAGATAAAGCTGGAGGTGCTGGATGAAGATGGTTTGTTCCTGATCGTTTCAAAAAAAGATAAACTTAAATATGAGCTTTCTGCTTATATACGAGCCATTACACTAAGGGTTTTAGAAAAAGAGGGGGTACTGCATTATCTCTGTTTTGATGGGGATATACCTTACTACCAGGAGATCAGGGTTGAAGTAACTCCTGAGGTAGCTTTGGAGGAACTAAAATTCTTCATGGAGCTTTTTAGGAAAAATTATTATCAAATTCTTCCCTTCTATCCGGAGCTTAATCTCAAAGTGAATGATTTAAAGGGGTGTAATGAAAAGGAAGGACAGGAGCCTCCGGAAACGATCAAGGAATTGATAGATAATCGTTTTGAAGACTGGAAAAGCTTTTTTCCTTCAGATTATTTCATACGGGAATACCAACAAGGATTTTTCAGTGGAGCAGAAGGAAAAGCTAACCTATTGAACTTACAGCTTCGTACAATAGAAATAACCCAAAAGATTAATAAAGCCTTTAACAAAAACGAATAAGTATGGCCAATTTTGATCCTAAAATAGTCCCACTTCAGGGAAATAACATAGTAGAAGCTAGTGCGGGTACAGGAAAGACCTTTTCCATTGGCCTTCTTGTATTACGCCTGCTCATTGAAAACAAGGTTCCGGTTGATATGATCCTAATGGTAACTTTCACCAATGCAGCAGTTGCGGAGTTGGCGGCACGAATAAGATCCTTTATTTCAAAAGCCATTAAAGTTGTTGAAGGAGAAAAAATTGAGGAGGAGGATATAATGATCATTGTTAAGAAGTATGGAGATGAGGAGACTCTTATGCTTCTAAAAAGAGCATTAACAGATCTGGATGAAGCCTCTATTCAAACCATCCATAGCTTCTGCCAGGATTCCCTAAATACCTATGCCTTAAATTCAGGGCAGGCTTTCGGGTTGGAATTGCAACCCGACGTGCTAACAATTGCAGGTGATGAGGTCAGGAAGTTCTGGAGGCAACATATCACTGTTCTTCCCGAAGAACTAATAAGGGAAAGTGGAGAAATCTGTTTCGAGAATTTTGAAGCTGTCGTAAAGGAAACTATAGGTGGGAAAATTTATTCATATTATTCAATTGAAGATTTTGAGATTACAGAGTTTGCTCAGAGATTTGTAAAATTCTATAGAATATATCAGGACAATAAAAATCAGATTTTACAGCTCATTAAAGATTATAAACTGCGTGAAGACTGGAAAGCAGGTATTTTAAAAGATGCTTCCAGTTTTTCAGGTTATTGCAGTATTTTACTTTCAGATAAACCTACCAGGGAAAAGTTAAGTGACTTATTATTTAAAAATGATAAGGCATTAGTAATTGATTTATTTTCTGAAAAGGAGACTTTCTGCCATTGGCTCCTTTCACGTTGTATTAAGGACGTTACTGAGAGAATAAATCGTTACCTTCAGGAGAAGCACCTGATAACATATGACCAGTTGATTATCAGGATGCATGCTGCTGTTACAGATGAAAGAAACGATGATTTAAAGAATACTCTGAAGGAAAAATATGAAGCGGTTTTTATTGATGAATTTCAGGATACAGATAAGCTGCAGTATGAGATTTACAATGAATTATTTGGGGATGGAACCACTTTGTTCTATATAGGAGATCCCAAGCAATCCATATACGCCTGGCGAAAAGCCGATCTCCATACCTATTTTCAGGCAAAAAATAAAATACCTGCAGAGCGGCATTATGAGATGGATAAGAACTATCGTTCCTCGGCTGCATATGTTGCTGCAATTGAGGAGTTTTATAGGAGATGTGAGGATCCCTTTAATACTGCCGAGAGTGAACTTGATCTGAATTTTCTTTCTGTTGAAGCTAATAAAAACTCAACTACAGGATTGAAAAAAGATGATGAGGAATTATGGGCTTTACAAATATTTGATGGTGAAACAAAGGCCAAGATCAAACCTAAAATACCTAAGTTGGTGCACGAAATTTTAGAAGGGGGTTACCTTCTTAATGGAAAAGATGTTAAGAATTCAGACATAGGAATTCTGGTTCGTACTAATAATGAAGCTGCTCAAATAAAAGGATTATTGGCAGAGGCGGGTATCCACGCGATCACTATTGATGATAGTCAGGTTTTTAGAGACTCGCAGGAGGCGAAATCACTTCGTTACATTCTACAGTCGGTTTTAGAGACTACAGAGGCCAATATCAATAAAGCATTATTGAACACCTTCACCGGTTACAGCGCAAAAGAAGTAGCTGAAATCAACAAAGAAGACCTGTTGGATATATTCCGTGTATACCGGGAAAAATGGAATAAATCGGGGGTTTATCCTATGGTGAAGGAGTTTATGAAGGATTTTGGAGCAATGCGAAATCTATTGGAAAAGGGTAGTGCGAATGGGTTGCGTATACTCACGGATCTTACCCAAATTTTGGAGTTACTACAGGAAGCAGAATACAGGCAGGAATTGAAACCTCTCGGATTGTATGAATATCTCGGAAAACAAATAGCGGGTGAACTGGAAGAAGGAGATGAGTATCAACAGCGGATGGAAAGCGATGAGGCTGCCGTGAAAATAGTTACCATTCATAAAGCTAAAGGCTTGGAATATCCAATTGTCATCGCTCCGTTCCTGGATCTAAAGTCAAGGGAAGAGAATTTTATCACCACCTATTCTTACAGAGAAGATGGCCCTGATGGTCAGTACAAATTCTATTGCAGAGGTTTAAGTACTGAGGAACAAAAAGAATTAGCATTGAGACAGCTGGAACAGGAAAATAGAAGATTACTATATGTAGCATTAACAAGGGCAAAGTTTAACTGCTTTTTATTTAAAACATCGGGAAGATATGCTGGGACTACCTGTCTCACCCCATTTACTGCTGATTTTGATATCCATTCCTGTTTGGATGCTCCATTACCCAAAAGAGATGTAATGGGAGAACAGGGACAGGCAAAATTGCCGGACTATTGGGGAGTGGTAAATAAGCCTGAGAATTTTCGCCTGTCAGATAAATCGTATGGTAAACTAAGCTTCTCAGCCATAAGTTCTCACGGTACTTACTCTGCAAAAGAAAATACTGGAAAATCTGAGGGTTATGATGAGTTTATCTTCAAGAATATTCCAAAAGGGATCACCCTCGGAAATATGCTTCACCATTTATTTGAAAATATAGATTTCAAGGGAGATCGGGAACATCACAGGGAGGAATTGGAAAAGCTAGTTGATAAATATTTTCCGCATAAGAAAGAAGAACTTACAGAGGGATTTATGGAAATGGTTGACCATGTATTGGATTCGAACATCACATTAAAGGGAGAGCAAATTACTTTGAGAGCGATTTCAAATGCCAGCAAAAAGAACGAAATGGAGTTCGACCTGCGGACGGAAAAGGTAGATCTGGTAGGACTGAATAAATTTAAGGCAGGAGAGGGAATAGAGTTAGGTTGTGATACGCAGTATCCTGCAAAGACGGGCTTGTTGAATGGTTATATTGATCTCTTCTTTAAATATAATGATAAGTATTACATCCTCGATTGGAAATCCAATTACCTGGGAGATGAGTTGAGCTATTATAGAGGAAATGAAAATATGACCGCAGCAATGAACGAAGGGAATTACCATTTGCAGTATCTTATTTATACTGTGGCCTTAAAGAAATATCTGGATCAGCGTCTTCTCAATTTTGATTTTAACAGAGATTTTGGAGGAATAATTTATATGTTCCTTAGAGGAAACAGGGCCGGAGAAAATACCGGGGTTTATACAAATAAACCCACCCTTGAACAGGTAGAGGCACTGGAAAGAATTTTCAGTAAACCAGTATCTGCATAATCTCAAATCTCATGTCTCAAATCGAAAGTCTAACCCCATGATGTACCCCGAAAACTTCCCCAGTCATCATCCGGACCGTGCAGAGAGGAAAGTCTTTGATTCCTTAAAACAACTGGATCCTTACAATTTTGACGTGTTCTGGAACAGGACCTTCGCAGGGAACACTAAAGAGGAAACAGACCTTTATGAAATAGACTTTTTGGTGTTCGATCTCAGGGAGGAAACTTTGAACCATATTTTTGTGATCGAGGTGAAGGGAGGGAATTTGCAATTTGAAGCCAAAGAAAACAAATGGTATCAGTCAGGAAGGGAAATGAACACTGGCCCTGACCATCAGGTTATGGCCTGCGCTTCCAACATCATTAAAAGGTATAGAGAGCTAATTGAATACAAGGTGCCGGTAACCTGGCTGTTATGGTTTCCGGACGGGGTATTGGATAAAAATACTCTGCCAACCCAGTTTCTGGACTGGCGGGTTCTGGATCAGAACAACCTGGATGATGCGCTCACCGTTTTTGATGAGGCCAAATTGGAACAGGAAAGTAGCCACGGTCATTATAAGGGGATATCTCCAGATGAATATGAGGGAAGCATCAAAAAAGATCTTACCCAAAGCCTGGGAATTTCAACAAATCTTAGGACGCTGCTGGAGGAGATGAAGATAAGTATTGAACTGGCAGAAACCCACCAGAAGGTGTTTTTCACCGGCTTATTCAACATACCCCGCCTTGCCATTGAGGGTTGTGCCGGCAGCGGAAAAACCATCCTTGCAAAATGCGCGGCAGAAATGCTGAATGAGAAAGGGGATAAAGTATTGTTCTTGTGTTTCAACCTTTACCTGAGAGGGCGGGTCGAGAAGGAACTCAGCGATGAAATACAAACCAATGTAGTCCTTGATTTTATGAAAGACTTTATTGTCTCCAAGGAACCTGAGTGGTACAGTGAACAAAATTTACCTGAAAATGAAATGTATGGGAAACTGCCTGGGAAGTTTAAGGAAGTTTTGAAAAAGTATCCTGTAAAGGAAAATGAAAAATACGATACAATTCTGGTAGATGAAGCCCAGGACATGGATATCTCGTGGCTCAATATGTTTTTAAAATTTATAAAACCTGATGGAAAGTATATTTTGTTCTATGACAGGAAACAGAATATATTCAGGACCAATTTTGACCTGCCTATAAGTGAGAAATGGACCAAGATCCCCCTTACCTATAATTACCGGAATACCAAAAAGATCAATGCCTTTATCAATGAAACCCTGGACACCAATTTTACATCGGGCGAAGTGCCGGAAGGGGAGAAGGTAAGGAGAAGGGAATATCGGCAGGAAGATATTGGCGGTGCCTTGTTTCGCTCCCTGAGCGAGCTTCATAAGATGGGGCATATCCCCCTTGAGAATATAAAGATCATTACAGATGGTGCCGCAGCGGGATGGGAACTAGAACAATACAGCAATTCCACTTTTAGTTACGAATTGCTGGAGGAAGACGAAACTATAGATAAGAAGAAAGTGTATTACAGCTCCATACACAAATTCAAAGGCTGTGAATCGGAGGTAGTGATCCTAATCCTTAAAAAGCCTCTGGTTGAGAATGAGAATCCAAATGTCCTTTACACCCAACTTAGCCGGGCAAAGAGTTTGTTGTATGTGTTGGAGCCACAATTAGTTTAAGAATTATTCTTTATTTTCATAGAAATATGATTTAACAGAATTATTCATACTCAATTGGAATTGGCGCTTAGGACTAAAGTTTTATTTCCTAAAAAAAACAGTTTAATTCTCCACAATAAATTTTTAGAGGCCTTTAACCTTATTGATTCAATTTCGGTTGTAGCTATACTAAAAATTATTTAATGGATTTTGCTTAGAAATTATTAAGCCGCATTATTACAGATCATCAATTCATTTCAGAATCTAAAAAAGGTCCTTTGAAAATCCTATTACAAAAAGTTTCTGCGTCTTCCTGTGGAATCTCTGTATGAGAAACAAATTCGCTTATTAAATGTGTGAAATTATTGCTTTCTAAAGGTTCTAAATCATCAATATAATTTTCATTGAGGAGGTATTCTTCAAGTTTTTCAGTATTTTCTTCATGTTTGTAGATCTTTATATCCCTGTTTTTTAAAGCTGTTATTAAAGCCTTGGGGTCCCCATTTAATTCTTTTAATTTTTCACAAACGATATCTATATATGCCGGAGTTAAAGATTCGGAATTCTCCAGAACTTCCCTGTCTATCGGTAGAGACCTTCCTTGGCGGTATAAAGTTTGAATATGTTGTAGCAACTTCATTTTATTTTCAAGCTGCTTCCAAAGGCTTTCATTTAGTTTTTCGGAAATCTCCTTATGTCTTCTGTAGCTCTCCAGCTGTCCCCAACATTCAATCCTCAATTTTAAACAAGTGGAAAGGATTATATGATCTTCCAGTAAATACCAAAGATGGAGCTGACTAACTTTTTGGGATAGTAGATCGATTGGAGTAATACTCAATTCTCTACCATATTCGTTATGTGATTTTCCAATGTGATTGGGCACTATCTGGGTAAAACTAATTTCGGAGTATGGATTATCCGTAAATGCAGGTAATTTACTGCCGTTTAGTGATATTACTTCGAATTCAAGGTCCGAGTGTCCTTCCAGATGATACTGCCATTTTTTAACTTCGTCAGCTTGAGCGGTAAAGTAAAAAATTTGTCTCCCTTCACGGCTAATTTCTATTAAAGCCTCAATAATGGCAGTTGCACGAAGGTCATCACTGTTAGCTAAAAGTTCATCAGCAAATATGGGCAGTTTAAT
>Ga0307486_1002534_pt1 | contig 12682 bp, 9 predicted proteins | sample CBIW02metaG_FD_203663 | JGI IMG/M metagenome (GOLD analysis project Ga0307486, IMG submission 203663) | Sea-ice brine microbial communities from Beaufort Sea near Barrow, Alaska, United States - CBIW 0.2 | ecosystem: Environmental > Aquatic > Marine > Coastal | place: USA: Alaska | collected... | reverse complement strand
CGCGCTGAGCACGGGCCCCGCCAGTTCCACACCGACGAGCGACCACGTTCCCGACGAAATGTAGGCGGCATTCCCCGACCGCATCGGTACGGCCACCACTGCCGATGCCGTGTCGTGCGAACCGACGGTCATCACGTCGATGCTGTGACTGGCTCCGATTTCGGCTAAGACGTCGGGAAGCACCGACCCCACCCGGCTTCCCGCGTCGACGACGCGCGGAAACAGCCTCCGCGGCAGTCCGAGTCGCGCAATGAGCTCGTCGTCCCAGTCGCCGACTGCCCCACCGCTGTGGCCGCGACCAGTCTCGTCGCCGTGAGCCATGCCGTTGTTCGAGCTTGTCGATACCGCCATCTCGTCGACGCGAGCCGCGCGCAGCAGCCCGGTTGTCGACGCGTTCGTACGCTCGGCAATTTGCTCGCCACTTAGCCAGTAGGTGATCAGATCGGGAATTAGCAGCATCGCATCGGCCCCGTCGAGCCCGCCGTCCAGCCGGTCGGCGGCCAGCTGGTACAGCGTGTTAAAAGGGAGAAACTGCAACCCGTTACGCCCATAGAGTTCATCCGGTGGCGCGATCGCGTGCACGGCCGTCACCCCCGCCGCCGTGCGGCCGTCGCGATAGTGAAACGGGTTACCGAGCATCCGCTGCCCACGCAGCAGCGCGTAGTCGACGGCCCACGAATCGACGGCGATGCCGATCAGTTCCGGTTCCTCGCGCACAGCAGAGCGCAGTCCGTCGATGGAACCGCGATAGAGGTCGAGGATGTTCCAGTGCAGCCCGTCAATCGTGTGCACCGGGGTGTTCGCAAACCGCGCCACGGAGCGGATTTTCAATTCATTGTGTCCGACATGCCCGAGCATGACCCGGCCGCTCGATGCGCCCAGGTCGATCGCCGCGACCGTGCCCGCGCTGGTCACCACGGCTGCACCAGACCACAGTGAATGCGCCAACACATCATCGCAGGAACGCGGCGGCCACGCCGGCGTCGACGGGGATGTGCAACCCCGTGGTGTGGCTGAGGTCGCTCGTGCACAGCACGTACACCGCGTTCGCGACGTTCTCGGGCAGCACCTCGCGCTTGAGCAGCGTGCGCTGGGCGTAGTACTTGCCCAAGTCGTCCTCCTCGACGCCATAAACGGCGGCGCGTTTGGCGCCCCAGCCGCCGGCGAAGATGCCCGAGCCGCGCACGACGCCGTCGGGGTTGATGCCATTGACCTTCACCCCGTACTCACCCAGTTCGGCCGCGAGCAGCCGTACCTGGTGAGCCTGGTCGGCTTTCGTGGCCGAGTAGGCGATGTTGTTCGGGCCGGCGAACACGGAGTTCTTGCTTGAGATGTAGATGATGTCGCCACCGAGCTTCTGGTCGATGAGCACCCGCGCAGCCGCGCGCGACACCAGAAAGGAGCCCTTCGCCATCACATTGTGCTGCAGGTCCCAGTCGGCCACGGTGGTTTCGAGCAGCGATTTCGAGAGCGACAGGCCGGCATTGTTCACGACGAGGTCGAGCCCGCCGAAGGCGAGCACCGCGGCATCAACCCCGGCCTGCACCTGATCTTCGTCGGTGACATTGGCCTGCACGCCGATCGCGACATCGGTGCCGCCGATCCCGGCGGCGGCTGCCTGCGCCTTGGCCAGGTCGAGGTCCGCGACGACGACGCAGGCGCCCTCCGCGGCCAGCCGTGTGGCGACGGCCTTGCCGATACCGGATGCTGCGCCGGTGATGAGCGCAACGCGGGTGGCGAGGGGCTTGGGGGTGGGCATCCGCCGCAGTTTCGCTTCTTCGAGCGCCCAGTATTCGATGCGGAACTTCTCGGCCTCGTCGATCGGGGCGTAGGTCGAGAGACCCTCAGCGCCGCGCATGACGTTGATGGCATTGATGTAAAACTCACTCGCGACGCGGGCGGTCTGCTTGTTCGCGCCGTAACTGAACATGCCGACGCCGGGAATCAGTACGACGAGCGGGTCGGCGCCGCGAATGGCGGGCGACTCGGGCGTGGCATTGCGGTCGTAGTAGGCCTGATAGTCGGCGCGATACTCCTCGTGCAGCGTCACCAAACGGGCCAGCGACTCCTCGACGGATGCCCCGGCAGGCAGGTCTAGCAGCATCGGCTTGACCTTGGTGCGCAGAAAGTGGTCCGGGCAGCTCGTGCCGAGCGTGGCCAGCCGCGGGTGCTCCGCCCGGGAAAGAAAATCGAGCACCTCTGGCGCGTCGGTGAAATGACCGACCTTGGGAGCGTCGGTGGAGACCAGCCCGCGAATCGTCGGCGCGAGGGCAGCGGCGCGGGTCCGACGGTCGGCGGCTTCGAGGGAGGCGAAGGCGTCGAGCACCGGCCCGAACGGCTCAGAACGCGAGTGTTCGGCAATATAGGCCGCTGCGGTATCGATGATCCAGAGTGAGTTCGCCTCGGTGGCGTCGCTCGTATCGCCCCAGGCCGTGATGCCGTGGCCGCCGAGGATGCAGCCCACGGCCTGCGGGTTGGCCTCCTTGATGGCGGCGATGTCGAGACCGAGCTGGAAACCGGGGCGACGCCAGGCTACCCAGGCCACCTTGTTGCCGAAAATGGTCTGCGTGAGCGCTTCGCCGTCGGCCGCGGTGGCGATGGCGATGCCGGAGTCGGGGTGAAGGTGGTCGACGTGCGCGGCGTCCACGAGGGCGTGCATGGCGGTGTCGATCGAGGGCGCGGCACCGCCCTTGCCGTGCAGGGTGTAGTCGAACGCCGCAACCATCTCGTCTTCTCGGTCCAGGCCGGGATAGACGTTCTTGAGCGCCCGCAGGCGGTCGAGGCGCAGCACCGCGAGTCCCTTCTCGGTGAGTGTGCCGAGGTCTCCGCCGGAACCCTTCACCCACAGCAGGTCAACGGCCTCGCCCGTCACGGGGTCGGTCTCGGTGCTCTTCGCCGAGGTGTTGCCGCCGGCATAGTTGGTGTTCTTCGGGTCGGCGCCGAGGCGGTTGGAGCGGGCGATCAGCGCGGCGGCTGCTGGATTCTGAGTCATGATCTTCCTTGCAGGGTGAGAACGGATGTCGGGGGTCTGGTCGAGAGGGACGCCGCGGAATGGCGCATAACTCCTGCAATTTCTGGCCGGCCGGCAACGCACCCGCATGATTCAGGACAACTTCTGGCGAGCCTGAACGAAGTGCCGGAGTTATGCACGCTTAGGCGCCCCAGCCCGCCTGGCTTCCGCCGACGCGCTCGGCGGCGATCTGGGCCTGGTAGCCCGAGGCGGCATAGGCGGTCATCGGATCGCCGGCCAGGCCGCGCGACTCACGCCAGGCGGCCAGCGCCGGGCGCACATCCGTGTAGAAGGCATCCATCAGAATGCCGTTGGCGCCGAGCACGTCGCCGGCATTCTGCGCGAGGGTCAGGGCGTCACGGTCGACGAGGAGCGCGCGCGCTGTCATCTCCTGCACGTTGAGTACGGAGCGGATTTGGCCCGGAATCTTGTCTTCGACGTTGTGGCACTGGTCGAGCATGAACGCAACGGTCGAGTCTTCTCCGTAACCACCGCCGCGAATGACTTCATAGAGGATGCGGAACAGCTGGAACGGGTCGGCCGCGCCGACGATGAGGTCGTCGTCAGCGTAGAACCGTGAGTTGAAGTCGAAGGAGCCGAGTTTACCCAGGCGCAGCAGCTGGGCGACGATGAACTCAATGTTGGTTCCGGGAGCGTGATGGCCGGTGTCGAGGCAGACGCTGGCCTTCTCGCCCAGGGCTGAGACCTGCGCGTAGCTGGTCCCCCAGTCGGGAACATCGGTGTGGTAGAACGCCGGCTCGAAGAATTTGTACTCGAGCACGAGGCGGTGGTCATCGCCGAGGCGGGCGTAGATGGCGGCGAGCGACTCGGCCAGACGGTCCTGGCGACCCCGGATGTCACCCTGGCCGGGGTAGTTGGTGCCGTCGGCGAGCCAGATCTTGAGATCGTTCGAGCCGGTCTGGTGCATGATGTCTATACACTCGAAGTGGTGGTCGATGGCCTTCTGGCGTGTAGCGGCATCGGTGTGGGTCAGGCTGCCGAACTTGTAGGCATCGTCCTGGAAGGTGTTCGAGTTGACGGTGCCCAGCACGAGACCCAGATCGGCGGCGAACGTCCGTAGCCCCGCATAGTCTTCGACCTTGTCCCACGGAATGTGCAGGGCAACCTTTGGCGCGAGACCGGTATATTCATTGACCTGGGCCGCATCGGAGATTTTCTCTTCGATGGTGCGCGGAGTGCCCGGGGTCCCGAAGACCTTGAACCTGGTTCCGGAATTACCGAATGCCCAGGATGGCAGCTCGATAGCCTGCGCCTCGAGTTGGGTGAGCACGGCAGCACTGAAGGTCACGAGTTGCTTCTTTCTTTAGTGGGATCGGTCGTTGCCGGGAGGTCGGCGATTTGGTCTTCGAGATGGAACACCTCGGTCAGTTGCACGAACCCGGTGTCAGGGGCGCCGTCGAGTGCGACGAAGAATTCGCCCATCTCGGTCTGCCAGCGCGTATTCACGGCGGTAGCGGCCATGCCGGCCTGAGCGGATGCGAGATCCGCCGTTTCGAAATATCCGATCAGGAGTCCGTCGGCCCGCAGAAACAACGAGTAGTTGTTCCACCCGGTGGCTTTAAGTGCGTGGAGCATCTCCGGCCAGACGGCGGCGTGGCGCTGTCGGTACTCGGCGATGCGTTCCGGCTCGACCTGCAACTGGAAGCAGACCCGGTGTGGGGCGCTGGGGTTCGTCATCGAGGCCTCCTCCGTGAACGGTGTGGTTTGAGTACAGGTAAATGAATCGTTTCACTTACACAACTGGTGGAGCTCGATGGGGACATCCGCGATGATGGCGGCGCGCTGCACGGGCTGCGATGCCCCGTACTACGCCAGCGCAACATGACGATGCTCGATGCCCAGCAGGCTGGCGGCGGCCTTGATGTCGGCGGCGCGGTGTCCGAGACTGAGCGCCCAGTGATGTCCGATGCCGGTCTGGCTCCACTGATCAACCCAGACGCCGGGATCGCCGCCGAAGTCGACACGGGAGGTCGTGTTGCCGATCGCGAGCAGCGGGCCGGGAACGACCGTGCCTTCCGATGTCACAAACACGAATTGGCCATCCGGATCCTGACCGACGCCGAAGGTCGTCACCGGCCCGGGCTGCACATCGAACTCTACCGAGACTCCCCATCCGCGTTTCCCGTGAAAGACACCGAGACCGCGCAGTAGAGGCTCTCGCGCACTCACGGCGAGGTGGGCCGGGCCGTCATGCCCCATTTCCACAACGCCGTCAAAGAAGTTGAGCGCCTGAATTTCGGTGAATGACCCGCCAGCGCCGATGGCCTGACTGGCCAGCATCGCGATCGAGGTGCGCAGCTCGTACTCGCCGGCCATCGGGATACCGCGGGCGGTAAGCAGTGACGATCCGAGAATCATGCCGGCGCCGAGGCGTTCGTGCTGTTCGCCGGCGAGACCGCGATGGTAATAGGCGACCGAATCGAGGTCGAAGTCGGCCACCAGGCGATCAAGCCCGACCGAAACTTTCGCGCCCCAGGCGAAATCGTCTTGGTCTACCGAATCGTCGAGCTGAAACAGTTGCGATGCCAGGTGCATGCGCTCTCGCACCGCGGCATCCGATACCTCATCGACGCGCACGCGCAGGTCGTCGAATTCGAGCACCTCGACGTGGGAGCCGAAAGTCGTCGAGACAGTCGTGAGGTCGGTCGAGACATCGAGCATGCCGGGGTACAGGTGGCCCATGAGTCCGTGGCGGGCGGTGCGGAGCGCGGCCCGAACGCCGGCAGCGTGCACCCATTGAATGATGCGGTCCCACGCGCTGTCCTGGCGCAGATAGCCGGAGACTGACCTGAACGGAATGCCCGCCCGGCGAAAGACGTTGGCAACCTCGGGAACGGGGCACTGGCCGCAGTAGGCGAGCCACTGACCGGTGTCGAACGTGGCGTGGTCCATGGCTTCGCTCGGCTGTAGGTCGATCACGAGCACGGGGGTTTTCGACTTCTGGGCGATCGGGAGCACCATGGACGAGGTCAGATAGGTAGCGAGAAAGACCACGATGAGGTCACAGTCCGCGACCCGCAATTTCTCGGCGGCAGCCTGGGCGTCCTGCGCGTCGGAGATAAAACCGACGTCTATCACCTCGGCGTCGAGGGCGTTTAAGCGGCCGGTGACGTAGCGGGCGGACGCCTGCAAAATCGGCAACAGATCAGGAAACTGCGGCCAGTAGGCACCGAGCCCGCCGGAAACAAGTCCGATGCGGGTGCTGCGGCGAGTCTTCGGTTCAAGCAATCCGGCTGGCAGGCCGTGGATACTTGCCGAGTTGTGGGTGTCAGTCATTGAATACTCCTGCGCCGGCGCGAAACCGGAATTCTACGAGGCTGGTGGACACGAGGGTGGTGGGGCGGATGCCGCAGCACTCGCCCCGCCACGGGCTACGGCTTAGAAGTCGTAATTGTCGATGTTGTCCGCAGTGAAGGTTGTCGGCGGGCCAACAATGACGAGGCCGTCAGCGCCGATTTCGCGCTCACCCAGATCGCCGGCGGTGAACTTGTCGCCCTCGGCTCCGGTGATAGTGCCGTCAGCGAGGGCCTTGCCGGCGAACGCGGCGACGTAACCGAGCTGTGCCGGGTCCCAGAGGGCGAACGCCGTAACGGTACCGTCCTTGACGAACGGGCGCATTTCATTGGGCAAGCCGAGCCCCGTGAGCGCGACCTGGCCCTTGTAGTTTGAGGTCGAGAGGTAACGTGCCGTGGCCGCAATACCGACCGTCGTGGGAGAGATGATGCCCTTCAGGTCCGGGTAGGCCTGCATCAGGCCCTGGGCCTCCTGGAATGATTTAGTGTCATCGTCATCGCCGTAGACCTTGGCAACGAGGGTGATGTCCGCGTAGTCAGGGTTGGAGGCGAGTTCCTCTTCGATGAACTTGATCCACTCGTTCTGGTTGGTGGCGTTGGCCGTAGCCGAGAGAATGGCGATCTCGCCCGATCCGCCGATCTGCTCGGCAATGAGCTTGACCTGAATCAGGGCGACATCTTTCGCGACAACCTGACTGATAAAGACGTCCCGGTATTTAGGGTTGGTATCCGAATCAAAGGCAACGATTTTGGCGCCGGCGGCGCGGGCTTCCTCGAGTGCCGGACCGACGGCATCGGGGTCATTGGCGGCGATCACGATGACGCTGGTGCCGGCCTGGGTCTCGGCGTTAATGAACGACACTTGGCTTGAGGCACTCGCTTCGAGTGGGCCGACGACCTCGATGCCGGTGAATCCAGCGGCGGTGGCGCCATCTTTTCCTCCGCCGAGAACGACGTCGGTGTACGGGTTGTTGAGCTGCTTAGGAATAAACGTGATGCTGAGGTCTCCCTCACCACCGGAACCGGTGCCGGCACTATCGCCGGAGGCGCAACCGCTGGCCACGAGCGCGACGGATGCGGCGACTGCCGCGAGGGCGAAGAGGCGGCGGGTGCGCCTCGTCGTTGTGGGACGAATGAACTCCATTGTCATTTCCTTTCCTGAACGCCGGATGCTGTGGCGCGGGTTTCTCCCAAGGCCGATGCCTGGGGAAGTTGGCGGCGGTGTCGCCGGGTATGTCGCCATTTCGATATGCCCTCGATAATGCTGGGGGCTACGACGGAGGCGATGAGCAAGGTGCCCGTCACGATGATGAGCACGACGTCTGAGATACGGTTCAGTCGCAGGGTGAAGTTGATCGTCCCGATCAGTAGCACTCCCGCTATGGCGCCGGGGATCGACCCTTTGCCGCCGAAGATAGAGACGCCACCGAGCAGTACGGCAGCGATCACGGTGAGCTCGAGGCCGCTGGCGTTGTCACTGCGGGCGCTCGAGTACCGAAGCGTCCAGTAAATTCCGGCCAACGCCGAGACGGAGCCCGAGGCGACATAAAGCCAGAATTTGGCCCGCATGACCTTGATCCCCACGAAGGTGGCTGCTTCTTTGCTGTAGCCGAGCGCGAACAGGCCACGACCGAAGGGAGTGAAGTGCAGCAGTACTCCAAAGAACACGGCGACGACGGCCACACCGATCATCACAGTGGGAATTCCGGTGCCGCCGATCTTCGAGGTGAAGAAGCTGGTCAGTTCCGGCGGAAAGTTCGCCACGGCGTTGTCGCCGATCACGACCAGTGCGAGTCCGCGAAAAAGGGCCAGCGTGCCGATGGTCACGGCCAGGGAAGGGAGTCCGAGCACCGCTACGAGAAGGCCGTTGAACGCCCCGGCGAGCACCCCGGCGAGCAAGCTGATGATGAGCACGGGGCCGATATCCAGACCGGCGGACCAGAGCACCCCCATGAGCGCGCTCGTGAGACCGGCGATGCTCGCCACCGAAAGATCGATCTCCCCCGTAATAATGACGAGGGTCATGGGAAGCGCGATGAGCAGGGCCGGAATCACGTCGAGCAGCAGAAATCCTGTGGAGACCGGGCTCGCGAACCGTGGAATAAACAGGGCCGCGAAGATGACGAAAACCACGAGGGCGTAGATCATGACGGTGTCGCGGCTGAGCAGGATTCGCGCCAACCCGATGCGGCCGCCCGCTTGAGGAAGGACGGCAGTGCGCGCGCCGGATCTATTGGTCGCTGTCGGGAGCAGTTCGGTCGGGGGGTTAGACATCGCGTGCCTCACTGAGTCGGAGCTTCTTCGCTGTTCGAATGCGGGCCACACGATCGATGATGATCGCGGCGAGGATGAGGAGGCCAACGATGGCTTGTTGCCAGAACTTGTCAACCCGCACAGCGGTCAATGCGCTCGTGATCGTGGTCAGGAGGAGCGCACCAATGGCTGCGCCGACAACTGTGCCGCTGCCGCCGAAAATTGCGACGCCGCCGACGACAGCCGCGGCGATGATGTCGAATTCAAGCCCGGTGCCGGTCGTGGCCCCGACGGAGTTGAAGCGGCTCGCATAGAGAACCCCGGCCAGCCCGGCCAAAATGCCATTGCTGAAAAAGGCGAGAAGCACCCGGCGGGTGACGGGGATGCCGAATAGTTTGGCCGCTTCGGGGTCGGAGCCGATGGCATAGAGGTCGCGACCGGGGCGGGTCGATGCCATGAAGACGGCGACGATGATGACGACGACGATCGCGATGAGGGTGATCAGTGGAAATCCGGCGAGCGTATCGACCGAGAGTGCCCCGAAACTGCTGGGGCGGTCGCCGGCGAAATACTGCGTCCCGCCGGCCCAGGCGTTGTTGAGGCCACGGTAGACGTAGAGCGTGCCGAGCGTGATGACCAGAGACGGCACCTTGGCGACGGTGACCAGCAGCCCGTTGATGGTGCCGAGCAGCGCCCCCAGCGCCATGCCGGCGAGAAAGACCAGCACGATGGGGATGCCGGGAACGGCCACAAAGAGGGTGCCGGTGCTAAAGGCAACGATGCCCAGGATGGAGCCGATCGACAGGTCGACGTTTCGGGTAATGATCACCATTGCCTGCCCGACAGCGAGGATGATCACGATCGTCGCGTTCAGCAGCAGGTCTTTCGTTCCCTGTTGGCTGAGAAACAGCGGGTTTGCGAGGTAGGTCACTGTAACGAGCAGGATCAGTGCGAGGGTGACCGGAGCCTCCCGCAGACGCAGTATGGAGGCGAGGCCGCTCGACGCGTGCCGGTTCGGGACTGCGGTCTTTTCCGGTGTTGGGGTGCCGAGGGTCATAGTGAACGCTCCAGTCGTGCAGTAGCCGCGTGCATGATCGACTCGGCCGTCGCATCCACTCGGTCGAGTTGTGCGGTAATACGCCCCTCGTGCATAACGAGAACCCGATCGGCCATGCCGAGTACCTCGGGTAGCTCGCTGGAGATCATCAGAATCGCGATGCCGCGTCCGGCGAGGTCGGACAGCAGCCGGTGCACCTCGCTCTTGGTGCCGACGTCGATGCCCCGGGTAGGCTCGTCGACGATGAGGAAGGTCGGTTCCGTGGCGAGCCACTTGGCCAGTACGACCTTCTGCTGGTTGCCACCCGAGAGGGTGGAGACCTTGTATTCTTGCGATCCGGTTTTCACCTGCAGGCGGGTGGTCCAGTCCTCGGCCGTGCGGCGTTCGGTTGCCGCGTTGATGAGGCCGAACCGTGACAGGCGGTTGCGCAGGGTGAGGGCGGCATTGCGAGCGACGGAGAGGTCCATCACGAGGCCTTGTTTGCGTCGATCTTCCGGGACGAAGCCCATGCCGGCGTCGATCGCGGCCTGGGGGTTGTTCTGTTTGACGCGCGCACCGTGTAATTCAACGGAACCTCGATCGTACGGGTCGATCCCGAACACGGCGCGGGCCACCTCGGTGCGACCGGCGCCGACTAAGCCGGCCAGCGCAACGATCTCGCCGGCTTTGACCTCGAAACTGATGTCGGCGAAAACACCCGCACGCGAGAGGCCTGAGACCTTCAGCACGTTCGGCCCGACGTCGGCGACAACTTTGGGAAACAGCGCTCCGATATCACGACCGACCATTTCCCGGACGATTTGCTCGACGGTGACACTCCCGGTTTCGTGGGTGGTGATGTACTCGCCGTCACGCATGACGGTGATGCGGTCGCACAGCGCGAAGACCTCGTCGAAGCGGTGTGAGATGAAGAGGATGCCGGCACCGCTTGTTCGCAGCGCGCGTGCCACTTGAAACAGCCGTTCCACTTCGATGCCGGATAGCGCCGCGGTCGGTTCGTCCATGATGAGAACGCTCGCGTCGAGCGAGATGGCCTTGGCGATCTCGATGATCTGTTGGTCCGCAATTGACAGGCCTTCGGCGAGGCGGTCGGGATCGATGCGCACGCCGAGCTGTTCGAACAAGGCGCGAGCCTGTTTACGCATTGCCGATCGGTTGATCAAGCCAAGCGCATTCTTCGGCTGCCGTCCGATGAAGATGTTTTCGGCGACCGTGAGATCGGGAAAGAGCGTCGGCTCTTGGTAGATGACGGAGATGCCGGCGGCCTTGCTGTCGGCAACGCTACGAAAGACCACGGGATGCTCGTTCACGAGAAACTCGCCGGCGTCGAGGTTATAGAGGCCCGCGAGGATCTTGACCAAGGTGGATTTACCGGCGCCGTTTTCACCGACGAGGGCATGGATCTCACCGGGCAGAATTTCGACCACGCCATCGGCGAGGGCAACTACCGGGCCGAAGGCCTTGGCCGCGCCGCGCAGCGACAGAAGCGGTGTCGTCGACCGTTCGTCTCTTGGTTGGGGACTGCTGTTCATGACCAGGTCGTGCCTCCGCGTTGAGGAATATGACTAAATGAATCGTTTCATTTATGTCGCTTAGTGAATACTACGGGGGCCTTCGCGCTGCCGTCAACCGCGATTGCGCCGATCGTTCCAGAACTGAAACAGACTGGCACCGGCGCGTCATTGCGGCTCTGATTCGTTTCACTCTGAGCGGCGGTGACCAATATGCTGAGTCGGGAGCCACAGGAGGCGGCTCGCTCAATAAAGGAGTCAGCGTGGCATCGATCAGTGTCAACGATGTTGCCGCCGCAGCTGGGGTATCGGTCGGCACGGTGTCGAACGTGTTGAATCGACCGGACAAAGTAGCGCCGAGCACGGTCGCCCGGGTGCAGGCGGCCATTGCCGACCTCGGCTTTGTGCGCAACGATGCGGCCCGCCAACTCCGAGCCGGCCGCAGCCGCAGCCTGGGTCTCATTGTGCTTGACGTTGCGAACCCGTTCTTCACCGACCTGGCTCGGGGCGCCGAAGATCGCGCCGCCGAATCTGGGCTCGCGGTTTTGCTGGGCAACACCGACGACAGCCTTGAGCGTGAAAGCGCCTACCTCGACCTGTTCGAGGAGCAGCGCGTGCACGGGGTACTGATCTCTCCCCTCGGCGACATTGGCGACCGGCTGACGCGTTTGCGTGCCCGGGGAACGTCGACCGTTCTCGTGGATCGCCAGACGGAAGACAGCAGTTTCTCGTCGGTGTCGGTCGATGACGTAGCGGGCGGACGACTCGCCGCAAACCACCTGATCTCATTGGGGCGTACCCGGCTCGCCTATGTGGGCGGGCCGGGCACTATCCGCCAGGTGGCTGACCGCCTGGCCGGTGCGCGCCTGGCTGTGGCGGAGCGTCCGGGGGTGTCGATCGAGGTCGTCGGCACCGAAGCCCTCTCGGTGTTGGAAGGACGGGCCGCTGGCGAGCGAATTCTGAAACGCCCCTCGGGCGACCGGCCCGATGCGATTTTCGCCGCCAACGACCTACTCGCTATGGGTGTCCTGCAGGCGCTCAACATGCGCGGCGACCTGCACGTGCCCCGCGATATCGCCCTAATCGGTTACGATGACATCGCCTTCGCGGCCGCCGCCGTCGTGCCGTTGTCGTCGATTCGCCAGCCGAGTGTGCTCATCGGCTACACCGCCGTCGATCTGCTGCTTCGCGAGGCGGAGGGCGGCGAAGGATTCGAGCACGAACAAATCGTGTTCCAGCCCGAACTCGTCATTCGGGAGTCCACTTCCGGCTGATCCCCGCCTCGAGTTGCGTGGCGGGCCCTGAACATCGAGGATGCTAGCGGGGGGCAGTGGCTTCGACGACCGCGATTTCGCGAGTGGCCGTCTCGCGATTGCTCTCGACGGCACTGGCCCGATCGAGATCCCGATTTGGAACGGGGCCGCGAGCCGGGTCCGGCGCGCCCTCTGCGTCCTCGCGCTCCAGCGCGGAGATTTCACGCCTGCCGCTCGGCCGCGCCGCAGGCGCGTCGCGCCCGTCGCCGGCGTGCAGCACGCGC
>Ga0307486_1002532_pt1 | contig 12686 bp, 9 predicted proteins | sample CBIW02metaG_FD_203663 | JGI IMG/M metagenome (GOLD analysis project Ga0307486, IMG submission 203663) | Sea-ice brine microbial communities from Beaufort Sea near Barrow, Alaska, United States - CBIW 0.2 | ecosystem: Environmental > Aquatic > Marine > Coastal | place: USA: Alaska | collected... | reverse complement strand
GTTTTAAAACATTTAAGGAAAAAGCATTGTTTGGTTGATCGCCGGAACGGTACGTAATTTTAACTCCAGAATCCAGTCCCAACTCCTGTGCTACTTCTGGTAAAACCGTAGCCTGATCCCCAAAATTCGGAACAATTTCAGGAATAAGATCTTTTGAAACTCCCATTTGATCCAAAACCTGGGTTGCCAAGGTTCCTTTAGAAAAATCCCACAATGCGGCTTCAGATAATCCTGAAGTACTTATTTGTGCGACCCCTGATAGCTTTGCAGCAATAAAATCCCCCGGGAGCATCATAAAAGAAGCCTTCTTGAAAATTTCAGGTTCATTATCCTTAACCCATTTTAATTTAGAAACAGTAAAATTACCAGGGCTTCCTAAAATTTTATTCTGACAGATTTCAGGGCCAATCCCTTTATAGGCTTCTTCCCCTATTTCTACTGCCCTGCTGTCACACCAGATAATTGAGGATCGAACCGGATTTAATTGATCATCGGTGAGCACCAGGCCATGCATTTGATATGCAATCCCAATGCCCTTGATTTTTTTTAAATCGATCTGGTTTTTTTTCTTTAAAAGATGAATTCCCTGTTTCACATACTCCCACCACATATCTGGGTCCTGTTCCGCCCATCCAAATTTTGGGGCTACAATTTCCATTTCATTTTCCGGCACTTTGACGGAACATATACTTATACCTTTTTCGGCATCCAGAACCGAAAGTTTTATAGAAGAACTACCTAAGTCTATTCCTAAAAAATACATATCATTAAATTTTTACTTAAATTTTCTTTGTGGATTTCCACAAATTTTCCATTTCCTCAAGGGTTTTCCCTTTTGTCTCTGGAACAAACTTCCAAATGAACAATCCTGAAAGAACAGCCATTCCTCCATAGATCCAATATGGGAATCCGTGATTGAACATGTCTACCAAACCTGTATTATTATTCATCATTGGGAAGGTCCAGGATACCATTAAATTTGCCAACCATTGAATTGCTACGGCCACGGCCATAACTCCTTTGATGGAATTAGGAAAAATTTCTGAAAGCAGTACCCAGGTAACAGGCCCCCAGGACATTGCAAAAGCTGCGATATAAACCAGCATAAGAAGAAGGGCAAGCAAACCTGTGCTTCCCGAAAACAATGCAAACCCGAGCCCAATCATGCTAACTGCCATAAATCCACTACCTATCATCATCAACTTTTTGCGTCCAAATTTATCCACAGTGAAAATTGCGACAACTGTAAATATCATATTTATAGCTCCCACAATAATTGTCTGCAAAAGCGAAGCGTCCGTCTTCATTCCCATTCCCCTAAAGATTTCAGGAGCATAATACAGCACTACATTAATTCCTACAAATTGTTGAAAAACTGATAGCAATAATCCTATTATTACAACCCCCCAACCAAAAAATAGCCAGTGTGCTTTTTTAACTGCGAAGGAAGCCTTTATGTCTTTTATAATCTGAACAGCGTTTTCCGGCGAATTAAGTCTATTAAGAACATGCATTGCCTCGACATCTTTTCCTTTCATCACCAAAAACCGTGGAGTTTTAGGCACGAATAACAAGAAGATGAAAAACACAAATGCCGGAATACTTTCTGAAAGAAACATTTGGCGCCATCCGGTTTGGTTTACCCATACCTGGGTTTGACCCTGTACTATGAAATAATTGACGAAATATACTATCATCATACCGGATACAATAGCCAGTTGATAAAACGAAACCAGTTTCCCCCTTATATCGGCAGGAGCCAATTCCGCAATGTATAAGGGTGCAAGCATACTTGCCAGTCCCACTCCCATTCCTCCAATAATTCTATAAACAATAAATGATGATAAAGAGTCCCCAAGAAAAATATTCATCATCTCCGGATAGGCAGAGCCAATGGCAGAAAGCAGAAATAACAATGCTGCCAAAATCAATCCGTTCCTCCTCCCAATTGAATTTGCTGTTCTATCACCCAGGGATGCCCCTATGATACAACCTACCAAGGCACTACTTATCATAAAACCTAAAATAGAGTTTTTTAAATTTTCTGTTAATTGACCCGGTAGGGTCAAAAACTGGAAATAAAATAGTGCACCACCCACCAATAAAATAATTGCTATAACGGAGTAAGCCGTACTTTTTTTGAAGAATTTTAAAATAAAGGAGCCAAACAATACACCTATTGCTATTATACACAGACTTATAATTATTTTAAACTGAAGGATCGCAGCAGCGGCCAGAACGGAATCATTTTCAAGTTTTGTTATAAAAAAATTCTCAAGCGCACCAACTGCTCCTGAAATTACTGCTGTATCATAACCAAAGAGCAATCCTCCTAAACTGGCAACTACCGTAATTAAAATAATGTTATTTTTGTTGAATGTTTTCATTGGCGCAACACTTATAGTTAATTTGACTACAAGTATAGAAAATTATTTCTATATTTGCAATGATTAAGTGTTAATTATCAATAAATAGGAATTCTACGGAATAAAGATATTCTAATGAATTTCCTTTATCCGTAAAAAAAAGTTACTATGAAGAAGCAACATGTCGATCAGGAATCGGGGGAATTGATTGAAACCGAGGTCATGAAATCCATTACAATAGATTGTGCAATATTTGGTTTCGAAAATGGCAGTCTTGAGGTTTTACTGGTTAAACATGCCCAAGGCATAAGTAAAGGAAAATGGGGTCTTCCCGGAGGATGGATCTTAAAAAATGAGGACATAGATGGTGCGGCCCAAAGACTGTTAAAGGAACTCACTGGTTTAAATAGTATTTATCTGGAACAGTTAAAAGCATTTGGGGATCCAAACCGGTTCCCACTTGGCAGGGTTATTACTATTGGGTATTACGCGTTGATAAAAAAGGAAGATTACAATGTAAAAGCGGGTTTTACTGCTTCTGAAGCAAAATGGCATAAAATTAAAGAAATCCCAAATCTAATTTATGATCATAATAAGATTTTGAATTATAGCCTTGAACACCTTCGCAAAAAAATCAGACAAGCCCCAATCGGGTTTAACCTTCTGCCCGAAAAATTTACACTGCTTCAACTTATGCAACTATATGAAGAAATATTGAATGTCGGAATGGACAAACCTAATTTCAGAAGGAAAATATTGAAGATGAAATTACTCAAAGATTTAAATGAAAAACAAAAAGATGTTTCCCATAGAGCTGCAAAGTTATATAAGTTTGATCCTAAAATTTACAAGATATTGACAGATAAGGGATTTAACTTTGAGTTCTAATTTTTGAGCTCTCAGAAATTTAAACATCTATAATACTTCCGTAAAAGCCATGCAAAACAAGGAAATTATTTTAGAGGCTTGCTTCCTTCGGTTAACTCTGTATTATATTTCCATAGGAAGAACAGGATAAATAAATGTTTTCGAAATAGCCAACGTTGACTTTTATACAAGATCTTAGCCTATTTTATCACCTATTCAGAATATTATGGATAACATAAATGATTAAAACAGGCGTGAAATAGAAATTTGAATTACCATAAAAATGGGTTCACAAAATGGGGTGAAAATACCTGATAAATATAATGAAACCCCTCAGCACATTCCTCTTTATCCCTTTACACTCCAATGAAATCCTCCGAAATGTGGGGAAAGCGCTTCGTTGAAAAAGTCTTGGCCCCAGGTAGTTCTCACCTCCTTTCATGCTTAGGACTTGCCGGAACCGGTTGAATCCTCACCCCTATATTTGATTCATCTTCCGGACCCAAAATCTGTCTATACCATTTTTTGAAAAACCAAAGTTCCGGACAGGTGAGAATTTCAGGAACACAGAACCTAAAAATAATGATCAAACTTAAATTATATATTGAATGCAGATTTGGATAACCCCTCAGAAATTAGCCGCAAATTATTCAGAGAGCGCAGCCAACTTGGTAGAATGCATATGGAGAAGGAAAATCAAGGTTTGGAAGAGTCGGATATGAAACACTTTTTTAATCAGTATGGCGATGAGATCCCTACTGGGAAGTTGAATGGGAGATTGATCCAAATACCGACAAACTTAAAAAAACAGTACCCAAACTCTTTTCCATCACTGTAAGTCCTTCAAAATATGAATTAAACTGGCTAGAAAACAACAACTTAGATTTATTGCCATAAAAAAGGAAACTGATGAAAAATAACAAAACACCAGTTTTATAGCGAAAATAAAGTTAACTTGAACCCTTATTAATAACCATCTAAGCCAATTGTTAATTGTTGTCCTTAATTTTTATGTATCCCAGACAAATCCTAGCCTTTCTTTTATTATTGGTTAACCTATCGGTTTTTGCTGGAAAGCTTCCTCCCAAAAAAAATGACACCACTCAATCCAAAATAGTTATTGCAGATACGACAATGGTTGTAGACCAGGAAATTATAATACTTTGGACCAAAAAAAATGCGGTGGGAGTTACCTTTAACGAGGTGGCTTTTGTAAACTGGAACGCCGGGGGAAATAATTCCATTTCTGCATTGTTTTTTGGTAAATTTCAACGTAAATATCAAAAAAAACTGCTATCCTGGAAAACCAATGCTTCTTTACGATATGGCCTGAAATCACAAAAAGGAAAAGATCTAAGAAAAACTGAAGACCAACTTTTGTTCAATTCCACTTTTGGATATCGACGGGATTCTACTTCTAATTTTCGATATTCAGCAAAATTTAATTTTAACACACAATTTTCAAACGGATACAAAAAATCCAATACGAAGAAACCGATCTCTAAATTTATGGCTCCGGCTTACGCTTTTTTGGGAATAGGCACGGAATATTCAGCACCCAACGAAGACTTAACTGTTTATCTCTCACCTGTTACCCAAAAATCGACATTTGTATTTGATCAGACTTTGGCAAATGAGGGGATGTTTGGTGTTGCTCCTGCGGTACACGATGAGGAAGGCAATATTATTAAAGAAGGTGAAAGTGTAAATACTGAATTTGGGGTTTTGCTGACAAGTGATTTTAAAAAGGAGATTTTCACCAATGTAAATCTGGACAATGAGGTCAGCATTTATTCTGACTATTTAAACAAGTTTGGAAATGTGGATGTAGACTGGCAACTTAATTTAAATCTTGTGGTAAACGATTTTATCAAAGCCAATATAGGTTCCCATCTTAGATATGATGATGATGTAAAGCTCAAAAAAGATACAAATAATGATGGTGAACTTGAAACCCTAGGATCAAGGATTCAGTTTAAACAACTACTAGGAGTGGGAATGGTATATGAGTTTTAATCCTGAAAAGCCATCCGACCCTTAGCTCTCTTGGTCGAAAGAATTATTTGTTTGCAGGTTCTTATGAAGCTGCAAATAATATTGTCATGTGTTATTCCTTTTTTGCAACCTGCAAGAAAAATGAAATCAATCTCTTAAAATGGTTTTTTTTGCTGCAAAATTTTAATGACACCAAAATTATGGAACTTCATAAATTACTATCTCAATATATTAGTCACCGATGTGCAAAATTAACGTACTTGCTGGAGTGAATACTTTTTTGATAATATTTTCATTTTAACCCTAACCCTAAAGAATATATTTTTAATCTTTGTTTTGGTTTAACACCAAGGTGCCATGAAGGATTTTTTCTGAATTATATAGTAAATATGAAATATAAAAAGAGAACTATAAACATATTATTACTATTGTTACTAGTCATTTTTGTTTCTTCCTGTAATGAAAAACCCGAATATGTAAGTGTTTCTGAAGCCGATGTTTTTGTGTCCACAAAAGAAATTCCGGACAGTCATTTTTTAGGAGATAATAATTGTAAAGAATGCCATAAAGAACAATTTAAAGAGTGGAAAGGCTCCCATCATGATAAGGCTATGCAATTGGCGGACAGCACTTCTTTATTAGGTAATTTTAATGATGCTGAATTCACAAGCCAAGGGGTTACTTCTCATTTTTACAAAAAAGAAGGCGGTTTTTATGTAAACACCGAAGGTCCTGACGGAAACAATCACAACTACAAGATTGTTTACACCTTTGGAATTACCCCTTTACAACAATACATTGTAAAATTTCCAGATGGTCGTTTTCAGTGTTTAAGAACCGCTTGGGATTCGGTAAAAAATGAATGGTTCGACTTATATCCGGACTTTAAAGTTGTACATTCCGAATGGTTGCATTGGTCTAGGGGTGGTTTAAACTGGAATACCATGTGTTCCGATTGCCATTCCACCAATGTCAGAAAAAATTACGATTTAGAAACAGATTCCTTCGATACAGAATACGCCATCATTAATGTAAACTGTGAAGCTTGTCATGGTCCGGGCAAAGAACATGTTGAGGATGTAAAACCTGTTGGAACTAAATATTCTTCTACCTGCAAAATGCAAATGACCTCGTACACGGCACCTAAAGAGTTGGTAGACCAATGTGTACGCTGCCACATGCGTAGGGAACAATTTTCGGAAGCCTTTAATTTTGAGGGCACCATGCTAGACCATTATTATCCACAGCTTATAGAAGAACCTACCTATTATCCAGATGGTCAGATTTTGGATGAAGACTACGTTTACGGCTCGTTTATCCAAAGTAAAATGTACAAGAATAATGTAGCCTGTAACAACTGCCATGATTCACATTCGTTAAAATTAAAATTTGAAGGCAATACACTATGCGCACAATGCCATTTACCTCAAAATTTTAATACACCAAAGCATCATTTTCATGAAATGGGCACAGACGGTGCAAAATGTATTAATTGCCATATGCCGGGCAAATACTATATGGGTAATGATTTTAGACGCGACCATAGCTTTAGGGTGCCTCGACCAGACCTTAGTTTAAAATATGGGACTCCAAATGCTTGTGCCGGATGCCATGAAGATAAGGATGATACATGGGCGTGGGAAGGGTTTCAAAAACTTTTTGGAGCCGTTGATTCCACGCATTTTTCTGAAAAGCTTGCTCCAGGAATATTAGGTCTCCCAAATGCCAATATAGGTTTATTAGAACTTATAAATGATAAATCACAGGCTGAAATGGTGCGGGCATCTGCAGTTAAGGCTTTATCTCATTACAATGTGGAAAATATTAGCGAATATATATCCTGGTTAAACGATGAATCCCCTTTAGTTAGGGGAGCAACTGTTGATATTTTAAGCGAAATTAATAATACAGATTATGTTAACTCATTTTTGCCACTTTTAAACGATCCTAAAAGAAGTGTAAGAATTAAGGCCTTTTACGGTTTAAGTAGTTTAGGTGAAAGTCAGGTTCCTGAAAAATATAAAGTAGATTATCAAAAAGTAAAGAAGGAATTTTTTACGCATTTAAATACCAATTCAGATTTTGTTGGTGGACGCATAAAAAGGGCTAATTATTACCTAAAAAAAGGGGATTTACAAAAAGGAATTGAAGGTTACGAAAGCGCCTTAAAAATGGACAACATAAATAACCAAGCGAGATTAACATTGGCTAGTTTATATTATAATAATAGAGAATATACTAAAGCTGAAGAAGCATTTAATACGGTTATTAAACAAGAACCGGAATATGGGCCAACATACTATTCCTTAGCATTATTATATGCAGAGTTAAACAAAACCGATGAAGCCATTGAACTATTAAATACAGCGGTTAAGAAAATGCCAGAAAACATTCGGGTGTATTATAACCTAAGCTTGCTTTACGATGCGAAGCAAGACCAAAAAAATGCCGAAAAGACGCTTGTCAAGGGTTTGAAAATAGATGGAAACAACGAAAGTTTATTATATGCCCTGGCCTATCATTATTCTAAATACAGCCAGCCAGAAAAAGCAAAAAGCCTATTGATCAAATTAGTTCAGTTATACCCAAATAACACTCAATATGCGAGTTTTTTACGGCAATTAAATTCCAATGAGTAATATTTGTTATATTGATTTACACGACCAATCCAATTATGCTAAAATGTGATTTAATATTAGAAACGAGTTAGCCTGGAATAGAGAGATCCCACAGGCAAATGGTAGTAATATTGCAATGATAAAAAATTTCGATTTCCGTAAAAGATACAATCCAGCACTTATCCCTCCAAACTTCATTATATTCGCATTTAAAACTAGTTATCTCCCGCATCCACGGTAAAATCATCTATATTACCAACCCCTCAGCACATCCCCCTTTATCCCAATACTTCCCAATGACCCGCTCCGTATTGCGGGGAAAGCGCTTCGTAGAAAAGGTCTTGGACACAGGAAAAAAAGTTGATACCCTCCGTTGCGCTAATCCGCGAATCCAGAAAAAACTCGGGAGCGGAACCGCTCCACTTCGGGAAGCATTTTTTGCCTGAATCCGATGGATAAGAACGAACTTCATGTTTTGAAATTAATCAAATCCTTTATAACTTTAGTGGGTTATCAAATTTTGAAACCTAATCTTGTCATTAAAGGCAATCACTCTAAACACCTGACATTTTAAGGATTAAATACAATTCTGAAATATTCAACATTTTTAGAATCCCATAATATTAATTCCCAATTACACCCCCCGGTAAAATCATAATTAGAACTACCCCACCCCTCAGCACATTCCCATTTATCTCGTTTCTCCCCCAATGACATTTTCCGTATTGCAGGGAAAGTGCTACGTCGAAGAAGTCTTGGACACAGGAAAAAAAAGTTGATCCCCTTCGTTGCTCTAATCCGCGAAAAAGCGGAACCAACTCCACTCCGGGAAGCACTTTTTTGCCTGAGTCCGCCGGATCTAAATTTCTTTCACGCTTTGTACTCGCCGGAACCGGTTGGAACTTCACCCAGTTAGCTGATTCGCCTTCCGAGCCATTTTACCGTAACCCATTTTTTGAGAAAAGCAAAGTTCCGGAATTTAGAAATTAGCCGGCCTTGTAGACGACCCTTCCCAAAAGTTGGGATTTTCGGGCGGCCTATCCTAATTCTAAATTCCTGGCTAAAGGCATATCAAAAAATGGTAACGGGGATGGCTCTATGGGAAGTAAATCAAAACCAAACAGGGATTTTGTTCAGTTCAACTTCTATTTCCTTTTTCAACCTGGAAATCAAAAATGGAAAACGCTCCGGATATAAAAAGTAAATCACTTGAAAAATATCAATGAATGACCTTTAGGAAACTAAACCTGGGGATTTCACTTTATATTAAGTTTTATAAAACAGCCCAACTAAGGTTATCGGGTACATCTGCAAAGTGGGTGTTGATATAAATGAAATTTCAGAAAAAATAATTCTGATCAAAAATCAGCAAGTACGCTTTACAAACGCTACTGAACCCTCGATTTCAAAAGATAATAGAGAGATTTTATCAACTGAACAATAAAAAAAACGATTGTGCTCAATAAAGTGGACGAGACTCAAACCAGCCGCCAAAACCCCATATAAACTGACCCCTCATGGACCATGTTTTCAACAAGCACCGAATTATGCACCTTTAACAAACTTTAACGTTTTTTTATTTATTTTATGTTCAATAGGCAATAAGTAAAATCATTTTGTGTGAATTGAGATCCAAAATTAAAAACAAGATATATTCCTAAAGTGCAGGATAATTAGCAACCGGAGTCTGGAAAAATTCTGATAAGTTTTTTACACACCACTAAATGCACTAAATCCCCTTTCTACAGGAATTATAATTCCGGTGACAAAACTTGAAGAATCTCCTGCTAGCCAAAGGGCGACTCCCTGAAGTTCTTCCGCCTTACCAAAACGTTTCATCGGAGTTTGGCAGACAATTGTATTTCCCCTTTGAGTTAGGGAACCATCTTCATTGAGCAGTAAACTTCTATTCTGTTCTCCAATGAAGAAGCCAGGTTCGATTGCATTTACCCGGATTCCCTCCCCGTATTTCAAGGCCATTTCTACAGATAACCATTTGGTGAAATTATCTACAGCCGCTTTTGCAGCCGCATACCCCACAACTCTGGTAATAGGACTTTGGCCGGCCATGGATGAAATATTGATGATGCTTCCTTTTTTTTGCCTGGCCATCACTTTTCCGAAAATTAAGGTTGGGAGTACCGTTCCTTTAAAATTCAGTTGATTTACCTTGTCGAAATCATCAAGGGAAATATCAAAAAAAGTTTGTTCAGGATTAATCGTTGCGCCTTTTAAATTTCCTCCCGCGGCATTTACCAAAATGTCTATACGCCCCCATTTGTTTAAAATGGCATTTTTTGCAACTTCTAACGCCTACTTATCCAGAACATCGGCCACCAGGGCTATTGCATCACCTCCACTTTTTTTAATTTCATTAACCCCTTGTTCTACGGTTCCCGCCGTTCTTCCCAGGATACCAACTTTCACATTTTGAGCGGCTAAACCTTTTGCTATTGCTCCTCCCAAAACCCCGTTTCCTCCGGTGACTATGGCGACCTTATTTTCTAATTTAAACATTAATCCTATGGTTTTAAAGTTGAAACAATCATGTGTTTTTTAACGAGTTTACAATGCCAAATTCCAGTCCGCGTAATTCAGCCAGGCCCCGTAATCTTCCAATGGCCGAATATCCAGGATAAAAGGTTTTTCCCAAATCGTCAAGCATTTGATGCCCGTGATCCGGTCCCATAGGCAAAGGTTGTGCCCTGAATTTTAATTGGTTCTGACAAAAGGTCTTCACGAGTTCGTACATCTCCACACTTCCTTCCAGGTGATTGGCTTCATAAAAATTCATTTTTCCTACCCGTTGAACAGATCGCAAGTGCACAAAATGAATCCGACTATACCATTTATTGACAATTCCCTGCAAATCATTTTCTTCACTCGCTCCCAAACTGCCGATACAAAAAGTTAGCCCGTTCGCCTTTTCGGGAACCTGTCTAAACATATAATCCAAATCTTCAGCTGTACTTACAACTCTGGGCAATCCTAATACAGGCCATGGCGGATCGTCCGGATGAATGGCCATATTAACTCCAAGTTGCTGTGCAGTTGGGATAACAACCTTCAAAAAATATATCAGGTTTTCCCTTAAATTGTCATCTGAAATTTCAGAATACGCGACTAAACCTTGCTGTAACTTTTTCAGGGTAAAACCTTCCTTATCGCCGGGAAGTGCCATCAACAAAATTTTCCCGAGAGTTTCCCTTTCGGAATCCGGCATAACGGATTGTTTTTTCCTGGCTTCTTCTATTATATGTTCCGGATAATCCGCTTCAGCCTTCTCCCTTTTAAAAATAAAAAGGTCGAAAATGGCTAAATCCACTATATTGTGGAACAATGCCAAACTTCCATCTTCCAATTTAAAATTTACATTCGTGCGTAACCAATCCAACACCGGCATAAAATTGTAGCATACGATGTTAACCCCATAAAAAGCCAGGTTTTTAAGACTCGCTTTATTTTTTTCTATATAAATATCCCTATCTGGTTTTCCCAGCTTTATACTCTCGTGAACTGGTAGACTCTCAACCACGTTCCAATTAAGGGCAAAACTATTATCGATATTACTTTCTGCCAAGCTTGCCTTACGGATTTTAATTTCATCTACTGGCCAAACCTCTCACACGGGAATGTGATGCAAGGCCGTCACAATGCCATGAGCCTCGGCTTGTTTGATATGTTCTAAAGGTACAGGGTCATTAGGACCGTACCATCGCCAACTTTGTTCAAAAACCATTATTTGTAAAATTTAATTAATTTAAAAAAATAACATTAAGCCTTTCTGATTTCATTTAGATTAGACTTTAAATCCATCCGAAGGATTTTTCAAAAAGTTTATTTCAAAAAATCCTCCCGGACCGGACTGAAAACATCAATCAGTATTCCCAGCTCCAAACATTCCACGCCGTGGTTTATATTTGGAGAAACATAAAAGCCATCTCCTGTTTTCAATTTCTTGTCTTCTCCATTAACGGAAACTCTAAATTCACCCGCGGCGACATTGCTAACCTGATTATGAAAATGATTGTGGAGGGCACCAATCGCGCCTTTTTCAAACTTTATTTTTACCATCATCAACTGGGTGTTAAATCCCACAAACTGACGGGTTATTCCATCGGAAACATCTTCCCATTCAGTTGTTTCTTCCTGAAAAAAACATCACTTTCAATTTTTGGGTTTTTCATATTTTAGATTTTATTATTTTTTTGTCGATTGACTTATTTGTCCTAAAACCTGTGGTTTAATGTGCTTTTTTAGCTCCAGTCCTTTTTGCGCGATATCCTTCAAAGCCAGGATTGCAATTAAGTTGGCACCTTTTTCAGATAAATGAGTATCGTCGTGGCGTCCGTTTGGTTCATACGGATTTTCACCGGGCTCAAAATGAAGATGAAGGCTTTTGGATTTTTCCGTTCCGTACTGAATTTCCAACTTCTCTGTAAGGCCTTGTAAATCCACATAAGGAACTTCAAGGTCCTTTGCTACCATCCTCACTATCAAAGGATAGACGCCGTGGGTATCAACCAAAACCCCATGCTCATTGAAATTTATACGCACGATAGAACTGAATAAAACCGGAATTGCTCCCTTTGCACGGGTTTCTTTGTCGAGTAGACAAGGGGAATTTCACCCCGAGCCTCTCACAGAACCGTATCCCGATGAAAAATCGGGACAGGCTGTGATAGTCTCCCATCATACGGCTCTTGTTATACTCTTCAATGGCCAAGGTAAGTAAAAACCTGTTTGAAGGCTATTGAATTTGTCCCATCCCATAAACTCATCCTCTTTCAAGTTGGTAAATGTTATGTGACTGTATAACCTAACCCCTTTGCTCCATTCC
>Ga0307486_1002531_pt1 | contig 12687 bp, 6 predicted proteins | sample CBIW02metaG_FD_203663 | JGI IMG/M metagenome (GOLD analysis project Ga0307486, IMG submission 203663) | Sea-ice brine microbial communities from Beaufort Sea near Barrow, Alaska, United States - CBIW 0.2 | ecosystem: Environmental > Aquatic > Marine > Coastal | place: USA: Alaska | collected... | reverse complement strand
TCCGAACAGAGAAGTTAAGCCCGTTAGCGCAGATGGTACTGCTTATTGTGGGAGAGTATGTCGTCGCCTTGTTTTTGAAAGAGCCTTACAGCAATGTAAGGCTCTTTTTTTGTTTAAAAAAGATTGGAATATGGAACGGCCCTTGGCGTCCCGTCCCGAAACATCGGGATCGGAAGTGCTGCTTATTGGGGGAGCCCCGATAGCTATCGGGGGTCGTCGCCTTGTTTTTGAAAGAGCCTTACAGCAATGTAAGGCTCTTTTTTTGTTTAAAAAAGATTGGAATATGGAACGGCCCTTGGCGTCCCGTCCCGAAACATCGGGATCGGAAGTGCTGCTTATTGGGGGACCCCCGATAGCTATCGGGGGTCGTCGCCTTGTTTTTGAAAGAGCCTTACAGCAATGTAAGGGCCTTTTTTAGTTATGTTAAATTCAAAACTTCCTCCATCAGTAGATTGAGTGGTTTTTTTGTTCAGATATATTATAATTGATGACACAAATAGTCCTTGGAAATTTATGGAAAATTTAAAGTCCATATTTTTTAAAGGGATACACATGGATCACTTTTCGACTTCCTTTATAATTCTCCGGGATTTGTGCGAAATTCAAGAATTATTTCTCTCCTTAATAATGTTCACCATATTTTATAAAATTTTAAATAATCCATCCGTTTTTAAGCTAATAAATTGTGGAATTTTCCTACTTAATTGGAATTGCTTTCCACAAGAAATTAAAAATTATTGGGCGGTAGATATTACATAAAATTTAAGAAATAATGAAATTGATTACGATATTTGTTAAATAAAGTTAAAAAAAACTCTTTAATGACTTAATGTATAATATATGCAATTCGGCATCGTTTTAGAAAACTGTAAGTGAAATAGGTTAAAATGCCAATAATATAGATAATAGCAATCAGCCTATTTTGCATTAACAATTAAATATTAATCGTTCATCCCTAACAACCGGATGAACTCAAAACGTAAGTATGAAATTAAGAAATTTATTTAAAACAGGATTAGTAGTATTAAGTTTAGGAGCAGTAGTTTCCTGTTCTAAAGACGATGAAACTTCTCCCTCAGAAAATGGAAAATATAATACGGAAGTTGCTATGACTGATGCACCAATAGATGATGCTAATGTAAAAGCAGCATTTATTACTGTTGCAGATGTAAAAGTGGATGGTCAATCTCTTGAGGGATTTCAAAAAACTACTATTGAAATCAGTAGTTTAACCAATGGTGAAACTCAAACCTTGGGAAATATTGATTTAGCTAGTGGCGCGAAATCTGATATTGTGTTGGTTTTGGCAAGTGATACTGATGCTTCTGGTAATGCACCAGCTAATTACATAGTAACAGCTAATGATGAAACCAAAGCTTTGGTAGCTGTTGCAAATGAAATTAGTATTAATGATAGTTTTAATGTAGAAGAAGCTAGCGATAACAGGATGGTATTGGATTTTGACCTAAGAAAAGCGATTGTTGCTGAAGGTAGTACAGGGTACAAATTTGTAAGTAATTCTGAACTTTCCAATAGTGTACGCGTTGTAAACGAAATTAATGCAGGTACTATTTCTGGTACGGTTACAGGGGATAGCTCTGCTAAAACTGTAGTTTATGCTTACGAAAAAGGAGCATTTAACGCATCTGAATCTCAATCTAATGAAAGTGGAGTTCAGTTTGAAAATGCAGTTTCCAGTACTGTTGTAAGTGGAAGTGATTTTGGACTATACTTTATGGAAGCTGGGGATTATGAATTACATTTTGCTTCATACTCAGATTCTGATAGTGATGGGAAATTGGAATTTAACGGACTTTTGAATGCAACTACTGCTTCGGATCTTAATGTATTGAACATTGCTGTAGGAGCGAATGCTGAAGTTAATTTGAACATCATAATTGCAGGATTTTTAAATATTTGAGATTTAATATTTCAAGCAAAAAAAAGCTACCAATTGGTAGCTTTTTTTTTTGCTTAATTTAAAAAAAAATGACTTGTTGTTTATTATAAATGGAATTCCAACCTTTTTAATAAAGAGAATTAACAATCACGATATTCATTTCTTAAATATGCTTTAGCTCGAGGATTGGTGGAACAGGAAAAGATGCTGGAAGCTGGCCCTTGTTCCATTAATTTCCAATCACAAATTAAAACTAAATTATCTGGAATTCTTTTTGCCTGTTGAATGTTATGTGTTATGATCTTCTTTTAATTTAACCATTATATCTTCAATAGCTCTCGTAGAACCGGATGTATGCTCATCCAGTAAAAATAACCTCTGGTTTAACAGTTAAAGTTCTAGCAATGCTTAAGCATTCTTGCTGGTCAAGAGATAATAAAATAGCCTTATCATTTAATCTATGTGAAACCTCTTTCCAAAGTGAAACAACTTTTAAATTTTCTTCAGCTTTATGAAACTTTTCTAGCTTACTTAATTTTTTATGATGTTGAATTCCGAAGAGCACATTCTCTTTAATAGATTTTTGAAAAATAGAGGGTCTTTGAAAATCACTTATCGAAAAATAGGGTCTTTTTTTTGTTTTACAGGGTTTTCAAACTTTAAACTTTAATTGTAAGCACCTTAAAGAAACAAATACCGCGTGAGGGATAGGAGCAAGCTACCATGTAGCGCGGATAGCCCGGCCCGAAGGGCACGCCATTCAGAAAAAGAAGAAAGAGAATGGAAATATGAGGAATAAAAAAAGGGTTTAGCCAATTGAGCTAAACCCTTTATAAATTTACAGAATAGTTTACAGTATAAATCTATACAGCCGGAAGGTCGCCCTCGCCTTTGGTGGGTAAACCTGAAAGGCCGGTTAAAAATTCATCCACATGTCTGGCTGCTTCCCGGCCTTCGGAAATAGCCCAAACTATTAAAGATTGCCCCCTGTGCATATCACCGGCGGTGAAAATATTCGGAATGATTGTTTGGTAGGTCTTATCTGCTTTGACATTGGTCCTGTCATCCAGTTCCAAACATAATTCCTGAGCCAAAGATTTTTCCGGCCCGGTAAAACCCAGGGCCAGTAAAACAAGTTCGCAAGGCCATTCTTTTTCAGAGCCAGGAACTTCCTTGAGTTGGGGCCGTTCTCCAGGTTCGCCTTTAACCCATTCAATAGTCACCGTTTTAAGTGCTTTAAGGTTGCCTTGATCATCTTTCACAAACTCTTTGGTAGCTATGCTCCAATTTCTCTCCACACCTTCTTTGTGGGAAGATGTTGTTTTTAGGTTAAAAGGCCAGAAAGGCCATGGATTTTCATTTGTTCTGCCAGAAGAAGGCATAGGCATAATTTCAAAGTTGGTGACAGATTTCGCTCCGTGCCTGTTTGATGTCCCAACACAATCCGATCCTGTATCCCCACCTCCAATTACTATTACATTTTTGTTATTGGCAGATAATTCTTCTGAAAGTTCTTTAAGACCGTCAACTACCTGGTTATTGTTTTTGAGGAAATCCATTGCCTGGATTATACCTTTCGCATCGGCACCGGGAATGGGCAAAGGCCTTTTTTCTGTAGCGCCGCCACAAAGTACAAGTGCGTCAAATTCCTGCAGTTTTTCAATTGAGAAATTGACACCCACATTTGTATTCGTTTTGAAAACAATGCCTTCTTTTTCCATCACTTCTAACCGGCGATCTATGATGTGTTTTTCAAGTTTAAAATCGGGGATCCCATATCGAAGTAAACCTCCGGCTTTTTTGTCCCTTTCAAAAACAGTAACCTGATGCCCGGCGCGATTGAGCTGTTGTGCCGTAGCAAGTCCTGCCGGGCCGGAACCTACCACGGCAACGGTTTTCCCGGTACGGTGTTCCGGAGGTTCGGGTTTGATCCAACCTTCCTGAAAACCTTTTTCAACAATATATTTTTCGATCATTTCAATAGCTACCGGTTGTTCAACAATGCCCAGCACGCAAGCCGATTCACAAGGTGCAGGACATAACCTTCCCGTAAATTCAGGAAAATTATTTGTTGAATGAAGGATTTTCAATGCTTTCTTCCAGTCGTTTTTGTAAACAGCATGATTAAAATCGGGAATTAAATTTCCCAATGGACAACCACTGTGGCAAAATGGAATGCCACAATCCATGCAGCGTCCCCCTTGTTTCTTTAATTCTTCATTCGGCAGTTGTTTTGAAAATTCTTTATAATTTTTAACCCGTTTTGTAACAGCTTCAGTTTCCTCTTCAGCTCTATCATATTCTAAAAATCCTCTTGTCTTTCCCATGATTATGCTGTTTTGAGTTCTTTCTTATCCTGTATCATTTTTTCTTCTTTCAGTTTTTGTAAAGCCTTTTTATATTCCATTGGCATTACCTTTATAAACTTGCCCGAGTTTTCTTTCCAATTATCAAGAATTTTCTTTGCGAGCTTACTTTCGGTATACTGGTAATGTCTTTCAATGAGTTCCTTAAATTCTTCCTGATCTTCTATGGAAGGTTCTTCCAGTTTGATCAATTCCATATTGAAATTATTGATATCCACATTGTTGTCTGGATTGTAGAGATAGGCAATTCCCCCGCTCATACCTGCGGCAAAATTCCTGCCTGTTTTTCCCAGGATCACCGCGACGCCACCTGTCATATATTCACATCCGTGGTCACCAATTCCCTCAATTACAGCTTTAGCCCCGGAGTTTCGAACACAAAACCGTTCACCGCCTATCCCGTTTATATAAGCTTCCCCGTTAACAGCACCGTATAAAGCTACGTTGCCTATTATTATATTTTCGTGGGATTTGAAGGTTGCCAATTTGGGTACCCTAACGCTAAGGGTCGCGCCGGAGAGGCCTTTTCCAAAATAATCGTTGGTGTTTCCTTCAACATTCAAGGTGATCCCTTTAGTGGAAAAGGCTCCAAAACTTTGTCCTGCTGAACCTTTGAAATTCAAGGTTAATGTATTCTCAGGCAATCCTTTTTCCCCGTGGATTTTTGTTATTTCGTTGCTGATAATGGCCCCGGTGGTCCTGTTCATATTATTGATAGGGAAATCCAGGCTCATTTTTTCTTTCCTGTAAATGGCCGGATGTGCTTTTTTCAATATTTTGAAATCCAACACATTTTCCAGGCAGTGATCTTGCTTTTGGGTATTGTGAAGTGGCCTGTCTTTTTCAATTTTTGGCTTGTATAAAATATTGGAAAGATCTATTCCCTGTGCTTTATAATGTTCAATGGCTTTGTTCATTTCCAGTTTTTGGCTTTGGCCCACCATTTCATTTAAAGTCCTAAAGCCCAGATCGGCCATAATTTGTCTTAATTCCTGGGCTACGAAATACATGAAATTAATCACATCTTCCGGGGTACCCTTAAAATTCTTTCTCAATTCGGGGTCCTGGGTTGCAATTCCAACTGGGCAGGTGTTTAGATGACAGGCCCGCATCATAATGCAACCCGTCGCCACCAAAGGAGCAGTGGCAAAACCGAATTCTTCGGCGCCCAATAAGCAAGCTACGGCAACATCGCGTCCTGTTTTTAATTGTCCGTCACATTCCACGATTATGCGGCTCCTCAGGTTATTGAGCAGTAAGGTTTGCTGGGCTTCGGCAAGCCCAAGTTCCCAGGGTAAACCTGCATGCTTTAAGGATGTTAAAGGGGAAGCACCTGTTCCTCCATCATATCCGGAAATGAGCACTACATCGCCCTTTGCTTTTGCAACCCCTGCAGCAATGGTTCCTATGCCTACTTTTGAAACCAGTTTAACATTGATCCGGGCTTCCCTGTTGGCATTTTTTAAATCGAATATAAGCTGGGCCAGATCTTCAATGGAATAAATATCATGGTGTGGGGGAGGAGAAATCAAGCCAACATAAGGGGTCGAATTTCGTATTTTGGCAATATATGGCGATACTTTTGGTCCCGGAAGTTGTCCGCCTTCCCCGGGTTTTGCACCCTGTGCCATTTTGATCTGAATTTCGGTCGCGCTGCTCAAATAATTTATGGAAACTCCAAATCTTCCTGAAGCAACCTGTTTAATTGCGCTATTCCTCCAATTTCCATCCATATCCTTATTAAATCGCTGCGGATCTTCACCACCTTCTCCGGAATTGCTTTTGGCATTCATCCGGTTCATTGCAATTGCAAGGGTTTCATGAGCTTCCTTACTTATTGCTCCCAGGGACATCGCGCCGGTTTTAAAGCGTTTTACGATTTCTGTCCAGGGTTCAACTTCATCAATGGGAATTGGGTCAAGGTCCTTAAATTTGAACATTCCCCTCAATGTCATTAAATTTTCACTTTGTTCATTGACGAGTTTTGAATATTCCTCATAACTTTTATGATTGTTTTGCTTAACGGCCTGTTGAAGTTTGGCAATACTTGCAGGATTGAACATGTGCCTTTCGCTATTTCGCCTCCATCGGTAATCCCCGCCAATTTCCAGATCCAGATCGGTAATGCTTTTCGGTGGATTAAATGCATTTTCAAAACGCTTTTGTATTTCTTTCTCAATTTCATATAAACCGATTCCTTCAATTCGGGTTGGAGTATTGACAAAATATTTATCCACAAACTTTTTATGAAGGCCAAGAATTTCAAAAATCTGGGCCGCGCGATAGGAATTCAGGGTAGAAATTCCAATCTTATTCATAATTTTTAGAATGCCTTTTCCTATGGCTTTATTGAAATTCTGAACAGCTTCTTCAGGATCCTTAACTTCAATTTCCTTATCCTTCACCAATTTTCTGATAATTTCATTCACCATATAGGGATTGATGGCACTTGCACCGTATCCGAACAACAATGCAAAATGGTGTGGTTCACGAGGTTCTGCAGATTCTATCACAATTCCGAAAGAAGACCTTCGATCGTGATTTTTTGCCATGCGATGCACAAAGGAACAAGCCAGTAACGAAGGTATAGGCGCCAGTTTAGGATTTACATTTCGGTCGGAAAGAATTATGACATTGCAACCATTGTCTACTGCTACGGTAATTTCGTTGATTATCTCATCCAAACGGGTTTCTAATCCGTTCAGGCCCTTTTCGGCCTCATATAAAATAGAAATGGATTCCGATTTAAAACCGGGGTAGTTTATGTATTTTAATTTATCCAGATCATCGTTGGAAATCACGGGATTTTGTATCCGCAGTTTTTTACATTGCTCCGGAATAACATCAAAAATATTGAGGTCTTCCCCCAGGGTCAAGCTGATATCGGTAACAATTTCTTCCCTGATCCCGTCCAAAGGAGGATTGGTAACCTGTGCAAAGGATTGCTTGAAATAATTAAAAAGCAATTGCGGTCTTTCTGAAAGCACGGCCAAAGGAGTATCATTGCCCATAGAGCCAATAGCTTCCTTTCCCTGGGAGGCCATAGGGGTAATTATTGTATCGATATCTTCCTGGGTATAACCAAACAATTTTTGTCTGGTGATAAAATCGATTTTTTCCACCGGGGTTTTGTTCCCTGTATAGGGAACTTCAGCCAATGGAAGCAGATTCTTTTCCAACCATGTTCTGTAAGGCAATTTGGAAACAATGCTCTCCTTTAATTCTTCATCCCCAATAATCCGGCCTTCGTTCATATCTACGAGAAACATTTTTCCGGGTTCCAAACGGCCGTGAAGCGCTACATTTTCAGGCTTGATATCTATAACCCCGGTTTCTGAAGACATAATTACATAGCCATCTTTGGTAACAGTGTACCTTGAAGGGCGCAGCCCATTTCTGTCCAAAAGTGCCCCAATATAATTTCCATCGGTAAAAGGAATTGAAGCTGGGCCATCCCAGGGCTCCATAATACAGGCATTATACTCGTAGAATGCTTTTTTCTCATCGGGCATGGAAGGATTTTTCTCCCAAGCCTCCGGTACCATCATCATCATGGCTTCGGGAAGGGATCTTCCGGTGTGAAGCAGTGATTCCAAAACCATATCCATAGCAGCTGAATCTGATTTTCCTTCACTTACAATTGGTAAAATTTCCTTAAAATCTTCTCCAAAAATTTCACTTTTAAAAAGCTCTTCCCGGGCTCTCATCCGGCTTAGGTTTCCACGCAAAGTATTTATTTCACCATTGTGGCAAAGATATCTAAAGGGTTGAGCCAACTCCCAGGATGGAAAGGTATTGGTGGAAAATCGCTGGTGTACCAATGCCAATTTTGTAACAACCTCCGGTTCATTTAGATCCAGATAATACTTGTTGATATCCTGGGGCATTAGAAGCCCTTTGTAAATTATGGTAGTTGTGGATAAGCTTGGTAAATAGAAATAATCGGCTTCGGAAAAGCCTGATCTTTCAATTCTATGCTCTGTTATTTTTCTTGCTGCGAATAGTTTCGCATTAAAATTTTCTTCTGAAATGGCTTTTGTTTTCCCAATAAAGATCTGTTCGGTAATAGGCTCAGAAGAGGCTGCAACCGATCCCAAACAGGAACTATCAACCGGAACTTTTCTCCAGCCTATAACTTCCAATCCTTGTTTTTTGACCTCAACTTCAAAAATTTCTTTGCAAATATCAAGTTGGTTTGATGCTTTGGGCAGGAAAACCATTCCTACTGCATAAGATTTAAAATCGGGAAGTACAAATTCGCAAGCTTTTTTGAAAAAAGCGTGTGGAATTTCTATCAGGATCCCTGCGCCATCACCTGTTTTTCCATCGGCACTCACCGCACCACGATGTTCTAAACGAATTAGAATATCAATGGCTTTATGGATTATATCGTTGGTACGTTTTCCTTTTAAATTACATATAAATCCTGCCCCACAATTATCATGCTCAAATTCCGGAGAATAGAGTCCCTGCTGTTTTATTTTCATGTCCTTTGTCCTTAAATTATTGTCGCAAATATATCCAAATAGATGATAAAAAATTAGCTAAAGGCGTGAAAGAATAGAAGAAAAGCGGTAAATTTATTTATATACAAATAAATTGATAATATAATATTTTGAGCGTGTTTATGTTGATAATCCCATAATCTCAAAGAAATATTTTAGCATGGAAAACAAAAGTTTTCCCCCGATTATCATGTATTTTGACTTGCAGATGGTTAAAAACCTATTTTCAAATCAATGTAAATGTCAATTGGCCACGATAAAAATGGTGGCAATAGAATTTATTCAGAACAAATATTTTTGTGTTCAAATAGGCTTCTGCAAATAGGTGAAAATGTTAATATCCCAATAAATTATTTACGGTAGAACCTTATGATAGCCCACGATTTTCATTGTGGGTTAAAAGAGTCAATTATGTCCACAAACCGTTTCAACGGTTTAAATATGGGACAGGAATAAACCATTCCAGTGGGGACTCATAATTTATTGCCCACGATTAAAACCGTGGGCAATTGAAAATAAAAACAAATCGTTTAAACGGATTATTCCATCAATTGCAAGGTGTTAAAATCTTTATTGATGATAATGCTGTTTTCTTTCAAATTAAATTGTAAAAATTCCAAGCTTACTTCTTCATTGTCCACCATTACTTTTTGAATTCCAAATGGCAAACCGTGAAAACGCAACTTCATAGTTTCATAAGAAGCGGAATATTTCCCGTCTTTATGCTGCTGGATACTGATTTCCTGTAATTTTCCACTTAGTTTAAAGCTTCGTAAACTGTATCGGCCTTTTTTGTAATCATATCCGTCATGAGCATCTTCGTAAAGTTCGGAATTTTCCATTCCGTATTTATAATATACATCCAGTACAAGTTCTTTTATTTCTAATTCATCTATGTATTGCTGAACGGGATATTTAGGAATAATCGCGCCTTCTTTAATAAATAAAGGCATTTTGTGGAGAGGAGCATCTACCCATATTTCTTTTCCACCTTCAACAACTAAATCATCCCAGTAATTGAACCATTTTCCACGGGAAATATACATTCTTCTTCCCTGGGCATTTGGTTCCTGTATAGGACAAACCAGGATCTGATTCCCAAAAATAAATTCATCTGAACGATAGTGGGTTTGAACATCTTCCTGATCTACATAAACCAGGGGTTTTATAATTGGAAGCCCATCTTCCACATATTGATGAAATGCGGTGTATAAATAGGGTATCAGCTGGTATCTTAATTCTACGAACTTTTTGGTAATTTCCAGAACCTCTTCCCCAAAACACCATGGTTCCTGGTCTCCGTGATCACCTGAGGAGTGAGTCCTGCAAAACGGGTGAAAAACCCCTAACTGGATCCATCGGGTAAATAATTCGCCGGAAGGTTGTTCCGCAAAACCGCCAATATCAGTTCCCGAAAAACTCATCCCACTCATACATAAACGCTGGACCTGCATATTTGCCAAATACAAATGCTCCCAACTCGCTACATTATCACCCGTCCAGGTGGAAGTATAACGCTGTCCACCGGAATAATTTGCCCGGGTAATGACAAAAGGCCTTTTGGGATAAATAAATTTCTTGACCCCTTCATAGGTGGCTTTGGCCATTTGCATTCCGTAAACATTATGTGCTTTACGATGGCTGCAGGGATTTCCATCATGATCATGACGTACATCCATAGGAAAAGTTTTGCCCGGCACTTCCATTACCGCAGGTTCATTCATATCATTCCAGACTCCTTTGATACCTATTTCGGCGATGAGTTCTTGATATAAATTGGCCCACCATTCCCGTACTTCGGGATTGGTGAAATCGGGAAAATAGCATTCCCCAGGCCACACTTTCCCTCGCATATATGGGCCATCAGCTCTTTTACAAAAGAAATCCTTATCCAGGGCTTCTTTAAATACCGAATATTCCGGATCTATTTTGATGCCCGGATCAATAATAGCTATAGTTTTAAAGCCATCGGCTTCGAGTTCCTGAACCATCCTTTTAGGATCGGGAAAAAATTCCTTGTTCCAGGTAAAACATCTGAAACCCTCCATATAATCTATATCCAAATAAATGGCATCACAGGGAAATTTCAATTCCCGGAATTTGGAGGTGATTGCTTTGACCTTGCTTTCAGGGAAATAACTCCATTTACTTTGATGATATCCCAGGGCCCACATTGGAGGAAGTTCAGGTTTTCCTGTTAAATCGGTATAAGAGGTAACCACATCTGAAATTTGAGGGCCATATATAAAATAGTAGTTCATTTCCCCGCCATCTGCCCAAAAACTGGTGATATTTCTTCTTTCTTTACAAAAGTCGAAATGGGTTTTAAATGTATTGTCAAAGAAAATCCCGTAGGCGAGATTGTTGTGCAGTGCCACATAAAATGGCACCGCTTTATACAATTCATTTAGATCTTTGGAAAACGCATACTGGTCTGTATTCCATAAACTGATTTCCTTACCCTTTAAATTAAAATTGGTAGGTGTATCTCCAAGTCCGAAGAAGTTTTCGTTCTCGATGGATGCTTTGCTCATTTTAACTAAATTTCCGCCAAACTCAAAACTTTCTTCCCAGTGAAAACCCAGTTCATCTTCCACAATTACACGGTCGTTCAAATCGTACATCCCAATTCTTAGATCGATCCGGGCGACTTTACATTTTAATTTTTTGGTGACAACGGTTATAAATTCAGGATCCTCTATTATTTCCAGTTTATTAAATCCACTGGAGGGATTTTCATCTATGGCATAGGAAAAGTCGTTTTCAAAAATTCCTTCAGGCGCATAGCGAAAGCGAAATATGCTGTCCCTAAGTACAGTGATCTTCAATCTCACTCCATTTTTGGTGACAAAAGAAATTGTATCTCCGCTTAATTTAAAAGAAATTATCTCTGCAGGAAATAAATTCCCTTTATATTCTAGGTCAGTATTCGTAATCATAAGATTGATTTTAAAAACGGCACAAAAAAAAGCTTTAAAACTGGGATATAGAAAATTTATTTATAAAATTTTAAAAACCATCACACTTAAAGGGGGAAGAACAAGCTTGGCAGAAAACTTACGATGATGGGAAGGTTCCGGTTTTATTGGGATTGATTTCGCATTGCGAACTCCTGAACCCGAATATTTCTCATTATCTGAATTAAATAATTCCACAAGTTTTCCTTTACGCGGCATCCCGATCTTATAATTTTCATGGGGAATAGGCGTAAAGTTACAAACCACGATAAGTTCATCTTTAGGGTCAATTCCTTTTCGGATATACCCTATTATGGAGTTTTGGCTGTCATCATACGCAATCCACTCAAAACCTTCGGCACTGAACTGTTTCTCATGCAATGCAGGTTGTTCTTTATATAATTTATTAAGGTCCTTAATAACCGATTGAATTCCTTTGTGATATTCAAATTCAAGCAAATGCCAGTCAAGGCTCTCGTCAAAATTCCATTCTGAAGATTGCCCGAATTCACCACCCATAAAAAGCAGTTTACTGCCGGGATGTGTGAACATATAGCCATATAATAACCTCAAATTTGCAAAGCGTTGCCATTCGTCACCCGGCATTTTGCCCAAAATAGATTTCTTTCCATACACCACCTCGTCATGACTTAATGGCAACAAGAAATTTTCTGTGAAGGCATAGGTCATACTAAAGGTGATATCGTTTTGATGATACTTCCTGTAGATGGCGTCTTTTTGGAAATATTCCAGCGTGTCGTGCATCCAGCCCATCATCCATTTCATGCCAAATCCAAGGCCACCCATATAAATTGGTTTTGAAACCATGGGGAATGAAGTCGATTCTTCGGCAATGGTTTGAACCCCCTCAAATTTCTTGTATATCTCTGCGTTCAAATCTTTTATAAAACTTACCGCATCCAGGTTTTCCCGACCGCCAAATTCATTGGGTTCCCATT